>CERG01015060.1_pt1 | contig 12027 bp, 8 predicted proteins | sample 530861 | NCBI WGS metagenome assembly CERG01 (sample SAMEA2621037, study PRJEB7988) | marine metagenome | biome: marine biome (ENVO:00000447); feature: deep chlorophyll maximum layer (ENVO:xxxxxxxx); material: "saline water (ENVO:00002010), including plankton (ENVO:xxxxxxxx)" | depth 50 m
ACGGTAGGACATCTCATCCATTGCCTAAACATCGTTGGACTGTCGATAATTTCTAAATCGCCCAAAGTCGCTATTACATCGTTTGTAGTCCAACCGTCTTCTATCGAAAATTCAACTTCTTCTCCTGGTGATTGACTGGGCTCAACCTGATCATCTATCCAATTTTCAAGTCTTGTCCATCCACTAATGAAAACGGTGATTATCACAAGGGCCACTAACCCCCATCGAACTATCGGTCCCATTGGTGGTCGATAGCGAACCCACCGGACATCAGGTCTTACCTCATAGTCATCATCGCCTAAATGGAAATCTTCGAAGCTGCTATCTTCTTCATGTGGAAGACTTTTTTCATAAGTCTCTCCACTTGGTGTTTCGTCAGTCACCTTTCTCCGTTCACGCTCGGTTATCTAACCACGATTGTAGAATTACTGATGCTGCAACTTGGTCAATCACTTTACGTTGTCGTTTACTGTCTAGCCCCTGCAAAGACAACTCTTGGGCAGCTATTACAGTTGTCAAACGTTCATCATGCACATCAACCGGTACGGACAGAACAGAAGACAATTCTTTGACTTCTTTCTCAACCGCTTTGGCAGCTGGGCCTTTATTCCCGTTTAGTGAAAAAGGCATCCCTACTACGACAAACTCTGCTTCCCATTCAGACACCAAATCATTAATTTTTTTATAATCCTCCAAGGTGTTTTTCGAACGTGTTAAAACCTGAAGAGGAGTTGCTACTTTCCCATCATTGTCGCTTATTGCAACCCCGATTCTTTTACCCCCAAGGTCTAACCCTAAAACTCTCACCTGTTCAACCAGCGTGGGCAACTGCTCTAGCTTGCTCTAATGCTTCTTCCAGATTTTCTGGACTCTTGCCGCCAACTATCGTGAGTTCAGCATTTGCCCTTCCTCCGCCACCTATTGTTTTAGCTGCTTCATTCAAAATGGTTCCAGCGTTTAAACCACTATCGGTCTTCACAACAGCTATTAAAGCCGCGCCGCCATCGGCTGGCGCCGTTCCCAGTATCACAGCTTTAACTTCTTCTTGGTCTCTTACGGCAACTGCTAACTCTCTCAAACTTTCCCTATCGATACTTTCAATAATTGAAGCAACTATTCCGTTTTCTGCATTTGCTGCAAGCTCTTTAACCATCCCCAATGCATCTTTGCGTTTTAAATTTTTGACTTCATTTTTCAGCGATTTAAGCTCATCTATTTTTCTCTGAATTCCACCCAATAAGTCTTCAAGTGGCACCCCTACAAGGTCTGCAGCTCTTGAAAGAAGATTCTCAGCTTCTCTCAAATTTTTAACAGCTGATGTGCCGGTAACTGCCTCCAACCGTCGAATGTTGGAACCTATGGAGCCTTCGGAAAGAATTTTCACTAATCCGATGTCACCCAATGCTGAAACATGCGTTCCTCCACAAAACTCCAGTGAATTTGGACCTGCCTGTAAGACTCTTACGCTATCTCCGTACTTATCACCAAAAAAAGCTACTGCACCTTTTTTCTCAGCTTCCTCACGACTCATTTCTTCATGACTACATTCAGAATTGTTTAGTATTTCAGAATTAACCAGATCCTCTACAGAGCAAATTTGCTCATCCGTAACTGCTTCAAAATGACTGAAGTCGAAACGTAACCGATCGGGTCCCACATATGAACCCTGTTGTTTCACATGTTCTCCCAAAACTTCTCTTAAAGCCCAGTGGATTAAGTGCGTAGCTGTATGATTACGTCGAATTTGCGACCGTCTATCGCCATCAACTTCAGCTGTTGCCTGCTGATCCAACTCCAAATGTCCTTCTAACAATTCATATTGATGAACGTGTATTGCATCCAGGGCAAGAGTCGTGTCGACAATTTTGACTTTGCCAGTTGCCGTAAAGATTGTTCCTGTATCACCTATCTGCCCACCAGCTTCTGCATAAAACGGTGTTTCATCAAGAGCGATTAGATCATCATCGAAATATAAGACTTTGGAATCAGAACTAGTTTTGTCATAACCCACAAACCTTGTTGGGCCTGTTTTGTCAAGAATTTTTCTGAACTCACCCGTCTCATCAACTATTACTGCATCTTTGCGCGCTGATCGGGCCCTGTCTTGCTGTCTTGCCATTGATTCTTTAAATCCTTCAACGTCGACCTCAATAGATCTTTCCGAACAAATCTCCTCAGTTAGTTCGAGAGGAAATCCATATGTGTCATGTAATTTGAAAGAGATTTCTCCACTAAGTACTTTATTTTTTCCAAGGTCTGATATTGCTTCATCGAGGATCAGCAAACCAGACTTTAGTGTTTCACGAAACCTTTCCTCTTCCCTGCTTAGAACTTCCTGAATAAAATCAATATTTTGTTTTAGCTCTGGATAATCAGATCCCATAATTGCTACAACTGATTCTGCTAGCGAAGACATCACGGAGTCTTCAAGTCCCAGTAGCCACGCATGTCTTACTGACCGACGTATAATCCGACGAAGTACATAGCCTCTATCTTCGTTACTAGGGAAAACTCCCTCGCTTATCAAAAATGTAGATGAACGAGCATGATCAGCAATAATCCTCATCGAAATGTCTGATCTTTCCTCTTCACCATATGAGATCCCTGCGAGTTGAACGATTTCTCCGATAATCTTTGAAATTTCATCTGTTTCCCAAACAGAATCAACTCCTTGCATTACTGTCAAAATCCTCTCTAAACCCAAACCTGTGTCTATTGCCGGAGAGGGAAGCGGCGTCGTTGAACCATCTGGATGTTGTTCAAATTGCATAAACACCAGATTCCAAATTTCCACGAAACGCTCTTCATCTCCGTGAGCTGGTCCACCATCGGCGCCAAATTCTGGACCTTTATCCCAAAAAATTTCTGAACAGGGTCCACATGGCCCAGTTTCAGCCATCTTCCAATAGTTGTCTTCTCCTAAACGCTGAACTTTGTCGGGAGCCACACCTACTTTATTTATCCAAATCTCCTCGGCCTCATCATCACTTTCATGAACTGTCACCCATAGCCTTTCAGGGTCCAAACCGAGATTTTCTGTTACGAATTCCCACGCGTAGGAACAAGCATCGGGTTTGAAATAGTCTCCAAAACTAAAGTTGCCCATCATTTCAAAAAAAGTTAAATGTCGACTCGTTCTCCCAACTTCGTCTAAATCGTTATGCTTACCGCCAGCTCTGACACATTTCTGTACAGTTACAGCACGCGGCCATGGAGCTGGTTGCTCACCAATTAAATAGGGCTTGAACTGAACCATTCCAGCCACTGTGAAGAGTAATGTCGGGTCATGCGGTATCAGACTTCCTGATGAAACTCTCTCGTGATCGCGAGCAGAAAAGAAATCTGTGAATTCGTTACGAATTGCTTTTGCCGTTGACAGAGAATTTCCCATAAAACAAGCCTAGCGCTATGGAGTGAAGCAAATAGGTAGGTGCAGGGTCAATTATACTTTTGGGGCCTTACAGGTCTATGTTGTCGTCTCAAATAGCTTTCTTGCCCATTAAAGCGAGAGTTGGAATTTCTCATACTTCTAATCGCAAAATCAGATTCTTGGCTGCCAAATCTTTTTTGGACTTTTTCAAAAAGTTCACTTCTTTTATTGATTATCTCTTCCGGAACTATTCCAAATTTGGAAAAAGTGTTTCGTGCATATTTATTTACACTTCGACGAAAACGATTTTCCATCCAATTTGAAGCTAGAACACCTAGAGCCCAACCAAATAACAACCAGAATAAACGTCTACGCATTAGTTTTGCTCCTCTGGCACAACTTCCACATTGCTATGTTCCCTCAAATCAGTCATTCTCTCTAGTACCTGCTGCTCAAATCCATGCAGTGAAGGCTCATAATAAGTATTTGACTCAACCTCTTCTGGTCTATATTTTTGCTCAACCCATCCTCTCGGGTTATTGTGCGGGTACTCATAGCCTTCTCCATGTCCGATGCTTGATGCCCCACTGTAATGTGCGTCTCTCAAATGTGGTGGAACACGGCCCTCTCCTGGCGAAGAAACATCCTGCATGGCGGAAGTCAGGGCAAGCGTTACCCGATTGGATTTAGGAGCCGTGGCCAAATGAACCACAGCGTGAGCCAAATTTAGCTGAGCCTCAGGAAGACCTACGAACTCTACTGCACGTGCTGCAGCGTCAGCAATAAGCAAACTAGTTGGGTCCGCCATACCGATATCCTCGCTCGCCAGAATAACTAGCCTTCGAGCTATAAATCTTGGATCTTCACCTGCCTTCAACATGCGGGCTAACCAATAAAGACCCGAATCAGCATCAGATCCTCGGATACTTTTTATAAAAGCACTAATTATGTCGTAATGATCATCCCTGCCGTAACGAATGGCTTTAGCCCCCAAAGACGCCTCTACGTCTTTTAACGTTATTTTCCTTTCACCTCGTCCAATTGCTATTGCTGAAGCGACTTCAAGACTAGTTAAAGCTTGTCTGCCGTCCCCTGCAGAGCGGTCGGCCAATAAATCTAAGGCTTCTGGGTCAGCCTGCACCCCCTCCTCTTCTACACCTTTCGCTAGTAACTCTGTTATCGAACCTCTATCTAAAAGTTCAAGACGAAATAATGTCGATCTTGAAAGCAAGGGAGCATTCACTTCAAAATATGGATTCTCAGTTGTGGCCCCTATCAGTACTATTAGGCCAGATTCAACTGAAGGCAGTAAAGCATCCTGCTGAGATTTGTTGAAGCGATGCACTTCATCCAAAAAAAGTATTGTGCCTACTTCAGCTTGACCTAGGCGTGTTTCTGCAGCTTTTACGAGTTCCCGCACGTCTTTAACGCTTGCAGAAACAGCTGACAATTCATGAAAATCTTGTTGGGTGACTCGCGCTATTACTCTAGCGATTGTTGTTTTACCCGTTCCTGGTGGGCCCCAGAGTATTAAAGATGACAGCTTGTCTGTTTCGATCAACTGACGAAGAGGTTGGCCTTTGCCGACCAGATGCTTCTGACCTACTACATCATCTATCAGTAGAGGCCTTAAGCGGTCTGCTAAAGGTCCCCTATTTTTTAAACGCTCTTTTGCTACATGCGTAAAAAGATCTTCGGCCACCCCTAAAACCTAGTTGAGTTCGACGGATCAACTAGTGCATCTCATGTAGAAGGAGGTAAAACTTTCAAACCAAGTTCTTTCAGGTGTCGATCATCTACGGGCAATGGCGCGCTAGTAAGTGGGTCTGAACCTGATTGGGTCTTCGGAAAGGCAATCACTTCACGAATATTCTCTTCGCCTACGAGGATCGCTGTTAATCGATCTAAACCAACAGCAAAACCTGCGTGTGGTGGGGCTCCGAATTTGAATGCATCCAATAAGAAACCAAACCGTTTTCTTGCTTCGTCAGGTTCTATTCCAAGTGCAGTAAAGATTCTTTCCTGAATGTCTTGTCTGTATATCCTCACACTTCCAGAACCGAGTTCCCATCCATTCAGAACCAAGTCGTAGGCGAGTGAACGGATACCCTCCGTTTCTCCATCTTCTAAAAGAGTTAAATCGTCTTCATGCGGCATCGTAAACGGATGGTGTGAGGAAGATGGATTTCCATTTTCGTCAGTACCTTCAAATAGAGGAAAATCTATAACCCATAAAAAATGGAATCCACCCTCATTAATTGGTGGCTTACCTATTTCTAATCTCACTAGACCCAAGACATGGCATACAGTGGACCATTCATCGGCAACTAAAAGTAAAAGGTCACCTTCTTCGCCAGACATCTTAGAATTCAGAGAGGTTTTTTCTTCCTCTGAAAGAAACTTAGATATAGGTGAAACCATTTCAGAGTCTTCTATTTTTATCCAAGCCAGACCCTTAGCTCCCCAATTCTGGGATTTGTCAGTTAGTTCATCTAATCGACTTCTTGAATACTCTGCTCCGCCCGGAACACGTATTCCCTTTATGCAAGGTGCTTGAAAAGCCCGAAACTCAGTACTTTTGAAAATATCTGTAAGATCAACGAGCTCGAGATCGAATCTTATATCAGGTTTATCTGAACCGAAGCGCTCCATCGCCTCTTGCCATGTCATCGACGGGATAGTAGTTATTTTTTCTCCGGTTACAGCCTCGGTAGCATCAGCAACAGCTGAAGAAACAATTCTTCTTATATCTTCACCATTTACAAAACTTGCTTCAATATCTAGTTGCATGAACTCATACTGTCTGTCAGCTCTTAGATCTTCGTCTCTGAGGCATCTAGCTATCTGGTAATACCTATCTATCCCGCCAAGCATGCAAAGCTGTTTAAAGATCTGAGGACTTTGAGGAAGTGCATAAAAAGAACCGGGATCTTTACGCGACGGGACCACGAAGTCTCTAGCTCCTTCAGGGGTGCTAGCTACAAGCATTGGGGTCTCAACTTCCACGAAACCTTGTTCCTCCATAGCCTTTCGAACAGAGCTCGTCACGAGTGCACGCGATTGTAAATTATTTTGAAGCCTGCTCCTTCTCAGATCTACATAACGGTGTCTAAGCCTCAAAACTTCATCAACATCTGTTCTGTCATCTATTGGAAATGGTGGGGGTTCTGCCTCTGCTAAAACTGTGACTTCAGCGCCTTCAACTTCTATACCGCCTGTCTCCAAAGAAGTATTCACTGTCTCAGATGGTCTTTCTCTAACTTTTCCTTTTACTTGAAGAACATACTCTGAACGCAAGTCTGCAGCCCCTTGGACTACGACTTGGATTACCCCACTTCGATCACGCAAATCTATAAAAGCGAGATGTTCACCGTGTTCTCGACGTCGATCAACCCAACCACACAGCGTCACTTCTTTCCCCACGTCATCAACCCGAAGATCTCCACATCTATGAGATCGCATAGATGTTTCATAGTTCGTCATCTGAGCCTCTTTTCGAGATTGGCAATTATAGAACCCGAGGCGATTTCTTCTTGACCTTCTTCGCCTCTTAGGTCTCGAATCGTAACAACTCCCTTTTCCACTTCATCCTCTCCGACGATTAAAGCAATTTTTGCACCGCTTTTATCCGCGGCTTTCATCTGAGCTTTCATTGAACGATCCCCAAAAGACCGATCGACTTTAAATCCATTTTGTCTCAACTGATCTGTAATTATTAAAGAATTTTCTCCACCAGTTGTGTCTACAACATAAACCTGCAATAACTGTTCTGGTCCTGTAAAAGTTTTTTCTGCTTCGCAGGCCATTAAAGTTCTGTCTAGACCTAAAGCGAAACCTACTCCTGGTGTTGCTGGAGCTCCCATTTCTGCAGCTAAACCGTCATAGCGACCCCCACCGCCAATTGCATCCTGAGCTGCGTCAATACTTTTTGTTGTAAATTCAAAGGTAGTTTGGACGTAATAGTCAAGACCTCTTACAAGATTTGGTTTAACTGAGTAGGGGATATCTAATTTTTTTAAACCTTCTTGGACCTTACTAAAGTGATTATTTGCTTCTTCAGATAGGTGTTCAAGAATGCTGGGAGCTTGAGAAACTACTTCAATGTCTTCATCACGTTTCGAATCTAAAACTCTTAGAGGGTTGGAACTAAGAGTCTCCTGCGCCTCAGCTGACAGGAAACCTTTTTCTTTTTCTAAGTACTCACTTAAAGCTTTCATATATAAAATACGATCTTGAAGGGTTCCAACGGAATTCAATAAAAGGTTCACTTGTTTGAGGCCCAAAGCTTCATAAAATCTCCATGCCATAGCTATGACTTCTACATCTAGATATGGATCATCTGCCCCCAAAGCTTCGATGCCTACTTGGTCAAACTGTCTGAATCGACCTTTTTGAGCCCTCTCGTATCTAAAATTAGGCCCTGCGTACCAAACTTTCCACGGTAAAGATGGTCGATGCTCGGAATAGGCCCGAACAATCGAAGCCGTTTGTTCCGGTCGTAAAGCTATGTTTCTACCGCCTTTGTCTTCAAAATTGTACATTTCTTTTCGTACAACATCTGTTCCATCTCCTAGACGTTGAAAAACTTCTATATGTTCGAACATTGGCAGAACGATTTCGGTATAGCCAGCACCACTCACAATTCCCGCAAATAAATCTATAAACGAACGTCTTCGTTGGGAATCTGGCCAAACTAAATCTCTGGTGCCTTTAGGAGCACGGTAAACAGAATCCTTCACAAAAACGAGGTTACTATTATTGACCTAGTTCTACTGCACTTAAAATTTATTGTTCGTCTCCTCCAGGGACAACTCGGTGTACGTCATATACGGAATCGATCTCACGTATTACATACATAAGTCTATTGAGGTGGGTTGGGTCGCTTATTTCAAAATCAAAACGCATACGCGCTACGCGATCCGAAATATTTGTCGAAGTTTCAACCCCTATTACGTTCACCTGATTTTCTGACATAGCATCTCCTACATCTCTTAATAAGCCAGGCCGATCAAGTGCTTTTATCTGAATCGAAGCAACAAAATAACCTTCCAAATGTTCATCCCATTCAACTTCAATTAGTCGATCTGGTTGATCAAACGATAACGACGAAGCATTTGCACAGTCACTTCGATGTACAGATACTCCACGCCCCTTTGTGACGAAACCCATAATTTCATCTGCCGGCACTGGTGTGCAGCATCGCGATAGACGAATCATTAGGTCACTAAAACCTTCAACATGCACGCCTACTTTTGTAGAGTCTCTCCGCTCTCTTTGTGGTTGAAAAACTGTTGCCTGCTCTTTAAAACGTTCTGGTTCTAATTCGTCTAAAACTTTTTCAATTTTTCCTATCACTGAACGAGCTGAGACATGATGTTCTCCTATTGCGGCAAACAGAGAATCAAGTTCTGAATAGTTGAGATCATTTACCACCTTGACAAGTGTTTCACTATCTAATGTTTCTTTGACCGGCAAATCGGCTCTTCTCAACTCTTTGATGAGGTCGTCATGCCCTGCATCAATCGCTTCACTACGTCTTTCTTGTGAATACCACTGTCTTATTTTGCTTGCTGATCGATGCGATGCCACAAACTGAAGCCAATCTTTGCTTGGTGCAGCTTCGCTCTGCTTCGATGTCACTATTTCAACGGTCTGGCCAGAAGCTAATCTCGTATCAAGAGGCACTAGCCTCCCTTCTACTTTTGCTCCCACACATCGGTGACCGACTTCTGTATGAATGGAATAAGCGAAATCAACTGGAGTTGATCCGATGGGCAGTGTTATGACGTCTCCTGTAGGCGTAAAAATGTAGACTTCATCTTGTTCAAGATCTGTTTTGAGATTTGCCATGAATGCATTAGGGTCAGCTGTTTCTTCTTGCCATTCAACCATTCTCCCTAGCCATTCCATTTCATCTGAAGGGCTTTTAATTTTGTAGTCCCAGTGTGAGGCAATCCCAAACTCAGCGCGTTGGTGCATTTCTCGAGTGCGAATCTGAAATTCTGCTTGTTTTGCTTGGGGGCCGATAACGGTGGTGTGTAAAGATTGATAGAGATTGAATTTCGGCATGGCTATATAGTCTTTGAAGCGACCCTGTACGGGTTTCCACGTAGCGTGGATTGTTCCTAAAGCTGCATAACAATCTCTTACATTTTCAACTATCACCCGAATTCCTACGAGGTCGTATATTTCCTCAAATGGCCTTCCTTTAACAATCATTTTTTCGTAAATACTCCAGAGGTGCTTAGGCCTTCCTGACACATCCGCTTTGATGCCCATGTCGCTGAAACGTTCCTTCACGTTTGCTACTAGCTGCGTAAGGTACATGTCTCTTTCAGGAGCGCGATCCTGAACCATTTGTGCAATTTCGCTGTAACGCTTTGGGTGAAGCGTCGCTAATGAAAGATCCTCTAACTGGACTTTCACATCCTGCATTCCCAACCGGTTAGCCAAAGGTGCGTAAATATCAAGAGTCTCTCTAGCCGTTCTTTCTTGTTTAAATTCCGGCAAAGCTGCGAGAGTTCGCATGTTATGTAGACGATCAGCAAGTTTTATTACTAAGACTCTCAAATCTTTTGCTACTGCTACAAGCATTTTTCTCATACTTGCAGCTTGTTGGTCTTCGCGAGAATCGAAATTGATCCTGTCTAGTTTTGTAACACCATCAACTATGCTCGCAACTTCAGAACCAAAATCTCTTTCAAGATCTGTTAGATCTATCTCTGTGTCTTCGATCGAGTCATGAAGCAGAGCTGCTCCGATGGTCACATCGTCAAGACCCTGATGAGCGACGATAGTAGCCACGGCTAAAGGGTGATGCACATAAGGCTCTCCAGACTTACGGGTTTGTCCCTCATGTGCACGTAAAGCCGTTTTATATGCGCGTTCGATTAGAGTAACTTCACCTCTTGGATGACGTTCTAAATAAGCTTCTATTAAAGCTGTTGTTTCATCACTCTTTCCTGAGGCTCGACGGCGCCATGGAACAACTCGACGTGTCGCTACCATCTAACGGCGCTTCTTACGAGGTCTAGGAGGGATTGATCCAGAGTTTCGAGTGGGAGCAGGACGTCCACGTGCCGGACCTCGAACCCCTTCGATTCGTTCTTTTTTCTTCAAATCTGGTTTGGACGCTTCTTGTCGATCAATTTTTCGAACGTTCTCAAACTTGATTCCCTTTTGCTCAAGTCTGCTTCTTACTTGCTGCCATCTTTCTTCTCTTTCCTTAAGTCTTGAAACTAATGAAGACGCCAGAAAGATCGATGAATAGGAACCGACCAGTATTCCAACTAATAACGCAACACTAAACTCTTGCAAAGTAGTTGCACCCATTATGAGCGCTCCAATCACAAGCAATGAAAGCACAGGCAGAGCTGAAGAAATACTCGTATTTATTGACCTCATAGCAACCCTGTTAAGCGCCAGATTCATCATTTCTGTATAAGAGTATTTTTCAGTGGCCCCCAATCTCCCTGTAATTTCTCTGACTTTGTCGTAAACAACAATTGTGTCGTAAAGGGAATAACCCATAATTGTTAGGAAAGCAACAACTGTGGCAGGCGTTATTTCAAACTGAAAAAACGAATAGACACCAACGCTAATAATGATGTCATGCACTACCGCCACTAACGCTCCAAGCGCCATTTTCCATTCAAGACGGACCGTGAGATACACGGCCACTACGACAAAAAATACGAGCAGTGCTTTTATAGCTTTACTTGTTACATCCGAACCCCAAGTCGGACCAACCTGCTCAAATGTCTCAACTACTCCTATCTGATTTTCTAATAATTCTCTAAGTTCATTAGCTTTTTGAGGGTCATCTATATCGGATCTAACCCTGAGCAGATCATCACCCACTTTCTGTACCCTTGAGTCAGCTGCTCCGAGGCTTGAAAGAACTTCCCTAGTATCAGAAACCGTCATGCTGGAAGAACGAACTTCGTAAGAAGTTCCCCCCTCAAAGTCAAGTCCTAAATTAAGACCACGGACTACAAAAGAACCTATTCCTATGATCAGAACAGTCAGTGAGGCAATAAAGGCTCGCTTCCACAAGCTTGGGAAGTTCACAGGGTTTTCCCCCAAATAGAGACTCTTCAAAGTTTTCATATTGTCTCCACTAGCTTTGAACTGCCCGTCGATCTCGACTCACTTATTGCCCCAACAGCTGGTAAACCAAATCTTTTTGGATGATTTGCGAACCATTCAGTTTTAGCGAGCACCTTCACTATTGGCCCCATAAAAAAATATGTTGCTACTAAATCAAGCAGAGTAGCTAACCCTAAATAAAAAGCGAAACCTTTAACCGCCCCAACTGTGAGCCACCAAAGCAGAATTGCACCTATCAATGAAGCCATATCTGCTTTAACAATCGTAGAAAAAGCTATCGGGAAAGCACGGTCAACTGATGAACGAGCTGTTCGTCCATCAAGTACATCTTCTTTTAGGTGCTCAAAATAAACTATGTTCGAATCAACCGAGACGCCTATTGCAACAATTATTCCGGTTATACCAGCGAGTGTAAGAGCAAGACCTTCTTGAGTTCCTAAATGTGAAACTATCGCCCAAAGGAGAGCTCCTGAAACCAAAAGGCTGGATAGAGCTACTAAACCGAGAAGCCTGTAATAAAACATCATAAAAATCGCTACAAGAGCTAG
>CERG01096787.1_pt1 | contig 12006 bp, 11 predicted proteins | sample 530861 | NCBI WGS metagenome assembly CERG01 (sample SAMEA2621037, study PRJEB7988) | marine metagenome | biome: marine biome (ENVO:00000447); feature: deep chlorophyll maximum layer (ENVO:xxxxxxxx); material: "saline water (ENVO:00002010), including plankton (ENVO:xxxxxxxx)" | depth 50 m
CTACCCAATCCAACAACAGTATTTGGAGTTACAGTTAATGAAACTCTATCCCCAGTTTGTAAATTATGTGTAGTAGTATCAGCAGCACCTATTTTTGTAGTTATTGTTGAAACAATCTTATCAATATCACCAATAACTTGATCATATTGTGTTTCTAATGAATATTCAAAATCATCACTACCATTTCCGTGGAAGAATAATCCTTCTGAAGTTGAAGCTGCACCAACTACAGTAACAAGTCCAACATAATTCTGACCTCTATTAATTGCATATACATCAAAAATATTTGTAGTTACATCAGGTAAATTGAATAAATCATTTGAAGTTTCAGATTCACCTACAAGTAAAGAAGTTGCTGTGCCTTTCTTCTTAAATGTTAATTTCTGTCCAGTTTTAAATGGATGATCTGGTAGATATATTGCTCTAGTTGGAATAGGAACTTCTGTAGTAGTTTCTCCAACAGTATAATCAACACTTATGCCACCACCAACAGTAAGACCTAAACCAACTGATTGCTTAGAATTGAAGAATACTTTATCGTTAACTCTAGATTCAAACTTTTTAACTCTAACTGGTATATCAATTTTTGTATTTAAAACATCTATCCTAGAACTATAACTATGTGCAACACCTACACCAAATCTTTTAACTCTTAAAATTGATCCAAGATCAAACTTGTTTAGTACTTGAACAATTTCATCGTCATTAATTCGTAAAGATGATCCAATTGATACTGTTTTTGGAATAATATTAACGTAAATATCCTCAACAACACCACCTACAAGATTATTTGTAGACATTGTTTTTGCTAATCCAATAGTATCTGTCTTAACTCCGACACTGAAGGAATCTGTTAATCTAACAATAGAACTACTAAGTCCAGAAATAGCAACAGAATCTTTATCATTTACATCGATGAATGGATAATAATTTGCTGATACTTTATTTTCCGATTCCCATACAAAGACTGCATTCTCAAATTTATCAATCTGAGTTTCAATACTAGAAACACCAATACCTGATATAGATTTGACTAAACCTCTAACACCAGAACCATTTGTACCTTCATTGTCGAATACTGTAAAATCGCCAACCATATAATCCTTACCACCATCCAAAACCTGTATTTCATCAACTAAACCAGTTGTTACAGATTCAACAGTACTGAGTTGTCTTAAGAACTCATTAGATTCTACAATGAAATCATTATTTGCAAATTCTTCACCAACTTTATATGGGAAAGTATTTCTAGAAAGATTGCTAGTATTGAAATCAAAATCTTGTGTTAATGTTGTATTTGATGATATAAAAGGTGAACGATAAGTATTACCAATAAAATATGGATATTTTGGTACTATTTGATTGGTTTGAGCACTGGTTGATATACCAGCAAAATATGCATAAACACCATTAGGAAATTCTGGTGTTTTGCAATATCTACCATTATGCTTATCAAGTTGTCCACTACCATCATAAACCCAATCATTGGTAAAATATCCTGCTGGATACGTATCATAATCAGGTCTAAGACCAGAAGAAGATAAAGTAGATATTCCAATCTCATCTAAAACATATCCAGATGTTACAATACCAACTGTAGGACCTAGTTTTGAAGGATCTGTAAATCCATAAGGACCATATATCGGATTACCATCATAAGACCATCCAATTATTGGAGAATGTTTAGTTCCATTGTCACCAAAAGAATCCGCAATAGTTTGATTATATCCAATAATACTTAAATTAAGATCTCCTGTTATAGAATCTAGACTATAATTACTTTGACCCCTGTTTATGTTGTCAATAATATTTCTTTTAACTCTAGAATCAAGTAATGCATTTGTACCTCTAGAAACAGCATATGCATTAACCTGACCAGCAGTATATCCAATTCCAGAATTAATTACAATAACAGAATCTAATCTACCATCTTTTATAACTGGTCTTAAGATAGCACCATTACCATATACACCAGTGGTTGTTATTCCAGTAGTTTCTACGATAATATCAGGTGATGAATAATATTCCTTTCCTTTATTTAAAACCTGAACATCGGCAATTTTGCCCTCAACGACACTTAGACCCAATTCAGATTCTTTTCCATTTTGTATGCTTACTACAGGGTCTTTATGATGATTTAAAACAGTTGTTCCATATTTTGAACCGTGATCATAGATATGAACATCAGTTATAGATCCAGTAACAATAGGAGTAAATGTATATTTGTAATTTTCCAGATTTGTTTCTGAAGTTATACCACTAAAACTTATATCAGATTTTATTGTAATATCTTGATATTTGAATGTTTGATATCCAGTACCAGTTGATCCTAATCCAACATATTCACGCCTATCATAATTTACTGATGATATAGTTTTAGCATATCCAGCATCAGCTAATCTGAAAGAATTTTCATCAACTTTCAAAACTTTATATATTTTTGACGAATCTAATCCATCAATTGCTTTAGGTACTGTAGTTCCAAGACCTACTGTAGGAGAATATTCAATAATATCACCATCATTAAATCCATGATTCTTATATTCTATTTTTGCGTGTCCTGTTGCAATTCCTGTAGGATTTACGTTAATTTTCTTATAAGAATAACCACTTCCAGATTCTAAGACTTTAACATCATACAAATAGTTTTTAAGTCCTGTTCTAAACTTATGAATACCACTTGCTTTAGTTGAAGTTGAGAATCCAATAGTATTGATACCAGATACACCAATTGCATCATCATACTTATTATACAAGGTAACGGTTTTTTCGTTTACTTTACGTATTACATATGGAGCACCATTAGATAATGTTCCAGTCGCAGTATTTGTAGTATCATATGCAGCACCAATACCCATCTCAGGGTTGCCATTACTACTATAATAAACAGTTTCTCCAGTTTCTAAATTATGATTTGTTGTAAATGTTATAGTTTCATTTTCAATTGAAATACCACCTGCAAAAAATGTATCTCTACTATCAAATTTTATTTCCCTAAACCTTTGTCTTACAATCGGTTCTAATATACATCCACCACCATTACCACCTTCTAAGGAGATAGAAACTACTTTATCAATATCAAAATCACTTGGATCTACAAATATATTCTTAACAGATCCAATAATAACTGGTTCTACAAGTGCAGTATCGCCATTATTATGACTTTCCTGTACTACTAATTTTGGTGGATTTGCAACATCATATCCATCACCACCATTATATACTGCAATATCCTCAACTGGACCATAATACATATAGTCTTCTGATATTGGTGTTCTTATTTCAACTCCATCAATTAATATTCCAATTTCTCTAGAAGGAACTTCATCTTTACCTGCAACAAATAAATCTTGTGATAATGGAAACTTCCTTAATATTTTATTAGAAGCTAATTTCTTTCCATATTGAGTTTCTTTAACGAATGTGTGGGAATCTGTTTCGGCACAAACACCTATTCTAATATAATCCGCATCTGAACCAACTTGAGTTATTGAATTATATAATCTAATCTTTCTCTTATCAGAAGATCTAACTTCAATATAATATACTTTTCCAGTTTCTAATCCTGGATAATCATTAGATCCAACATCAGAACTATAAACTATAGATTCTCCTGTTAAAAATGTTGAAGGTTCATCAAGTGTTAGTGAGTGAAATCCATTATCTCTTATTAATTGTCCACTAGAACCGATGGCTTTTATTTCATCATCATTATGAAGTCCTGGTGCTCTAAACTGTGGACATTGACTGTTTCCTAGATCACATTCGACTGTAAAAGGTCCATATATGTTTGTTCCAGCAGATATAACATCTCTATTAATCTGAATACTATTATCTAAATCATAACTAGGAAGTGAGTTAGAAGCAACATATCCATCTTTCTCACCATCAACATAAACATTTAAAACATCACCAATGTAAGATTCATTTCCTTCTCTAAGAGAAACTCCAGAAGATGTTACTTTCTTTATCTTTCTTCTAATATCATATTCCTTTAGAGAATTAAGAGTAAATAATCCACTTACTATTATACTATTATTAGAAGAATCTAAATCTGAAACATTAACGTCAGCAACTTTTGTATTACTATTTCTTTCTAATATTTCAACAGTATCTCCGATCTTTAAACTTGACTTGTCAATAGTACTTTTGAAATTAAAAGTAGATCCACTAATACTATCAATTTGATACCTACAACTTGTATTGTATATAAAGGAGTTTGCAAATATTTCTTTGTAAGTTGGATCAGATACATTTTCTATAGATTCGCCAACATTTTTAACAAAAATACTCTCTCCTTGATTTACTAGAGAGATATCACTCAATCCTTCATATCCTGATAAAACTCCAGTAATTCTTAATTCAGTTTTGTTTAGAGTATCTCCATCCTCATAACCAAAAATAACTTCATCTGATCTAATATCCGAACCAACACTGATTGCCTCCGTAACGCCACTACAACCGTAGAATTGGTTAATAGACTTAGAAGTATAGTCTATTGAATTAGAACCGCTTATAATCGTTCCTGTGTGTCCAAATCCAACTGTAGAATCAACTGATATAGTTGAAACCCCAACAGGATAAGATTCAAGAACTCTAGTTTTACCTGGTATTGTAAATGTACCTTCAATTAAGTCTCTATCACTAAAACCAACAAACAATGAGAGTTTGTAATATAGCTTCTCTTCTCTTGTTAGTGGTTCAACTTCAGATACTGAAGCATTAGTCTGTAAATCTGTAGACTTATAAATTGTTTGTCCTACCAATTTGGATGGATCACCACTAATTGGTTCTGCAATAACGACTTCCCTACGAATATATTCGGAAGCAGAAGGTTTAATTAAACGTTCTTCTAAGTCTAGAATAATAGGATCAACACCATAAAGAACTCTGAATAGTATCTTTACAGATTCTTCAATACCTTTTGACTGGTAAAATGATCTAGCGTGTTTAAAAAAGTTACCAACATTAAGTTCGTTAGTAAAATCTACACTTTCAAATCCAGGTAAAAATTGTTTTTTTAATTTTTTATAAAATTCTTGTAAAAATAAGACACTAAGATTAGTGACTTTTGTATTTGATTTATGTGCAGAAGGAGAACTATTTTTAAATTCTACAGGATCTCCATTTGGACTATTAATATAGGTAGCAACTCCTACATTATATTGTGTTATTCCACAAAAACCACGAATACATCCGTTAAAAGTAGTCGCTGTTTTACTAGTATATGTTATAATCTCATCATTTATTCTTAATAAACCATATTCAGATGGATATCCCTCTGTTGGGAATGTGTCAGTTGCTGTTGTGGTTAAAGTAATAGTAGTATCAGTTGCACTAATATCACTACTCAAAGTAGAACTACCAGCAATAACATCCGATGTTAAGTTATCAACTTTAAGATATTGGTCAAAATTATTAAGCAGATCTCCAGAAGAACCCTGAGAATCTTGCGAAACATAATATTGCTTCAAAAACTCTTCTGCAAGAGGAAAATCAGCCCTTATAAACTCAGGTAACTGATTCTCAATTATTTGATTTAATTTTACTCTTGTATCAATATCTAACATACTTTACTTCCTCTCCAGTTCCCCATTAGAATAACTTGATGTATAGTAGTCTCTTGAAAATACAACGCCAGAAACATCTTCTCCAGAAGCAATAACGTCTTTCACCATATTTATCGTAGTATTTGAAGTGTTAAATGTGAGATAAAGATCCTTCAAACCTAGAACATCATTAGAGTCTGGGAATGCTTGTATCTCAATTAAATCATTTGCTGCGACTGTTTTTGTAATATTAAGAGTATTAATAATAATTTCACCTTTAACATAGTCAACAATTCCTACAGACTTGACAATAACCTTAAGTTCATTTTTTTGACTTCTGGTAATAGCACTTAAAATCCCTTTACCACTACCATCTAAAGATCCGTCTGGTTTTTTATTTGGAACATCTGTCAAAAATAAGATGTCGTTACTACCACTAATTGTAAATCCAGTACTCTTTATATTAAATCCTTCAGGATTAATATAGAATCTATTACCAAAACATAGTTCATATTGTGCAAACTGATCAATAAGAACTTTCATATCTCTTCTAATAATAACTTTAGTAATATTAGAGGTAATTGAATCATCAACTCTATCAATTAATTGTAAAATCTTACTGTACTTAAACCTACCACCAAATTTATTAATATCAATACTGGATGCATAACTCTCAAGGGCAGAAGATACTCTTGATTTTAATTCAGCAGGATTAGAATTAAATGCACTGTTATAGTAAACTGTTGAATGTAGTTCAACATACAGAATCTTAAGGTCTACAATATCAGCATTTATTCCTGCAACTGCATAACTCTTAAGTTTATTCTTAATTTGCAACTTATCAAAGTCTGAAACATAGGTTCCATTCTTTGGTTTAATACTAATTTGTACATTACCAAATTTTGGTGGATCTAATTCTTCACCACCAACAACAGCCACCGATTCTGTTCTAGGATAGATGCTCTCTATTATTGCCTCATAATCTCTAGAAGTAACTGCTCTATACTGTGATGAATATAATCTAGGAGCATAATACTTAATAGAAGAAAGATTTTCTATCTCAGCACCATTTCCAGAACCACGAACAACATTAACTGTTATTGAATTAAATGGTTTTATTGTATTTGCACCAACTATTATAGGATCATTATCCATGAACCCACCTTGGAAATCAAATTGACTAGCACCATTACCTTCTACACCATCACAAGTAATATATCTAACTGTTACTTTATCATTGCTAAGTGGAGTTCCACTTAGATTTTCTTTACCAATAGCAGTTGATCCTAATGGTTTACCAATTATCCCATCACCAAATAATATTTCATGTTTTTCATCTGCTATTTCTTGTAGGAAGAATATTTCAGAGTTTTTATTAACGTTTACAATATTATCAACCATTGCCCACTCAGTACCCATAGGTGCTCCAATATCATCTTGATCGGTTGATCCTACGAAAACTTTTATTGTAGAACTATCAATATCAGAATTATCTAAGATAAATCTTTGATCTTGATTGGGAACATATGCAAAAGTCCTTGAAAGATATGTACCTTGGATAATCTCTAAAGGATTTTCAGGTGATCCAAACTGTGCAGTGTAGATATTCTTACCATTTTCAATACGATTAATCACTGCAGGTGCAGAATGTGCTTCTACTATCGAAAATCTAAATGAAGTATCACCAGTCGATCCTACACAAACCAAACCTGGTTTCAAATACACCCTCTTTAAACGGTCTGTAGTGACGTTTGGATCTTCACCCTCTACTTCTACCGTAAACCAAACAGATGCCCTTGCAGCAGTTTTTGAACGGGGTACATAACCAATATTACGAGCAAGTGATATAACATTTTCTCTCAGAGTTGCTGAATCTAAGAAAGACTCATTTGCTAACAAATTAGCATTAAATGAGTTAATGTAAGTATTATATGCTAGAGTATCAATTAAGACTGAGAAATTAGATCCTTCAAAGTCAAAATCCGTAAAATTAGAGTTTGCTCGAAGATAATCTTTAATCTGTGCCTTTATTTCGTCAAAATCTAGACTTGTATATTGGGTAAATGGCATTATATTATCTGGTAGGTTCTAATAAGAATGTAAATGATACAGTTGGTATATCTAATCCAACTACATCAAAGAATACTGTTACGTCAAATGCATTTTGATCTGTGTATGGATCTAACTGCACATTAATATTTTCAACTCTTGGTTCATAATTTGTTATTGTTTCTATGATTTGATCTTCAATAATAGTTTGTAATGTGGGATGAAAGTTTTCAAACAAGCTATCACGAATATCAGATCCAATATCAGGGTTAAAAAACCTTTCTGTGGGTATTGTTTCCACTAAATTGCGAACAGATCTGATAATTGCACGTTCATTTATCAGAATAGGAAGATCTTTAGTGACAGGATGTGGTTTAAAAGATAAACTTATGTCCTTAAACGCCCTAGATTTGCGTATTATAGGCATAGAAAGGTATATTTAATACTATTTTCTTTTTTTATTTATGCAGGATATGTAGTATTTTATATAAGACATAAAAAAACGCCCTTTCGGGCGATTTTTTCTATTTTCCTTGACCTTTATACCTCTTTTTTGCCTTATTTCTAGAGGTTGCAGAGTATTTGGTATGTTTTCCTCTGCCTTGCATGGTCTTTTTAGGAGTTGTTTCTACAAACTCCATTGATCCCCAAGATCCTTGTTTAGTTTTGACTGCCATAACGTAAAATTAAAGTTTTTGTGTTTCTATTTTGAGATTTTTAGGGTCTATAACACCTTCTTTGTCTGGATTTAGGTAATAATCTTTAGCATAATCTTCCATAAGACTAAACATAGCGTCTTTACCTATCTTATCGTGTATTAATTCGCCATTAAGGTAGATGTTATAGACTTCCATCTTATATTACCCTTGTCTTTTCGTGTCCAACACGTACACGAGGGTCACACCAGATTTCAAATCCTGCTTCTTTTGCATCTAAGCAGAAAGAAACGTCTTCTCCGCACATATCTTGAACTTCACCAGACTCAAATATCTGCATTTTTGGTGCAAACCAAGGATAAGGCATCTCTTTATGCTCAAACACACCCTTCTTGATTAATAACCAACCAAAACCAGTATAATCAACTGTAAAAGGTTTCTTACGCTTAGAGATACTCTCTAGTGTCTCGTGGTTCATAACACCACCATTGGTGCGGAAATCATCTTCTTCCAACCAATGAGCTACAGATGTAGTCTTACCATCCTCAGTGCAGTACCAACCCCCTGCAAGGTCTTTATCCATCAATACAATCTGCCAGAACTTCTCAGTATTGAATACAATGTCACTATCGATCCATAATTGGTAATCATATGGTAGTTGACCCTGCCAAGGTTCTTGATCAGGACCTTTCAATACATTAGCACCTAAGCACTTACAACGTGCGAAGTTGACCATTGATGAATAGTCTTGACTAATTTGTATAGATGCACCTGCTTGAACTAAATCAAAACTTAGTTGTACAAATGACTTTAAAAATGTATATGAAACTCCTCTTCCTGGTAAACAGAATACAACTGTTTTACCTTTGACCATCTCTCGTGCTTTATCATAATCCCATTCGGGTTCTTTTGCTACGACTGGAGATTTCGCTTTTACCGTAAATCCTTTTGCCATAATGTTGTGTAATTACGCTTATATCATACAACATTATATAGAGGTTGTCAACTTAAAAATAGTTTAGTGATATCAACACTCTTCTCTTTTGATCCGTGCAAGTTGAACTACTATGTAACTCACTACCATTAAACATTAATAGTCTATTCTCTATACTATCAATTCGGGTTCCATCATCTAATTCAGTGAAACCATTATTAGTATTCAAGTATATTAAAGCTGCAGTATGATCATAATCTAAGTCTCTATGCCTTTTATGAATAATCTGCTCACCACAGTTAGTATACATTATAAGACGCATTCTTTTCAACGCCCTAACTTCTAAATCATTAATTAGTTTACCGAAGTGAGTATTGAAGTACTTACTATCAGGTTGAAATGTATCCGCATTGTAAAGACTATGAATAAAATAAAAATCGGGTTCATCACTATCTTCAGCAACCCCATCTTGATAGTCCCAAGTAATAGAACCATCTAATAGTTCATCTTGCAACCATTTGAAATACTTCTCATCTAAGAAGTTATCTTTCACATTATATTCCATAATCGAGCCACGAGGTGCTTAACGAGGTATTTTAGAAGTAATTAATATTGACTACCAAACGCTCCTTTGAATCAGTACACGTTGTACTATGATGCTCTACGTTACCATCAAAAAGAACTAAACGATTACAAACACTTTCAACCTTAGTACCATCTTTAAAACCAGTATATCCATTACTGTCATTTAAGTATAATAATCCTGCCTTAATAGGATACTGAGCATCTTTATGATATTCGTGTTTAACTATCTTACCCTGATTCACATATAACAATGAACGTATTCGCACAAGGGAATGTACTTCCAATGCTTGAAGTATGGGGAGGAATTGATCAAACGTCTGGAAGGGATCTTCTATTGGACGAAAGGCATCATAGATTTTATGTACAAAGTAATAGTGATCATTACGTTCTTCATCACTTAATTCTGATTCTCCAAAATTATGTCCAACTGCTGGAGCGTATGTCCATTGATAATCAGGATTAAAAAATATACCTTGAAGATGTTCTACGTATCTCTGTGTGAGAAAATTGTCATATATCTCTACACCCTCAGACGGCAATTCTCTGAACTTTGGTTTACTATTAATGTAAGGCTTTAATTCTTCTTCAATAACTTGCATCTTGTACTACTTCATTGTTATATTCAAATTGTTCATAAGTTAATTCATCTCTAAAGTATGATTCATATATCCTACCCCATATAATCTTAAACTCATATTCATCCAGATCTTTGAATAAACATTCTCCTCTTAAGTATATGTGATAGGTACTATTCATCATTTTATCTCAGTAATAATAAGTTCCTTGCCATCTGTTTTAAAAATTACCTCTGAGTCCTCGAACCAACTTTGATCATTTACAACCCATTCAGGTAATCTTACATAATATTCTCCCGTTACTTGATCTACTTCTATAGGGCGTTTATCCTCTGCGTTATTTTTTTGCATTCTGAAGTATTCTATTTTTTCATTATATATCAATTGCTAATCTTTTGCAAGTGCGACCCTGTGGGGGATTTTTAACAGGGAAAAAAATTTTGAAATTGGATGGATATTGTTCTCGCTTTCGTAACACTTTGTAGGTTAGGGTAGTTAGTCGTTTTTAAACGGGCACGGGGGGGCGAACCGCCCGACGGGGGACGCTGCCAAATCACGAACCCACTGTGCCACCTGACCAACTGGCATACGTCTACTCTTTTGAGACGTATGCCTGACGAACGACTACCAGTTAGCACACCACATAATGCCATTGTCTTCGTCAAAGTCGAAGTCAAATCTAAGTGAACTGTCCCAAGTCCTGTCGTAATCTATTGCCAACCAACTTGGCACGTCGTGACCTACTTGGTCCATATAGTCGTCTATGAACTCCTCAACGCTGTCGAAGTGACCATAAAAAGCATCGCCTATATGCTCAACGTCACTAATGTCCCATATCTCTATGAACGCATCAACAACGCATAAAGTCCATTCTTCACACGCTTCAGTATATGCTTTGAAGTTGACTAACTCCTCAACACCGAAACGGTTATCGTCTACAAACGATTCAATATCGTCTTTGATTGTGTCGCCATTAATTAGCATTTCGACTACTTCTTCAATTTCTGATTCGTAGTAGTCTGGATCTTCTCCGTATTCGTCAACCAAGTCGGTCAACCATCTTGTATTTTCAATTGTTGCAATTGTCTCTTCGTTCTCTATACCTACTGAGGTAATGCGATAAGGAAGCATTTTATGCTCTTCAAGTGTGAGATGATCACCGTTGAAGAATGATTTAAGTGAAAGAGTTGTTTGAGTCATTTGGGGGGAGTTGTTTGACTTGATTTAATAATAGCATATAAGGGGTGTTTGTATCACCCCAAATATTAAGAAAATCAGTATTCTGATATCTCTGTTAAATATGCTTCAACCTCTGATAAGGTGAGATAACCTTTAACGTCCTGCCAACTGCTGGAAGGATCGTTAGGGGATGTTATTATGTCGCCTTCGTCGTCAGTTAATGCCATTTCAAAGAGTCCTTCGTCACCGCCATATGACTCAGTATGACAGGCAACCGAAGCACCGTAACCATTGTCAAATTGAATTTTTTTAATTATTCCTACTCTGTCGTCCTGTGTACAAGTTGGAAGGGTAATTGTTTGAGTTTGCATTTTGGGGAGGTGCTTAACTATTGTTAGTCTGCCTTATCCTTCTGCACTTGTCAACAAATTAAATCAAATATATTCATTTCTGTATATTCTCCCATTTTGGCACATTAT
>CERG01002716.1_pt1 | contig 11893 bp, 10 predicted proteins | sample 530861 | NCBI WGS metagenome assembly CERG01 (sample SAMEA2621037, study PRJEB7988) | marine metagenome | biome: marine biome (ENVO:00000447); feature: deep chlorophyll maximum layer (ENVO:xxxxxxxx); material: "saline water (ENVO:00002010), including plankton (ENVO:xxxxxxxx)" | depth 50 m
GTTGCCCATTACGTTCTGCTCTCAGCCATCTGTGTGCAGAAGCCATTGCTGGAATTCCAAAAAGCAAAGCTGGCCTTCGAAACAGCACTGCAGGCCGATGCGGAGATGACTTACTCCATCGTCCGGCCCACAGCTTTTTTTAAAAGCTTGGGCGGACAGGTGGAAAGTTGCCGCAAAGGGGGGCCCTATGTGATGTTCGGCGGCGGAACACTTGCCAGCTGTAAACCGATCAGTGAATCGGACCTAGCTCGGTTCATGGCCGACTGCATTACGGATCCGGATAAACGCAACCAAATTCTTCCCATTGGTGGCCCTGGTCCCGCCATGAGTGCCCGTGAACAGGGTGAAATGTTGTTTCGTGCTCTTGGACGCCAACAACGCCTTTTGTCGGTGCCAATCGCCTTAATGGACGGACCGATTGCACTACTCGAGGGGCTATCGAACTTGTTCCCAGGTCTTCAAGACACCGCTGAATTCGGGCGGATTGGCCGTTACTACGCCAGTGAATCGATGCTGGTTTGGGATGCGCAAGAGAACCGATATGACGCCGATGCCACACCGTCCTATGGGGAAGACACCTTGGAGCAATTCTTCGAGCGGGTGGTGCGCGACGGAATGGCAGGTCAAGACCTTGGGGATGCCAGCGTGTTCTGAAGCAGGCATCCTGGGCGTTAGAGGAAGCACGACCGTTGATGACCGAGGCAGCCACCCAGCGGGCCCGCACAAGCGGTGTGTTGCTCCATCCCACAGCACTACCAGGCAGTCCGGTCTGTGGAACCTTTGGGGAACCCAGTCGTCGCTGGCTCCATCAACTGGCCAACAGCGGAATCGGGGTTTGGCAAATGTTGCCGCTGGCACCGCCAGATCCGACTGGATCCCCCTACAGCTCCCCTTCCTGCTTTGCGCTCAACGCCTGGTTCCTCGACGCATCAGATCTGGCGAATGAAGAATTCATCAGCCAAGACGCCCTGAATGGCCTCCCCGGAGCCTCCGTGACAACGGCGGAGACAACAGTGCTTGATTTCCCGCTCGCCAACCAACGCAGTGAGGCCCTGGCCGATGCACTCCTCGAGGCTTGGCCGCAACAAACACCTGAACGACAAGAGGCCTTCCGGAACTGGTGCAGCCAACAATCCTGGCTGGAAGACCACGTGTCGTTCAGTGTTTTGCATGCCCAACACAACAACGCATGGTGGACCTGGCCCAAGCCACTGGCCCAGCATCAACGTCGAGCACTCAAAGCCTGGGCAGCTGACAATCAAACAGCGCTGATGAAAGAGCGCCTAATGCAGTGGCAGCTTGATCGCCAATGGCAGGAGATCAGACGACTGGCCCACGACCTTGGCGTTGTGTTGTTTGGCGATTTGCCCTTTTACGTGAGCACCGATAGCGCTGATGTATGGAGCCATCGCGGCCTGTTCACCGTGAAAGAATCTGGGGAACTCACCCTCCAGAGTGGGGTTCCTCCGGATTACTTTTCCGAAACGGGGCAACTCTGGGGGTCCCCCGTTTATCGCTGGGGACGACACCGCATCACCCGCTTCCAGTGGTGGCGCAAACGCATCAGCCGCCAACGGGATTTCGTCGACCTACTGCGATTGGATCATTTCCGCGCCCTTGCCGCCTTTTGGGCCGTTCCAGGGGGTGATACAACCGCTCAAAACGGTCAATGGCAATCATCTCCAGGCCACGCCTTGCTGGCCAAATTGAAAAAAGACGCAGGCGGTGATTTGCCTCTAATTGCAGAAGACCTTGGCGTGATTACGCCAGATGTTGAAGAACTGCGCGATCGATTTGCCTTGCCAGGAATGAAAGTGCTTCAGTTCGCCTTTGATGGCCAGAGCGACAATCCCTATCTTCCGGAAAATATTGATGGCAACCGCTGGGTGGTCTACACAGGAACCCACGACAACCCAACAACCCTGGGCTGGTGGCACCGCCTTGATAGCGATAGCCGCGAGCGCATTACAGACCGGATTAACGGCGAAGTCTCAGCACCCGCTTGGCATTTATTCGATATGGCATTTGCAACACCCGCCGCACTTGTGGTAGCGCCACTCCAAGATTTGATGCATCTTGATGATCGTGCACGATTCAATACTCCTGGAACATCGACGGGGAACTGGAATTGGCGTCTCAATCCGTCTGACAACATGTTGGAGGGCTCTCTGAAGGGCTTCGGAGAGCGCTCCAAGGTTTGGGGACGCAACCTTGAGAGCGCTACAGCGTTGTTAAATAATCAATCATGAAAGATAATGATGATCGACTTATCTTTAGGCGCTTAAAAGATCTTTCTTAAAGGCAAGATTCATTGCAGAAGCAATGATGAACAACTTGATAGCTTACGAAAATCGAACAAATCAAGAGCCACTCGTAACAATTAATCAAGGCCAAGGTGAGTAATTACGCCGATGCCATAGCAAAAGTCACACGCATAAAATTCAGTCAAGGGAATACATCCGCAGCGGCCTTACTGAAAGGTCGCTTTTTATTGAGTCAAAAATCAAAGATAGTGAGAGCAGAACAGAAGCTCAAAGGGAAGATTTTTCTACCCGATACACGCCCGGAAGCTTGGGCACTTGTTGTAAGGGAACGCCGTTCCACATCACTTGTTGGATCTCGGCAGGGGGTGGGGTCATGGTTAGGTCAATCGGTGCCCTTAGCTGCAAGGTGAGTTCACCTTGCCCAGCAACAAGCTGCACACGATCACCACCCTCGCTGTCAATCGTCAGTTGACTCGACTCGTTGAACAACAGTTGCAACACCCCATCGTTTGGAGTGACGGACGTTGCAACACCGTTCAACCAGTCCTGAGGCAATCGCTGGCGAGCCTGTTCGAGGGGGCGCAACCCCTCCAGAGTGGCTGAAACCTCAGCTGATGACGAGTCGGGTGCTGACGTGATGGCCTGAATATTGGCTCGCACGGGCTCCAAGGCAAGACCGTTTTGACGGGCGAGAGTTTGCTGCTGCCGATTAAGCGCCACAAGGCTAAAAAGCATGACGGCGCCATACACGATGCTCCCTTGCCAAGTCGTAAAGACGTCAATGCTTCCAGGGGTGAAGCGACCAAAACCGCGAACAGGTTTCAGTCTCGAACGGGACACGGGAACAGGAAGAACCGGATCCAAGCAGCCCGAGGGGAGCTCCAGACGCCTCTCAACCTGAGGAAGCATGGAGGCTAAATAAGCTCTCTCGGGCAAACGATCGATCCAGCCACGCTCCAAGGCTTCGAGAACGGGAGTTGTAATCCTGATCTGAGTCGCGAGATCTCTCAGCGTTAACCCCAACAACTCTCGACGTTCACGAATCATCGCCCCAAGACTCTGAGCCTGCTCTTCACGGCTCAGCGACTCACGATCAGACCGCTTCAAAGCAAGTCCAGAACGCGTCCACCAACGTCTTGGGACTCTCAATCGCAAATTCATGATTGGCCCATGGACCTACTTGCGTTCCGATCAAAGATGTAAGCCCACTCGCGCGCGTCAAGACGGCGCCAACAGCCCTCGGCTAAATCATCGAGATGAATGCCGTCAATGGCAACCCGCTGTAAATCAATCACAGGGTGACCAAGCAACTCAGCGACCCGTCGAATTTGGCGATTGCGGCCTTCTTTGAGCTCAACTTCCAATAACGATGATGCACCTCGTGCCTGACGTGCCTGAAGACGACGCACGAGCGCTGGTCGGGTCTGACGGCCGTCTAACAGCAAGCCCTCCCGCCAACGTCGGAGGGCTTGCGAACTGGGGACCCCCTTGACCAAAACGTGATAGGTCTTGGCATGGCTATAGCGGGGATGGGTCAACCGCAGCGTGAGTTCACCTTGGTCAGTTAGCAGCAGAGCTCCACGACTATCAGCATCCAATCGCCCAACAGGGTGAAGTCCAGGCCGTTCTTGATGGGGGAGACAATCCAACACCGTGGCCCGGCCCTGAGGGTCACGACAACTACAAATCACTCCAAGTGGCTTGTTGAGCAAAAACACGCGCGGCTCTTGGGCTGAAATCAGCGGAACGCCATCCACCTCAATCAGCTGAGAATTAGGATCAGCTTGATCCCCAAGGCTCGCAACACGTCCATCAACAGTCACACGACCAGCTTGAAGCCAATCTTCTCCGCGCCGACGTGAACAAAGCCCGGCAGCGGCCATCAATTTTTGAAGCCTTTGACGGGTCACACTATGAATCAGGTAGACAGCACGCTTCAAATCATCATTGAATTTACAAGACAAGCGTCAAAATTTTAGACAACGGAAGCGCAATCAATCGGACCATGAATGCGTCCTAAATATTGATAGCAGGACATTTAACGAACATCAATTCCAAACATTGAGTAGCCGCTAATACCTGAAGGGCTAAAAGGAATCAGGACAGGTCTTGAATCACAAGTATCATGCAATTGATGAAACTCAAGAGCTTAGATCAAAATATGGCGAAAGATCTTCTGAGTCGCATATTTCGAAAGCAAGATCTAAAAGAATTCGTCAAAATTATCGAAATCAACGGCTTTAAAATTACCGCTTTCCACTTGTTGCATCAGCCGCTCCAATTGGGCGAATAAAGCCCCGCCAGTGAGCATTGACAGCAACAAAGCAACCAATAGAGCAGTCCCTGAGGCAAACCCAAAAATTTGCAAACAGCAGCCAATGAACAGCGTTACACCGATCAAGGTTCCTGAGAAACTCAAGACGATTTCGGCCGTCGCTAGAGGCAACAGGGGCAAACGATCTTGCTTCCAGCCGTCAAGCTTGTTCTGGACAAGACGACCAAACGTCAATCCGCAGAGAACACCCATCAAAAGGCCGATTCCAGCCATCAAGTAAGGCGGCTGAGGAAGAACCGCCATCAACAAGTACTGCTCAATCTGCTCGGCGGTGATCTCCTCAAGCATTGACGCAATTCTCGTAAAGGGTCATTGACCTTAATGGATTCATCAGGCTGCAACGAGCGGATTGAGCCGCTGCAAAAAGCCTCCCGCAATTCGACCGGGCCCAAACGTTTTGCCAATCAAACCCGCCAAAGCGCGCACATCATCGGTGTGGAAGCGATCGTCGCGAATCAAGGTGAGCAGGAGACGCTTGCGCAGATCAGCACCATCACGGCTGAATAGAAGTCGAAGACCTGCTCCTGCAACGGGTAACAGTTCCACGCCCGGTGCGGGAGCGCCCTGACCGACAACCTCCAAGAGACTCTCCAAACGTTCAAGACGCAAGCGACCGGACTCGTCAAAAATCACCTCCAACAACTTCTCTCGCATTTCGCGGGTGTCACCGGCGAGTAAACGTCTTGCGACATAGGGGTAGGCAACGGAAATAATTTTGAAGTCGGGGTCGAGGCGAAGGGCGAGACCTTCTTGACTGACTACCGCACGAATAATCAAGGCAAATCGAGCTGGAACACGGAACGGGTAATCAAACATCAACTCTGAGAAGCGATCCGTAATGGCTTTGAAGTTGAACGAACCAACCGACTCACCAAGACTTCCGCCAAGGACTTCTTCAAGAGCAGGAATGATTGGAGAAAGATCAGCACTAGGACTTAGGAAGCCGAGATTTTGGAAGTCTTCAGCGAGTCCTGCGAAATCGCGATTAATTAGATGAACAACGGCGCCGGTGAGCGTGAGCCGGTCGCTATCGCTGATCGTGTCCATCATTCCAAAGTCCACATAGCCCACGTGCCCCATCTCACCGCTGCGACCCTGTAGAGCAAAAAGGTTGCCAGGATGAGGGTCGGCATGGAAATATCCAAATTCCAGAAGTTGCTGTAATCCACAAATCACTCCCGTGCGGATCAAAGCAGCGGGATCGAGGCGTTGATCAATCAATTCCTGGCTATCTCTCATTTTCGAACCTTCAATCCACGTGGTAGTCAAAACACGTGTTGAACTGAGCATGCGTTCTACACGGGGCACATAGACCGCTGGATTATCAGCAAAAAGAGTTGCAAATCGTTCTGCATTATCCGCCTCTTGTTCATAATCAATCTCCTCGAACAGGCTCCGCCCAAATTCATCAATAATGCTTCCCAAGCCAAAGCCAAGATTGAGGGGAAGGAACGGCGCAGTGAGGACGCCAAGAGCTCGAATCAAGACAAGATCTCGACGGAGGATAAAGGTGAGGTTGGGCCGCTGAACCTTCACCGCCACCCAGGATTGACCTTCAAGGCGCGCTTTATAAACCTGTCCCAGACTGGCGGCGGCAATCGGCGCTGAGGGAAATTCTTCAAAGAGTTGCTCCGCTGGGGCACCAAGCTCCTGTTCAATCCGTGAGAGAGCGACCGAATGCGGAAAAGCGGGAAGGTCGTCCTGCAACCGAGTGAGCTCCTCGAGCCAATCGCGCCTGACGAGATCGGGGCGAGTGGAAAGAGCCTGACCAAGCTTGATAAAACAAGGCCCAAGACCCGTGAGGGTCTTAAGAATGCGACGAGCCAAACCTCGCTGAACATCAGCATCGGAACTCGAACCCCGCAACAGGAGAACGATGACCAAACCACTCAGGGTCCACAGCACTTGAATCAACCGCGGTATCGCTATCCATGGCCGAAGAAGCAACCACCAGAAATCGCGGCCGGAGTCGTACTGCATATTGCGGCTGAATACAGGGTGAGACTCTAAGGACAATCGCTCTGGGCAATGGCCCTTCTGCCCCTGTTAACAAAACGGCTCGGCAAGAGCTTGTTTTTACCCGCCCACGGCAGAGGCCAGGCACTGCCAGACGGGTTCAAACGTCTTCTGAAGCAACGGGCTGGCGTGTGGGACTTACCGGAGTTAGCGGAAATTGGCGGACCACTCGAACCGGAAGGTGCTGTGGGAGAAAGTCAACGTGAATCCGCAGCAGTCATGGGAGCCGACCGCTGCTGGTACGGCGTGAACGGAGCCACAGGATTGCTACAGGCAGCCCTCTTAGCAATCGCTCAGCCCGGTGATGCCGTTCTCATGCCACGCAATGTTCACAGAAGCCTGATTCAGGCCTGTGTACTCGGAGGCATCAAACCTCTCCTCTACAACATTCCGTACCTGACAAAACAGGGACATTCAGCACCTCCAAATCACGCCTGGATGAAAAGAGTCCTGGCGGAGTTAGCCAATAAAGAATGGCAAATCAAAGCGGCAGTTTTAGTTCATCCCACCTACCAGGGTTATGCCAATGATCCATCAGACATTATTGCGACACTCCATGAACAAGGATTGTCTGTTCTTGTTGATGAGGCCCATGGATGCCATTTAGCTGCAGGAATTGATCCTGACCTTCCACCTTCTTCACTGCATTGCGGCGCGGATCTTGTTGTTCACTCGCTCCACAAATCTGCAGCAGGACTTGCTCAAACAGCGGTTTTGTGGCTTAAGGGTCAACGGGTTTCCCCAGAACGGATCGAACGTTGCCTTGGCTGGATTCAAACAACAAGTCCAAGCTCTTTACTTCTCGCTTCATGCGAATCTGCCATTCAACAAGTCTTCAATACTCGAGGCAGAAAGCATCTAGCAAATCGAATAAATGAAGGTCGATTACTGAAATCTCGCCTGATTCAATTAGGAGTTCCTCTTATCGAAACACAGGATCCATTACGGATCGTCTTACACACTGGATCAGCAGGAATCAGCGGAATCGAAGCCGACGAATGGTTTATCAAGCATGGCCTCATTGCCGAATTGCCTGAGCCAGGAACACTCACCTTTTGCCTGGGGCTATCCAAGCATCACGATTTACACTCAAACCTAACAACAGCGTGGGAAAAATTAGTTCAAGCCAACCAAGATCGATCGGCACAAAAAGACTTTGAAACTCCTCCTTTGCCACTCCTTGCTACACCAGAAGTGGACCTAACTCAGGCCTGGAATGCCCCCAATAGAGTCGTGACCTTTGAGCAATCGGAAGGAGAAGTTGCCAGTGAGCTTGCCTGTCCTTATCCCCCAGGAATACCACTTCTCATCCCGGGGGAAAGAGTCGATCACGCTCGAGCACTTTGGCTCACAAAGCAAAGCCAGCTTTGGAGCGATGTATTACCAAATGAAATCAAGGTGATGAAGATATGAGCACCGGAGAGCGGTTGATAAGCTGATGGTCACCACGGGTTTGGGTGATCATCGAGGTCTATCCATCAGTTGATCAACCACGATCGACAGAGTCCTCACGCAAACGACTGTTAAGCGGATTAGCCGTTGGTGGTTTTGGCCTCGTAGTTGTCTGCCTCGGTGGATGGTGGTTCACCGCCGCCGTCGGAATTCTGGTGCATCTCGGCCTGTTGGAATTCTTCCGCATGGCCCAATTCAAGGGGATGCGCCCGGCCACAAAAACAACTCTGGTGGCCTGCCAATTGCTGTTATTCAGCACCCAATGGGCGGCTGTGTCTGGAGGGTTACCAGGGGAACTCTCTTCAGCGGTGTTGCCGCTATCGGGGGCAGCCATTTGTGCATGGTTGCTCTTGCAACCCGTGACTGGCTCCATCGCCGATGTTGCAGCGTCAATCTTTGGCTTGTTTTACCTGGGATTTCTACCAAGCCACTGGCTATCGCTTCGGAATCTCACACTGGTAGAACTCGCGCCAGGCACCTCAGAACTCTGCACAAGTGGGCTGGCGATCACCTTGTCCGCGTGTCTGATGATTGTGTGCAGCGACATCGGCTCTTGGGCCTTCGGGCGACGCTGGGGACGGCGTCCACTGTCGCCCATCTCACCAAGCAAAACAGTGGAAGGTGCCCTAGGCGGAGGGCTTTGTGCCATGGCCATGGGAGAGATTTGCGCCCTTGTCATGGGTTGGCCTTACTTCGGTTTACCTGGACTCCTCCTTGGCGCCCTCGTCGCACTCATCGCCATGGTGGGTGACCTCACTGAATCCATGATGAAACGCGACGCTGGCGTCAAAGATTCCGGTGACGTGTTGCCCGGCCATGGCGGAATCCTTGATCGAATCGATAGCTATTTGTTCACCCCAGCCGTGGTGTATTACGTGGTCGCGCTGATACAGCCCCTACTGGTTCGGTGAACCCAGGATCCTGTCGCATCAGGGTGTGACATCAGCACAACCTTTGAGGTGGAGTTGTCCGCCCTGAAGGAACGCATGGGTGATTTTGATTCCAGGGTCCATGGGCAGCAGCATGGATGAGCCTTCAGCAGCATCCTGCGATCGAAACCGCAACGTGTTGTCTGAGGCATCAATCCTGAAGCAACGGCGCACCGGTTCTCGATGAGCCACCACTGAAGATTGGAGCTCCATCACATCGTTCTGGATGCTCAAACCACCCAGTGTTGTTAGTCCCATGAGTTGTTCAGCGAGCCAATCACCAAGCCAACGCCATGGCTCCGCCAGCAAGGCATCATTCAAAGCATGTCCACTGATCGAGACCTCACCCTCCACTTGAAAAGGATGCTGAAGCGCCAGCATTTGCTCCGGGCTCAGAACATTCACATCAACTGTGATCGGACCACTTAGGAGTTGCACATGTTGGAGCGGCAAGCCCTTAAACCCCACATCACGGGCCATCAATGTGACCCCTTGAAGTCGACCACGCATCAACGTGAATGCCGATCCATGGAGGGTGAGTTCCAAACTGCCGAGCCGATCACAACGACTCCGGATCCAAAGCTTTAAAGCCCCAGCGAGGAGCGTCATCAAGGGGTCAGCCATGGTGAAAAAAGGTGAAACAGCGTTCAGCGACCCGTTGGGGGTGATCGAGGTGGGGCAAGTGCCCACAGGCTTCAAACGTTTCCACGGGCTTGGCCAAAATCTCAAGGGCAGCCCGTTTTTGCGGTTCTCGCAAGATTCTGTCCTGCGCACCCCAGATCACATGGAGTGGTTGAGACGGTAAGGGCGAACCACTACCAGCGAATCCACCGCTGCGGGCAAAAGCTGCCAGAGCTTCAGCCCAACCGGGGCATTGAAGATGCAGAGACGCAATTTGTTCTTCAGGAGCACCCACCGAGGCATCGGGATTCGCAAAGGCCTGTCGACACAGTCCACGCCGAACCCCAGGCCGACTCAAAAACCAAGCCCCAAAACGATCGAGGAGAGGTGGCACCGGCATGCGCCGACCAGACAAGCCAGCGGGAGCCAGGAGCAGGAGTGATCGAATCCTCTCGGGCACACGACGGGCCAGTTCCACGGCCACCGAGCCTCCCATTGAGGCACCAATCACCGATACAGGCCTCGATGACGGCAACTTGTTTAAAAGAGCTTCCAAATGCAGCATCACCGGCTCGGTGCCATAGGTGGAAGAAGGGGGGCGGGGTGAAAAACCAAAACCGAACAGATCCGGAATCATCAATTGAAAACGACCCGATAACAGCGGCGCCAAGCGCCGATATTCCAAAAAGCTGCTGTCGAAACCGTGCAGGAGAAGCAAAGGATCACCTTCTCCTAAAACCGCTACAGGAAAGGGATCCGCAACTCCCAACGATGGAAGTGCCCACCATTCAACGGCATCGGTTAAGGCTCCGGCTTGGGGATCCAACAAGCCAGGACGAAGCTCATCTAAAAGACGTTTCAAGATGGCACTGGGCTGCGCTCAGCCAGGCCTACCAAAGCATCGAGCAGCGCAGCAGGAGTCACCGTAAAAGGCAAATGGTGAAGGTCGGAACCGTCTTGACAGGCAAACTCACACACCGCTTGGAGATCGCCAGAGCTGGCATCCGCTAAGCCCAAATCATCAAGACAGACGGGAAGCCCGAGGCTCTCGAGAACAGGCTTGAGCTGACGGTGTGCCTGAGCGGCAAGTCGGTTATTGCCAAGCCGCTCCTCTAAACGCAGCTGGACAAGAATTCCAAATCCCACCTTTTCGCCATGCAAAACGTGATGGCATGCGGGAAGTTGCGTCAATCCGTTGTGCACAGCATGGGCTGCAACGGTTCGGCAGCGAGCACCACCAAGTCCTCCCATGACCCCTGCCGTTAGGCCACAGGCCTCAACGGTGCGCTCCCATGCAGCACTGGTGGAATCTTCAACGGCCATCGGGCTATCGAGCAACAACTGATCGCGCAGCACCCGAGCCATTTGCACCGCTTGCTGGACCAACCCATCACTGCTGTTTGCACTGCTCACCGATGACTCGTACCACTTGGCTAATGCATCAGCAATTCCACTGGCCAGCGTTCGCGGAGGTGCCTGCCGTACAAAAGCGTGATCAAACACCAGTAAATCTGGGCAGCGATCAAGCACCACATCGCTTTCAAACGCACCATCTGGTGTGTAGAGGTTTGCCAATGCCGTCCAGCCGGCACAGGTCGAAGCGCTCAACGGAACCGTGATGCAGGGAAGCTTTAAACGGTGGGCAAGGAGTTTTCCGGCATCGAGAACTTTTCCGCCGCCGGCTGCCAAAATTGCATCACAGGATTGGGCTTCAACCGCAAGACGCTGTAAATCGAGTTCACAGCAATCAAATCGAAGGTTTGCCGTTGTAACAGTTAGGCCAAGACCTTCAAGATCGCTGCTGAGCTGGTCTCGCAGGACTTGAGTAGCCCTGGAGCGACCCAATACAAATGGGCGCTGACACAGCTGCGTGAGACGCGGGAAGGCTTCACCCCAAGCACCCTGCCCCCGCAACAATGTGCCGGGGGCAATGGCCTGGGAAGAAATGGACGACTCCATCAGAGGGCAGCACCAGCCAATTCGGGTTGAGCTTCAACGCGGCCCTTGTGGCGGACAACCACCTTTTTGTTCTCATCAACGTCGACCTCAGCATGGTCACCGTCTTTGATGCGACCCGTCAGCACTTCCTCGGCGAGGGAGTCTTCCAATAGACGCATTACGGCACGGCGGAGTGGACGTGCGCCGTAGGCGGGGTTGTAACCCTCTTCCACCAGACGTTCCTTGAAAGCATCCGACACCGTAAGGGTGATGCCTTTCTCTCCCATGCGACCGAAGACTTCTTTGAGCATGATCTCGGCGATCTCTTTGACTTCCTC
>CERG01084635.1_pt1 | contig 11624 bp, 9 predicted proteins | sample 530861 | NCBI WGS metagenome assembly CERG01 (sample SAMEA2621037, study PRJEB7988) | marine metagenome | biome: marine biome (ENVO:00000447); feature: deep chlorophyll maximum layer (ENVO:xxxxxxxx); material: "saline water (ENVO:00002010), including plankton (ENVO:xxxxxxxx)" | depth 50 m
GGAGTTGTTAGATTTTGCCATGCAGATATGTACATTTTCCATGGCGACCCGCGTGACTCGGCGCGCGTCGTAGGTGCGAATCTTGACAGAGACGGGGTTCTTCTGAGGGAGCGAACCGCAACATTGCATCGTTTTCTACGGATGTCTCGGTAAGAGTGACCGCTCAAAGTGCCGTCCTTGACCTCCACGCCCCTCGCCACGCGCGATGTGCCATGCCCGGTCGGTTGCGAACTCCGTACACTCTGCCGTCAGGAAATGTAAGGAGACTTTAACTCTCCAGAGTTAATGACGAGATCGACGGTCTACAGACCCTGATTGATTTAGTCCAGCCTTACATTTCCTGCCGTACACTCGTTTCCGTACGTACGGTACTTTCATATACGCTTCGAAGGTTTAGAAACCCCTACCTGCATGGCGCTTAAGATCTCAAGTCTAAAATGCGAGCGTGGGACATCGTCCATTTTGACATCGCCGCACGCGCAAAAGAGGAAATGTAAGAAGAGAAGTCTGGAGAGTACATCTGACTGACAGTCCAACTTCGGCAACAACTATGTTCGTTCCCAGCGAGGGTGTCGAGCATCGCCGCCTCGGGGAAAAGAATCGCAACGTCAAACTCACAAGGAAAGCAACCCACGAAGGAGAACGCCTCAAAAGCCATCAGGAGCAATTTGCAACTCTGAGGACTAAACTCCTTCTCCTTGAATCGGAGGCCATGTTTACAACCGAAGCCACGAGGGCCCTCCGAGAAAAGCAAAAGTCACTTCTCGGCAACATGAGATACGCAGATGCTTTTGATAATATGAAGGTGCGATATTTGGAGAGTGTGCCGGAACGCTCCACATTTTCCTTTTTCCTGCAATGTTCACTTCAATGATTGGCTGGAGTTCGTGTGTGTTGACCATTTTTCTGGACGTTGAAAAAAGCAGAAAGAATCGCCGCACTTGCTCACCGCACATGCGAAAGGAGTACCAATGAACAAAGCGTCAAGCGCTTACTGGAGCAGCAAGCGAAAGAATTAACGCAGTTGACTGAAACGGAGAAAAACTCAACAAACAAATCACCAGCATCGTTGACATGGAAGCGGTACCACGTATATACGCCGCCGCTCTTAAATAACCGTGCGCATCTCTCAGCGGCACAGCAAGTCGCAGAGAATGAACTCAAGTTTCCGAGCAGAAATTTAACTATCAGTGCTCACAAAAAATACCTTTTCAGTCCAGACGAAGACAGTTTAGCAGGCCCATGTGCAGAGGATGCCAGTATATTTCAGCAAAACTATTGGCCTCCCCAGATAGACCTTTGTGCCCGTGACTTCCCCCCAGACTTATTTGAAGATTCTTCTCTGAAAATGAAGTTAAAGACGATGGGTTTGCTGAAGCGGATTCCTAGACGGTGGCAAGGGACAAATTTTCAGCCTGACCTACAACATTTCGACAGAAATCATGACCAAGGCACACTTGAGCGTGCATCTGATGTCCTTTTGAGTGCCGCACGCGGGCTGATACGCAAGTGCGCAAATAGCTCAGCCGTCACTTCAGAAATTCCTCCCCCAGCGCCCAGAAGCAACATTAAGCGAGTAGCTTCTCTTGACAGCTTACCGAAGTTGGATATTGAAGTAACTGAGTCGCACGATGCACCAGCTACTGACAGGGGTCGGGGATTTGGAGATACAACAAAGAGTTTTACAAGCCATAACGATATCAAGCAACATAGCCAGGATCTACATAACTTCCCCTCACAAATCAACCTCTCAGATGATGACTACGATGATGAAACCCCTCTTGCGCAGATTCCTATAATGTTTCGTGCTCATGCAGTCCCTCAAGTCGACTTATTTGGAGTACAGAAGGTACAAGAGCAACTAGCTAGTCTACACACAAGGACGCATAGTATCAAGACGGAGAAAGAGAGTGCAAAACATTTGACTTCACTAGAGCAGCAAGCAATCATGCCCATTCAAAATACTACATCATCAGGGGAGGGTGGTGATGAAGAAAGAAGAACAAGCCAGAGGAGAGAAACTGCCGCGAAGCAAATTTTTCATAAGGTGATGGGCTCGCCCTCACAACAAGTGCAAGAAGACAGTAACGCTCGAAAGGATGCCGTGGGTCGAGGACCATCTGGATCTGAAAGTTTGTTCAGTGGCGTGGTTCGCAGAGAAAATATGCAGGACAACAGACAGAAGGTGATTCAGGTGCCTGAACCGTCATGTGTCAACTTTTTCAGGATTTTACCAAAGAGTGGGATCGAGCTTATATTCATTGTTGCAGGAATCTCACATCGCTTTGCAACCTGCTCTTGATGGCAAAGACAGTGTTGACGACAAACGGTCCTTTTCCACGAACGATTTCCGAAACTTATTTTCATTTGCACGCCATGGAAAGTACAAACAGGTGAGAGTGAGATTTTCCTCTGACTCATGATTCAATGAAGCTTGGTCATCATATACACTTGATTTTATTGAATGCATTCTGTTTGTAGGTGACTGAACTTCTGAAGGGTGGATGTCCAGCGGAAGGTCGCGACCAGTTTGGAAACTCACCTCTGATCATAGCGTGCCAAAATGGGAATGCTCGCATAGTCAAGGCCCTCCTTAGAAACGGCGCGCTGATCAATTCCCAAAATAAGCAGGGCTGCACAGGACTGCATTACTGCATTGCTTATGGTTTCAACGCTCTGAGTGATTATTTGATTTTAAAGGGTGCAAATGACAAAATAGTCAACAAGTTAGGTTTGAACCCTTACGAGGGCATTAGGTAAATTTTACGATTGAAAGACGAAAAACATTCATGAAAAGTTCATGCAAATAAACAACATGACTTCGTACTTGTTTCTCGAGAAACTATGAACTAAGTGCCGCTAAAATCGTTTCTTTCCCGTCTCACCGCTCAGAATTTCATTGTACTTCTGCTGCAAGCTTACGTATTCTGATTCTGCTTGGACCATCTGGTTGCGGAGGATATCGTATGTATGGCGCCAGACTCTCATTTGTTCTTTGACAACTTTTAACTTGATGTGTCGATCAAGTGTACTGATTTCGAGATCCTGTGCATCCACAGAAAAAGCAGCGAAGGGGTCAAGTTTGCGTCTGGACCTTAGCTTTTCTACACGATTTTGGAGTTTGGTGAGTTTGGAGCGACTGTCTTCAGTTTCCTTGTCATCTGAGTCAGAGGATGTTGCAAGGGCTATGTGAGGAAGTAACATTGGAATGAGTCGATCCTCAATGTCATGAAGCGATAGAGTTCCCACAGGACCGAAAATATTATGATCTACGTTTCTGCCCGCTCCCTCAATGGAGGACACCAATTCCATGGGCTCTACTCTACTTATTGACTCGTTCTGCGCGCTTTGCCTGTTTTCATTTGAAGCTAGTTTCTCGGTACCAGGGTCCATGAACGTTTCTGACGACATATTACTATTTCTGCAAGCTGTGAAAGCTATGCTCTGCTTTGGATGCTTGGCAATATTTCCTTGCTGATCCTCACTGTGAAAAGTCTGATCATCACACATCTGTTCGTCAAACATCTCCCTAGGGGTCGAGCCGCGATCATTTTGAGATGATGATATAGATGATGATATGGCCTCATTTGATTCATGATTACGAGTCAAAGATTTATGTGGAGATGTCCTGAGAATGCCTATCAACTCTTCCCCAAACATGTTTGCAGCTACTTGAACGTGTGAAAATATCCCAAAGGTGTCCCAACTCGAACCAATCGATACAAGCTCTGACAAGACGAACGCCGCGGTCGGCCTTTTCAAAGGGCTCAAATTCCACATGCTGACCATCAGCCGAGTCAGGCGAGGGCTACATCTGATGGGTATTGGCAGCCGTTGATTTTGGCGGACGACAAGGTCGATGATGTCAGCCTTCGAAGCAGATTTCCCTCCCAACCAGGGGATGCGCCATTCAAAAAGTTCCCAGAGAACAACTCCAAGGCTGTATACATCTACCTTGTCACCAGAGTATCCATCTGGAGGCGTTTCGCCCTCAACCGGTGGTTCGAGCATCTCAGGCGCCATCCAGAGCACAGTGCCCACAGGTTGCCACTCGCCAGAGAAACCGAGCCAACGCTCAAGTCCACCCCAGTTGGGCTTTGCTGGACGGCGCGGTAACTTACCAACTGGCGCTGCACTGCCGAAATCGCAAAGTTTTGCACAAATCCTATTCTGATCCGAACACCACGTGAGGAGAATATTACTGCTTTTAACATCGCGGTGTGCGAAGCCAGCTCCATGCAGGTAGCAAAGCGCATGACAAACATCTACTGCAATCGAGGGAATGTTGAGAAGCGGCATATCATCTGAGATGACGCTTTCCAGCTGTGCAATGTTGAAATTACGCGACGCGAATTGCATCGCTTTAATCCTTTCAAAACGTACTGCATTCCATAGATTTCCTCCATCACAAAATTCAGTCACCGTGTCAGAGGGTGCATCATAACTCTCGCACGGTAAACATACTTGCAAACACTTAGAATTTGAACGTTAGGTGAGTTTGCTTTGAATGTGAGTTGAGAAAGCGAAAGGGCTCTGTGTCATATCGCCCACCATGAAAGGCTGCGGCAATTTGGCAAAATGATACATCTTAATAATGCTCGGATGATCTAAACGCCCAAGTAGTAAGGCTTCTCGCCTGAAATCACGAATGGAGACGGAGTCTGCCATCGATGATCGCAACACTTTAACAGCAAAGATAGTTCCAGCAGCTCCTTGCCAAGCATATTTCGCGTGCTGATCGCAAGGTTTCTGCTCGGATGATTCAGGTCGTCCAAAACTTTTCGCGCGGTAAATCGAAGCATAGCTACCTTTGTCAATGCAGGCCTGTAGCTCAAGACCAATGCCTATACGGAGTTTTCAGTTGATCACATTGCAGATACTCTCATCACATCAAACCTTGAAGCTTACGAGCAAGCTCGAATTCATCTACATCTTCTATCTCTGCCGCAGATATATCTGCGTTGGACGAGCTCGTGGGTCGCACGCCATACCTCTGATTATATCGGTGCCGTCTGAAACATGGACGACTTGTTTGGAAGGACGACAAACTCTTTTCACCAGCCGTGGCTTTTGTGCGTGAAACCCAAGTATTCGTCACATGCGAATAATAACCGAAACATTTGCCTGTTGCGTTCATCCAATCAGCTCGTTTTCACTCAACTTTTCCCACGAGTGCGGTCTCTGGGTCTTCGTGTTGTGTCTCGCTGCATAGCTCAAATCCACGAGACGAGACTTAACTTTAATTTTCAAACAGCACGTGTACGAAACGTTTCGTAATACGAGTAAAAGAGTCTTAATAAGAACGACGCTTTTCGAAACCTTACGAACGAAGGTATCAAGCAATACCTTGACTATTTGCTTCTACGCACACGGTTACGAACGAAACTGTATATATATGATATTATTGTTATAGATTACCAGTCACGGCTGGAAATGAAATGGATATATGGTATGGATATTATAGCCATCGTATCCAGCATTTCATTTCCCGCCGCGAACCTAAATTTTTTGACTCATATTTGCACCAATGAAGGGACCAACTGTATGTAACGCTGAACCGACGTTCCTGAGTTAACGATGTCGAAAATGGAGATAATGTATGGGGCAAATAGACCTTCGACCTTGATTAACGTTACCAGGTGAGGCGAGATTTTTTTCGGGAAATCCCCGTAAGATCGGCAATACCTTCGAAGGTATATTATATTATTACCACGAACTGATGATAAATAAAGTGGAAATAAATAAATAAAGAGAAGAGTTTTCTGCATATATATCTTCATTCGTACAATCACAATTATTTGTATTTATGCCACCAGTCGGTGCTGCGAACTCTGTGTGTGATTTGACACTTGATGAGCGTGTGACCGCCGCATTTTCCGTCGACATATTAGCGCAGGTATCGTCTCGCGAAACGACATTACACGCCCTTTGTCGAAATCTTCACGACGAAGGCGGTGCAGCTGCTTCGCGAGTGTTATCCAATGCACTTCGGCGGGTGTTGTCGATAAAAACTGTAAACGGTAGAACAAGCTCTTGCGCAAGAAGACAGTTGTTTCCGATTCAGACCGGAGTCTATGAAGTTCTGCTTCTCGCCTGGGAAAAACTTCATACGGGTCGTTGGGCCGACGCGCAGTTTATTTGGAGGGAGCTATATGGCTTGTGCGCCATATTATATACGGAAATCGGCCTTTTCGATGCACTTTCAAAGAAGCGTCCCAGCTTGGTTCACACTGGAAACGTGCTAGACAATGCTGCTATGCTGGGCTGTTATCTGTTCCGCAATGAAATCGAGACAATCGTCGCCGGAAAGCAAACATCATTTCCAAGGTCGTTTTCACGCCTAAATAATAGAGATCGATCTCGACTGCCTCCATCCAAGGCAACTACACGGTGTTTGCAAAAAGGTGCACGCCACGATAGCTGGAAGAGTGACGCAGTTTGGCAACTTGGGACAAAATGTGGAGATCTGCTCGGAAAATGTCATTTAGTTACAGCTGGAAGGAAGACGAAGCCGCTTCCTTTTGGGTCTCTTGCGATAGGAACGCATCCACTTAGAAAACCAGTGCAGCACCTGGCATCAGCCCCAAGTCTTGACCTTTTTATCCATCACTTGCACATAAACCGCGTTCGCCCAGGTGTTCCAGTGTTGATATCTGGAGATGTTTCACGATGGGACGCCGTACGAAACTGGAGAAGCCTTTGCTATCTTCGGGACATGTGTGGGAATCGCACAGCGCCTGTTGAGTTTGGCAAACACTATCTTAGTGACAATTGGTCACAAGAACTCATGCCGTTTTCTGACTTTTTAAACGATCACTTGAGACCGACACCACCTCAAGCAAAGATTGTTGATAAAGCTGCAAGCTTTAAATATCCTTGCCGCGAACACAAATATATGGACCCTTCTCAGAAGATCGAACAACTAAGTGCATGGGATTCATCGCAACCGCCAGGACGCAAGACGGGTTATGTTGCGCAACATTCTCTTTTCGAGCAGATTCCGGTGCTTCTCGATGACTTCAACGTCCCTGCTTACTGCACACCATGCGGAAGCGCTACCAGCGGTCAATTAAAAGCGATTCTTGCTTGGATTGGGCCATCTGGAACGATCAGCCCCCTGCATGCGGATCCCTATCACAATCTTCTTACGCAAGTTGTTGGATACAAGTATGTTCGCCTGTATCCAAGAAGTCACGTACTTGCGAAACATGCAATCAAGGAACCCAAGATGAACAACTCCAGCGACATCGATTTCAATCAATCAAGGACTAATTTCGAAGCTGCGTGTGGCGAGTGCGTCTCTTTGGCACACACCGACCTGATCCTAGGACCAGGAGATGCCTTATATATGCCTCCAGACCACTGGCACTACGTGCATTCTCTGACAAGCTCAATATCAGTTTCATTTTGGTGGTTGCGCGGCAGGTATGAGTGAGAAGCTTCCGGTATAAGTAGGTAGCATTACAATGTTTGCGAATTCGAAGCTCATACGTGCACAGACGTCTGGCATAACATCCATTTATGAAAGTTAAGCAGAAACTAGTCACTGTGTCACACTTGCACAATCTCATTCAACTCAGAACTTTTCGGCTGAAAAATTCTTAATCCAACCAGACGCACTGCCTGATTTCGGCGAGGTACTCTGCATACATTGGCTCGCTCCTGTGACTGAAACGCCTATGCTCACATCCCGCAAATAGGCTGCTTCTTCAAACACTTAATCCGAGATTTGATCATCAAGGAAATATCCATCAATTCCCGCTGTCGCAAAGATTTGATGAAGTCCAAAGCTAAACTCATGCCCATCATCAGCAAAGAAGTAATCTGGTTCACATGAGCGAGGCATCACTCTCACAATCGCCGAGCCTGCTTCTTCTGAGTCCAGAGGTGGCAAATCACAACTGAATCTCTGGCAGGAAGAGAAAGGATCGAGTATTGGTGCAGGCTGCTCATTCTCTCTCATGGGGTTACGCACATCGTCGCACTTCGCTTGAATGTCTTCTCCTCGGCAAACATTTCCAAGATAGTCTCCGTGAATGAGTTGAGGGCTTTGGTCTCTTAACAGTCGCTCATTTTCATGTAGTGAGATGAGAAACACTTCAACTGAACCGGAGCCAGACTTCAGTAGGATTTGATATCTTTTGTTGGGCAAATCCAGGCCATCGTCTGGATCCGGAACTTCAAGTGTGGTGCCATGTGGAGCACGAATGGCGATAAGAGTCTCAGAGGAAAACCGAGGGATTGCTTTTATATCTTTTTCGGCAACGTAGAGGTTGCCCTGTGAACAGAAAGGTCAAGCTGAAATACGGAGTCTGACATTATGAATGCCGAACCTTATGGAGAGGATCTTCGAGTAGTAGCTGCAAACTCTTTCTCATATTTTGGATATGATGATCAAGATTGTTTTCTTCTTCGAACAACAGGCTTAGGCATTCCTGCAGTTGGTACCAAGGCTCATACAAGTTTAAAGAGCATGTAAAAATTAGCTTACGCGCAAATGTACGACTCCGATACGATCCTCTCCGACAGTTGTTGGTAGTGCTTTCCATTGAATGATATTTTTTGATTTCTTTTCGATTAGGCCGATGCCTTCAAGAACGTTTGTGATGTCATATATCCGCCTTTTTTGCACGTTCAGCGTCTCTGCGGCCTGATTGAGGTCTATTGCTCCTCGGTCGGCTCGTTCGATAAGGGAGACGAATTTTTTCGTCAAAAGGCTAAGTGAGCTGCGGGAGGAACGGATCATCAGCACATTTTGTTAAGAGTTACGCACGTCAGACAATCACCTATCGTATCGACACGTTCCCGAGGCTTGCATAGGGGCGATTACGAATGTAGATTTTTCGGCGACTTTGAGAGCAAAAGACGAGGCAAGAGGTGGTGTTAAGTCTCGCGTGACTGTGATGTCCGCTCCAATTCGTCAATTGGTCTTTTCCTTTTGTTTGTTTCTTTTCAATATAGTGAGGCAAGGCAATCAAGAACCGGTGAAGGATTATAACGACATTATTACTCTCTAGCTACGAACGAAGACTCATTATAATTAGCTATCTCTATCTAATAGCAGGTATTTGTAATATTATAATAATATGATCGATCGATCTTTATTAATTTTTTTAGATCGATTATTCGAGGGTATTATTTTATATGAAGGATTCGAAGGTATTTATTATAAAAGTTTCGTAAGTTTCGAAACTTACCATCGTATTAATTATCATTCATTCGTAATACTAATCCTACGATAATAAATTAATAATACCTTCTTCATTCATCTTATTATTATAGAAGTTGCTTGATCGGTCGATGAAATCTTACTATTATCATATTATTATTAGGCGATAGGCAGGGATGCCGAGCCCGCATGACATTTCATGATATCACACGGTTTTTTGAGATATTTGATCGAAAAGCACCGTCAATTCCTCGATCCCTTCAAGAAGTCAAAGAACAAAAACCCCTAAGATAAGGGCAACACCTTTCCTTCAAGTAGCCAGATCGTAGCGAACAAAAACAACGAAACATCGCTCAACGAGACATGCACGCAATTACCCGCATCACGCCGCCTCCAAAAGGAGCATTTCTGTCGTCTGGTTTCGCTTCGGGGGCACGAAAGCCTTTCGAGTATGCTCCAAGCAGCCAAGTTTCTCGGTCGCAGAGGCTGCTTGCCTCGATTCCGCGAGGCCACGACAGAATCCATGTTTTACGCCGGAATCTGTACCCATCGCAGGCCACGGCCGGTGGGCCTGTTATTCCGCGTCAAGAGGCCGGTGATCCATTTGGTTTGCTACTCCGACAACGCATCGTTTTCCTCGGCAACCAAGTGGACGATTTTACGGCTGACGCTGTGATCAGTCAGCTCCTCCTTCTAGATGCACAGGATCCGAAGAAGGCAAGGATTCACGTTGTTTCTCGTAAATCTTTCACACTTCCCCGTGATTTTACTCACCTTCTTGCGTTTCGTAGGATATCAAGCTTTTTATTAACTCTCCTGGAGGCTCTGTCACAGCTGGCATGGGCATTTATGATGCCATGCAGATGTGTCGAGCAGATGTTAGCACTGTCTGCATGGGCCTCGCAGCTTCAATGGGGGCGTTTCTCCTCACTGCAGGTGCCAATGGGAAACGTCTCTCCATGCCAAATGCGAGAATCATGATTCATCAGCCTCTCGGCGGAGCCTCTGGTCAAGCTGTTGATATCGAAATTCAAGCCAAGGAAATCATGTATCACAAGGCTAATTTGAACCGGCTCATGGCTTTTCATACGGGTCAAGACGTGAAACAGGTTGATGAAGATACCGATAGAGACAGATACATGTCCCCGTTGGAGGCTAAGAACTACGGAATCATCGACGAGATAATCGGCGGAGACAGTGCTGGCCTTGAGATTGTAGGTGAGCCCAAGGAATACCTCAAGACGAAGGCATCATACATTTCTTGGGGAGACGAGCTTGACGGGCTGAACTAATATGATGACAATTATATTCTTTCAACACGTAGATTTGGATGGCTCTCAGAGCAAACTTAAAAGTTTGAAAATACAAACTATTGATATCAGTTTTTTCCCTGTATCTTCTAAAGCCGCCGCAGGCTCTTCTTCTTGTCAACTTTTGCGATCGTCGCAACGCCGTATTCAGTATATAAAGGGGGTGGGGTCGAGTTGAAACTAGTTTTGTTGACTACGCCGTTCAGCGAGAGAGCATGTATGTTTGTCAGCATTTGGGCACGTTTGAAGTATTCGTCGTAGTTTTCAAGCATAAGCTTGGCAGCGTCTTCATTCAGAGCGGACTCTGGAAAAGGTTCGATTAGGAGGCAGCGTATCACCATCAAAACATGTCGCAGATCATGGCCTGGTTTCCAGTCTTTTTTCAACGTATTTACGCAAATCTCGCCACTTGGTTGGCGCACATTTGGGTGGAAAATTTTTGTAACAAAGAATCCTGAAGATAAAAGTTTTAACAGTGAAGACAGCATCCGTGACAAACACTTTTTACATTCTCACCTCTCGGTGGACAGCGAGGATAGTCTGTAGGGAGCATCAGCTTCATCTTGAAAGTTCCGTTGTGGAACGGGGTACCATCTGCCGGTGAACTTAGTTGAAAGCAAAGCGGCAAGACGCAGTTCAAACGCACCCGGGCCTTGTATATCAGCGAAAACTTCCGCAATATTGTCCTCACTGATGTAGACCTACGATAGGGTTGGCAAGTTAGCCTGCTTACGTATCAGAACAGTGCCAGGCTCACGTTTATTCCCTCCGCCGGCACGACCTGGAGGTCTTTAAGTTGCTTCAGAACTGTGGCGATGGACTCAGAGGAAAGGTTTTCAGGACTGCTTTCCTGTCGAAAAAGGATATCTCGTGCTCTTGATATTCAGTTGATCATCGAAGATTAAAACACCTGGGCGTACCATTCCGCACAAGGCCCGCAGGCTTACCCTGGTCCGGCTAGGTTTCCTGGGTGCGCTACTTACAAATGATAGATTTATGTCCTCTCAAACGCGAGTGCACATAAATATTACCTTCGTACCAGGTACTGTATTTTCCAAGCAAGTGTTTTTCAGTAAGAGTTATTATTAGAAATAGTTTACTCGTGGTTCACATTATTACTCCTATTAAGATCCGTGGTAGGTGCC
>CERG01072689.1_pt1 | contig 11596 bp, 7 predicted proteins | sample 530861 | NCBI WGS metagenome assembly CERG01 (sample SAMEA2621037, study PRJEB7988) | marine metagenome | biome: marine biome (ENVO:00000447); feature: deep chlorophyll maximum layer (ENVO:xxxxxxxx); material: "saline water (ENVO:00002010), including plankton (ENVO:xxxxxxxx)" | depth 50 m
GTGAGTTTCATCGTGCTGCTCATATTTTTCCCTTTTCGCAAGAGAAGATGACCCACATTCCCCCATCATTGAGACAATTCGCTCGACTGCAGCGCCCTTGCTGACTCCAATTGGTCTAACCTCTACCGATTTAGCTCCTTGAATGACATCGACGGCTGCATTGGAAATTGGACCTGTCCATAAATGCTGCAAAAGATCACGAGCCTGCTGTCGTCCGAAATCAGGATCAGCATATTTGTAACTCCAGACAAGGGAAGTCTCCCGTGTCTCCACATAACTCCGAGGAGTCCGCTCACTGAAATAATCAAAAACCAGCTGCACACTCTCGATCCAATCTAAATTCGTTGCTTCTACCATTGTTATCCACTTGCCATTACCACCGGTCCCAAGCTGACAATGCTTTCCCTCGAGTGGAGGTCGTATAAAACAGCCATTTTCTGCAGCGATCCAAAGCTTTGGAAGGTGGGCGAAAGCTTGGCTTAGTCTGTTGCGTTCAGATCCACTGAAGATACACAACGTGGTGGTGGGATCATCACAAAGTCTTTGCAGGCATTCTTGCGAAACTGGATGAATACGGGTGGCAGTCTTAATAGGCTTCATAGGGAGCATTCCTGAACGAACTTGCTTCTTTGAACTATCAGCTTGAACGGTGAGTGTTGCATTGAAACCCTGTTAAAGATAATTTCAGTTTAGGTGAGAAAGAAAGCAAGTGTTGGTGTTTTCATTATCCGAAAGATCCCCTTACCAAAATGATGAGTCTATGCCGAGCAGACACAAACGAATCGATGATACTAATGGGCAAAAGCTGTGGTGGAATGCGCTTGCAACGCAGCTCGGCCTCAACATGGGTGTCGTTAAGCTCTGAGACAAATGTGTCCGCCCATGCCTGTGCCGTGTGAATGGTAACATGTGTGAAGTTTTGCCGTTGGCGTTCACGTCTTTCCGAGTCGGGCATAGTCAAGGCATCCTCGATTGCCGCTGCCATATCGTTGACATTCCACGGATTGACCAGTAGTGCTCCGGCACCAAGGCTCTGAGCAGCGCCAGCAAATTCTGAAAGAACAAGCACCCCTGCATTTTTACTTTGACAAGAGACAAATTCATAACTCACGAGGTTCATGCCATCTCTGAGTGATGTGACTAGGCATACATCTGTGACGGCATAAAGTGCACACAGTTCAGTGAATGCAAGTGAGCAATCCAGGTGCTGGATAGGGACAGATCCAAGAGTGCCGAATCTACCGTTGATTCGCCCGACTATTTCATGCACTTGAGATGTTAGGCGCTGGTACTCAGCGACATCTGTTCTTGTAGGTACAGCAATCTGCACCAACAACACCCTATCGCGCCATTCTTGGTGTTCTGAAAGGAACTTTTCGAAGCCAAGCAATTTCTGTGGGATTCCTTTAATCATGTCGAGTCTATCCACCCCGAGCATGACCTTGCGCCCTTGAAATCGCTGTCGTAGCTCAGTTATGTGAGCCTGCACTCGTTCTGTTTCAAGTGCTCGAGTAAAACGGCTTGGGTCGATTCCGATGGGGAAGGCTGCTACCCTGGTAAAACTCCCGTTGTCCTCTACACCTTCAGGAGTTCCTTCAAATCCTAAAATGCGCGAGCAAGCAGAAACAAAATGGCGTGCATAATCATAGGTATGGAATCCGACAAGATCAGCAGAGAGAACTGACAAGAGTAACTCTTCCCGCACTGGAAGCATGCGATATATCTCACTGGAAGGAAAGGGCGTGTGCAGAAACCATCCAACCTTCATCCCAGGGTGTTCTTCCTTTAATTTCGAAGGAAGCAACATGAGATGGTAGTCATGACACCAGACCACATCACCGTGTTGATAAGCATTTAGGATAACTTGAGCGAACAACTCGTTCGCTTCTTGGTAAGCAGACCACTGCAAACCCTTTATTATTTGTCGACACACATTTGGAACATCACGTGAAACGCTAGAAATATATGTATAAGAAAACGTGAATGTGGATGTAGACAGGGTTAACAATTGACATTTAATTGAAGGCTCCAAACCATGTTTTTTGTTTCGCTCAATTTGGATTCAAAAGAAAGAGGGACATAGTGAAATAACGGCCACAATATGTTGTTACAGTAACCGTTATAATAAAGGTCAACCTCGCTGCGCGACAAGTAAATCGGGAGGCATCCACGACGGAGAAGCAGCTGCGTGAGTGCATCCCTATCTGGACCTTCCTCAACAAATACACCTGGCCACCCAACCCAAAGCATCTCATAGTTATTTCCAACGCCAGAAAGTGCACTCACAAGCCCGCCGGCGGATTGGTTCAGGCCCCATTTTCCATCTGCCCTTCGTTGTGCAGAGATTGGAAGACGATTCGCCGCAATGATAAGGCGCTGTTTGTTACGGGCGGGCTCTCCTTCATGGTCCTCTGAAGGGCATGTTTCTTCGTAATCTTCAACATTGCTCAACAAGAAAGTGGCACTCTTGATGCGCTGCATCGACCGTTGTCTTTCTTGCAGCAGACGCTCAACGCGGGTGGATTTATCCCGCTTTGCACTTCCGCCCTCAAGAGCGGCTTCCACTGCGGCGGCAGCGGCGGCAGCAGCAGCTGCTGCATTTGTGCTTAGATCGCCCAGAGCGTCGGAGCTACCCAAGGTTGAAAGTGACTCTAATTGGCGTCTTAGTTCTTTCAGAGGACCAGTTTCAATTGGATTTGAAGCTTCACGGGGCACTGTACGCGTCCCTTGACTTAAAGTCTCTGGTGAGCGCACAGTAGAGTCTAGAGTACGAACGGATCGAGCATACCCTTTGCTCATCGCGCTCCCCTTTCTGTGTTGCTGAGTGAGTGGTACAGGTCCGCCCTTTGTGTACGGCGACTCCCTTCTACAAAAGCAGATACATCAAGTTGCTTTTCAGACGTTCAAGCTCAAAATTCTCGGATAGGGTCTCTAGTCAGGCCCCATCTGGGGCCCGATTTTGAGACAGGTCGGCAAAACTTTAGGGAGCATTTTCCGTAAATGGAAATACGAACTTGTTGCGAAACTTTTCCCGAGCAGCAGTCGAGGCCTGCAAGAATACCGTGTGTACGTAAGTTACGAACGAAGGTATTTAATACTAAACTTACCATAACTCTTAAGACTCTTATTCGGCATAGCCGATCTTCCTCCTCCTTCCTATATTTGGAAAAATGTCGTACTCACCTGGTATCGTTAATCAAGGTCGAAGGTCTACTGGTCCCATACATTGTCATAAATTTCGAAATCATTAATCATCAGGAACGTCGGTTCAGCGTTACATATTTCTATTATGTTTACTCATACGTGAGGACATTTATATGGAATATAACTCGATTAATTCACATTTAGTAAAATAGATAAATATCTATCTCGTAAAAGAATATTATTAGTGCTATAAAGAAGTCCGTGCATGCACGGCGGCTATGCCGATGCACCTGGGAACGGACCCTCGTAATCACTTTTAAAACTGTTTGCTCTGTCCCTGGAAGATTTTTAATTATTACCTTCGAAGGTACGAATGAAGGTACCTTGCTTCGAAGGTATTATACCTTCGTAGTTTCGAAGGTACGTACACAAATAGACCTCGCACCCTATCGTTGACCTTCGGTCGGACCCAAATTTGGTCGGCTGTAATATATTTTGGGTCGCGCGTGTTTTTTTTCCGCATGGCGCCTCGTCTGGCGCCGTCTCGTTAGGGGGCTGGGGTTCGGTTTTCAGGGTTTAGAGTTTAGAGTTTCGTCGGCCACTCCCTCATGCCAGATCCCCGCCCCCGGTGCCAAAAAAAAATAATAAATGGCAACACAGATCCAAAGAGCCCAAATATCTGTAATTTGTATATTGACTTAATGACAAAACGCTTTAGAACATGTTGGGAACACTCAAAGAGCGCAATGCTCAGGGATAATAATGCGGGATTTGATTAGAGGTCGCCCTCCGTGTTTGGCGCCGAGCAGCATCTTTGCAAGCGGCTCAGCGCGCTCGCCGTCCTGACTGGGCGCCATATGGAAATAAACACGCACGACCCTAAATGTTTGGCGTGCAGCGCGTGGGAGTATTTGCAACATATACACAGTGCGACCGAAAGTCAACGATATAGGGAGCCAGGTGGACGAGGCTCTTCCTGGGGGATAAATAAATGAAGGCAGGGACGAAATTAAGTTACCAACAACCCCGAGGCCACAAGGAAGTACCACTACAACGTCGCCGAAGCCCAACTCCAACTCCACAGACAGGACATGGAGTGGTGCATCGAAAGCATCGTGAAAGCGCGAAACAAACACGTCAACGTCGAGCCCGTGCTCAACCTCAGACCGGACATGATCTGGTAGTCCCCGAAAGGCCACCACCTTCATACCTATCAAATTTGAATCAAATTTGTATATTCCGGATTACCAAAACACTACGTCTAATATATATGAAGGAAAAAAACACTTCAATTAATTGTAATGATGTTACGGTCTCCTCAGCGTTACGGTCTCCTCTGCATGTATGTGTTCCGAAGGAAGAATATATGTTAGTTGTTTCCGACACGGCCCATCTACGTGTTTGCGAAGCTTTGGGCAAGGTCATTGTATTCCTTCTGGATTCTTTTGAGTTCTTTCTCCATCTTCTCACAAGCTTCTTCAGTACCAGCTAAATTGCCGCGGAGGAGGGCGTTCTCTTGATGCAACTCACTTATTCGTTCTTCAAACTGCCCCGCCATAGATAGTTGTCCGGGGTCGACCGTGTCTACAGACAGCGCCTTGAGGCTCTCAGCAGAGTGAGTGAGTGCCTGGAAGTCAGCCTCGACCGCCACTCGCCGCTCGATTGCATTGGCATGTTCTGCCTTCAGTTTAAGAACTGCCGATGACGATGAGTCGGTATCCAGAAGCCCATAAACCTTCTGAAGCAGTTGAGGTTCCGTATTCTTCTCGCGCAGCATCTCAGTCTCCTTTCTGAATGGATTGTCTCCTTCCTTGATCGCGACTGCGCGAAGATCGGCATCATCCAGACAAGTTTCCTTAACTGAAAGAGACATGTGCTCTGATAAGTTCCAAGAATGACTGTTCCTCTGTTCCTTTTCCTCCTCAGCTTCCTGCTGCGCTCGCTTGAATTCCAGTGCGATCTCTTCTGCCTCTTCTGCACGGACTACCAGAACTGATTCGCGGTGCACAGCAGCTGCAAGTTCACGGCGCGTCATACTGGCTTGCTGCTGAGCAACTGCAGCCTCGGCAATCGACTCGAGCATAACCTGCTTCGACCTAGTTGCCTCTACTGACAAATTTGCTATAGTGTTGGACTGTTCCTCAGCTCTTCGGTCTGCGTCAATAAGTTTGGAATGTAAATCTGTTGATTGTTGGAGTGAGACCGTCGCCGCAGTAGTATCTGTTGAGCTCAGCAAAATGTCCTTTTGGACGGCTGATCCACGAAATTGTTCACTCTGAGTTTCCATATCTTGGCAATTTGACTGCAGGGTGGTGGACTGCTTCTCGAGTTCATGGATCTGCTCTTCAAGAGCGCGATTTCTTTCTTTCAGCAGTGACATTTGTTGCCCGGTGTCTACAGAAGAAACATCGATGATGTGTTCTCTTGCTCTGTTTGCAGCGAGCAATGATTCAAGTTCGTGCACACGTTTTGTCTCTATGCGCAAACGTTGGCTGACTGTCTCGCTCTCACCTTGAGAATCAGCTAGCCTTGTGCGCATGACATGCAGATTTGAATCTGCTGCGGCCAGATCCCTCTGCAATTGATCACGTGCGCGTCCGAGTTCTGTTGCTAGTGCATGCGCAGCTGCAAGCTGTGTATTCAGTTGTGACGTTTCCTGGTTTGCACCAACACCAGTGTGCTCAGTGTTTGCCAGTGCGCGGGAAAGGCTTTCAACCTGCCGTTCGAATGCCTGGATGTCAATAACAAACTGCCGGTTTTCTTCTTCCAAAACTCTAACCCGGGCATGCACTTTTTCGAGCGCAGTATCGCTGGCGTCCCTATCGAGGGTTGCACGCTGATTAGCCCGTTCGAGCGTTGAGGCAGCAGCACTTAGACGATGATTTTCACTACCCAGCTCTTGGTATGCTGCGATGACATCTTCCACTTCTCTTCTGGCAGCCTTGAACATGGCGTCGAAATTTGCGTTTGATGCCCTCGCTTCATTCAGTTCTAGGGAAAGCTGATCGCGTTCGCTGGCACAGCTGACGAGGTCATCATTAATCATTTGTTGTTCGCGCGTCGTTGCTGCCAAGTCTTCACCGACTGCCCGGAGTTCTTCCCGTAAAGCGTTAACCTCTTTGCGGAGATCATGTTCTGCATGGCTCATCTGGTGCAACTTATCATTTGCAACGCGAATACGACGAGACATGTCGCTGTCCACCTCAACAGCAGCGAGGCATCGTGCCTCAGCAGCAGCAACAGCACCGAGAGCATCTTCCGCTGCCTGTGTTTGATGTGTGGCGCGTGCATTGGCGGCGGCAAGCTCTTCTGTGCGTACATCAAGGAGGGTTTCAAGGCGATCCTTTTCAGCATTCAGTGACACGATAGTACTTTTAGCTCGCGCAATTTCTGCATTGGCGTCATTGACCTTTGCACGTTCTGCAGCTGTGAGTACATTTGCATTGCTGCTGCAAATTTCAGCGCATAGCTTCTCAGTGTTCGCTTTCTTAAGCTCCAGCATTAGTTTTTCTCGCGTAGCATCCAAGCCGTGCACTACGGTCTTTAGTTTATCGATTTCTTGGCAAAAGTTTTCGGTTTCCCTGTTCGCTCCTAGCGCAGCTTCCATTTCAGCTTGGAGCGTCTCGCGCTCAACACGGAGCACCTCAGCGATTGTCTCAAAATCAAAACGTGCATCATCGCGTTCAACGACAGTCATTTTCAATTCAAGAATGTTTCGTCGGTTATCTGAAAATGCTTTTTCTAGTTCGGCGCAAGCTGCAGTGGCTGCAGCCTCAGCGACTCGCAATGATCTTTGCGCTTGATTTCGCGCGTCACGCTCAACTTCAAGTTCGTGCACGAGTTCGTTGTTAAGATGTTGCAAGCGAACATTAGCCCGTATGCTCACAGCCAGGTGCGATTCAATGTGCACGGCGCTTTCATTCGCTGGTTTTAATGTTGTTCTCAGCTCTTCAACGTCGGGTGTGATTTTGCGGGAAGTCTTGGCGTTCGCAGAAGTTGGGTCTAGCCCAGTTGCTGCTGAAACAAGGGTGTGCACTTCAACATCTCCGACTCGCTGCGTTGAGCTCTGTGTATTGGTATTTTCTGACGAAAGGATGATCATGCTTTGTAATCGATGTTTCTCGGTCTCTGCGAGCATGACCCTCTGCTGCAGAGATTCAAGATCTGCAGCTTGCTCACGAATTGTCGCCTCTTGCTTTGCAAGCAACTCAGCAGCCTCCTTGGCTGCAGACAGACTTTCTTCCCGTCGTTTATTACAGCTTTCGGCGAATTTTTGCACCTGTTCAAGTTCCTGACCTGCCTCGATGATCAGCTTTTGCGCTCGTTTTGCCTCTTCAATTGCAATGGCAGATTGCATCTCAGTATTATGCCGAGCCTGATTGGTTGCCGCAACTTTCCTTCGCAACTCTCCTTGAAGTTGTTCAGCTTCTCGTGTACGATTGTTATCCACATCGCGTGAAGTGACATGTTGATCGGACGTATGTTCCACGCGGCCACCATGAATCTCTTCAGCTTTCTTCAATGACAGTTCAGGGTGCAGTGAAGTCACACTTGGCTCTGAAATGTACCTAGCGATCTCCTCTCGCAATGAAGCAGCCTCATTCAAGGCAGATCGGAGCTTCTCGTCACATTCGTGACATGTTCGCTCAGCTTCCGCACGACTCACATCAAGCTCCACCGGTGTTTTGCGCATGGTTCCCGACTGCCATGGTAGAGTATCATATCCTTCAATCTGTTCTGTTTCCGTATGATCACTTTTGGCAGTGTTCAGATCACCTGACTCAATGAGCATCATCTGTGTGGTCAGAGTCTTCACTTGCTCTGAAAGAGACGCGATGAGATTGTCTTTAGTCTCTACGTGCATCTTGTCCGTTAACTTTTCTGTGCAGACAACGTCATCGAGAAGAAAATGAAGACGTCTAACCTCCCCTTCTCGAAGTTTGATTGCTGTGTTTGCTGCCGCCACTTCCTTATGCATGCGCATTAGCTCACTTTCGGCTCCGACAAGGCGTTCCTGAAGTGCTGCTGCGCGGTCGTCTGCACCGTTAAAACAGGCTTTGGATGAAGTTTCCTCATGACTGAACTGACCGATAGATTTGCCGAGCACGGTTGTCAGATCCATTTGAGCTGCTGGATCGTGTGTATTTGACATTGTCAGTGTACAACTGCCAGAAGTGAGTGCGTCTAGTCTATCTTTCGCATCATCATGCCGCTTCTCGAGCTGGATGTAACGTTGGCTGGCCTGTTCCTTCCAAAAAATAAGCTCAGATACGGTGCTTTCAAGCTTGTGCATTTCAGCAAGAGCTCTGCGAACTTTTTCATTGCAAGTTTCATCTTTCTTGATGAGCTCCATATGAAGGAGGCTATTTTCCTTTAGGACAGCGCCGTTCTCCCGCCGTATAGCTTCCATCTGCACGGTACATTAGGAAGCATAATCGTTGGTACCGTGAGTCACCAATAAAAATAGATTGTTCGCTCAAGAAGTCATATCCGAACTGCAGCAAATTTGGAAAGTTTTGACAACGTTTAACACACCTTTGACTGCAAGTTCTCGATCTCTTTGCTCTGCTTAGTCGTACGAAGCTTGAGCGAGCGATAGCTGTTTGTGGCATTGACTAAATCATCGACAAGCTATCACAGGCAAGGCGTAATAAAAGGGTTGGGTTGGTCAAAAGTCACAGCCAAGTTTTGAAAGAGCGCGGCGCGGTTTGAAATTGTTCTCAGGTTGAAATTGGGGAAGGTGGGTGGCATCATCAGAAACATACCATCTCTACTAAATGGGCTGACTTTGGGTCCAAGTCGCCATCGTAATCGAGGGCGTCGAGTTTTCGTTTTAGTCGCGCGAGTTGCTGGCTGTCCATGGTACTTTACCAAACGGCTCAACTATTCGAGGTGCACTTTGGTTTTACCGTTTCCAGAACCAAGAGAAATCTCGAGAATACGATACACTAAAAGGACGAGGACCGTTCTTGATGCCGCGACGATAATCACCTTCTTAAATGCTCGCCCGCGCCGAAAGCAGTGAGTGGAGTGGGGCTCTCGGAGCAACTTTTCTTCAACGGACGAAACTGACCAATTTTCTTTTAAGTGACTTAATCACAGAAAAGCAAAAAATGCCGATGGATGTTTACGTATACAATAATACATATATATATACAGCACAGCAACTTATTATTATTATTATTACGAATGAAACTCGTACCGTTACGTAAATAGATATTCTATGATATTATTCTTTATATTCGATAATATATATATTGGAATTAGTTTTGTCACATGTACCACTACTGTCAAACCGTATGAATAGCTCAGAATCCGTGAAATACGCCTGTTTTTTGCTTTTAAAATTCAGTGCGGCGCGGCGAGCGGCAAACACTACGCGCAAGCCAGCAAAGCTCGTCGATTTGGCTCCTATTTCGCCGCCTTCGCCACCTTAGTGGAGACCTCATATTTCATCGTTGGCTGTACTGCCATGTGCAGTTGCGCATCGAGACCAGCCAAAGAGCCGAAGAACAGGTCAGCAACAGGCATTAAAAGCCATTGAATTTGAGAGAGTACTTGCCACCACATGGGTGCTGCGTTGGCCTCGAAGTGACGGCGATCATTGACGAGGAACATTCTAATGTAAAAGTCTCCAATCATGAACATGGTAGTCGCAAACATCATGGGAAGAAAACATAACACCGCCAATTTGCGTAACCCAATTCCAAAAGGATATGTTTCCAACACGGGATTAACCAGAGTGCTCACTAAAGAGCCCAACATTACGGTTATCCAATAGAGCGTCCAGCTGATGTGATGCTCAGCTGCATGCGCGAAAAGTTTATAAACTTTGTACAATGGCACGTTTTCTGCATTTTTAACGTACTGGCAAACGATGTACGCGAGGTCTATTGCACCCCAAGCGTGCCGCTTTGCCTGCGTGTACCTGGCCTTGTTTGCAGCCAACCAGTTATCGTCTTCAATTGCATCATTTCCCATAAACAAAAATATGGGAACGACGCGGAAATTTCCGTTTCTTTTGAACCAACACTTAAGAAAGTGGTGCCAATCTTCAGGGATTATGTCCACATCCCAGTAACCACAGTCAACTGCTGTGCGCAGTGATTGGCTGTAGATTGCAAACGGGAACGGGTGACTGAAAGGGCTTGAAAGTTGTCCAAGAAAGCCAACGGAGTCAATGAGAGCTTTGATGCGTACTATTATTGGAACAGCCCAAATGTTTGGAAAGAAACATTCAGCTCCTTGGTACGTGGTGTTGTATGGAGTTGGGTCTTGCGCATGGTGGTAAGCAAGGCAGTCCATGAACTGTGGGTCAAAATACGTGTCTGCATCACATATTGTGAGGAGCACCTCTTCTTCTGCGAAATCCCAAACATCAACTAATGTATGCTTAACACATCTGACTGCCCAAGCGGTATTGGATGACTTTCCAACTGCTTCGCCCGGGGCCAGGACATGGCTTGTGTAGAAAAATCCCAGAAGGCTATCACCAAACTCAGCTAACAAGGCTCTGACCTTCTCAGGGGCTTCAAGGTCGCGGCTTTCAGTTGCCATGCAAATTATGAGTTTTTCCTTTGCACACGTCTGTGCACTCAATGTACTAACAGTCTTCCGAAGGGTACCGAGAGGCTCTTTATAAGTCGGAATCACACACACGTGAACTATTGTGTCAAACTTCGCTGAAAGTCCTTCTTGCTCGTTTCCTTCGGCTGAAGGTTGAATGCTTGGATCATTGGCTCGAAGCATCTGTCCGTGTTTGTAGACCGGGCCGAAGGAACCGAATGATCTATCTAACATAGGACTTTGGAGGCGAGAGCTTTTTGCAAGCTCACTCCAGTTGGCACTCTTGTATGCGTGACAGCGAGGGATACCGACGAAGAGAGAAAAAAAGGCCGAGTGTAACCCTTTCACCCAGCCATACGAAATGTAGCAGCAAATGAATAGTACGGTCAAAGCAGGTGACAAGCGCGCTCCCCAGAAGGTCACGAATGAGATCATGAAGATGGAAATGAAAGCCGGCGTAATGAATACCGTTCGCTCGAGGATTCCGCCTGTATAGGCGAACTCGGATTTCGAGTCAACGCTAGGTGTGTCAAGGAAACCAGACCTATCTGATGCGGCGCGACTCCAGAATGCATTCAAGCCGGGGCTGGCGACAATATTCTTGTCCATCTTGTAGCTCTTAGTGCTTAGGTTCCGCCGACTCGATGCGACGACTCTCCACCCAGGAATGTTCTCAGAACGTGACGGACTTTCGTAACACCCCGCGGTACGAGTAATATATCATTACATGTAAGAGTCTTATATATGGGAAACAAATAAATATAAACTAATCATAAACAAATAATAAATCATACATGCATGCATATATACATAATAATATGATATAATATGTTGTTTCATCTGCCCTTCTTCATTTTCACATATGATCTTATTATTATTATATATG
>CERG01027945.1_pt1 | contig 11368 bp, 8 predicted proteins | sample 530861 | NCBI WGS metagenome assembly CERG01 (sample SAMEA2621037, study PRJEB7988) | marine metagenome | biome: marine biome (ENVO:00000447); feature: deep chlorophyll maximum layer (ENVO:xxxxxxxx); material: "saline water (ENVO:00002010), including plankton (ENVO:xxxxxxxx)" | depth 50 m
TGAGTTCTTCTCATTTGCTGGCGAGAGTTGGCCGAGAGCGCGTTACATAATTGCGTCTCTATGTTTTGTTTTGCCCCTGGCAGCTTATGTCGATACGCCAGAGTCACTAGCGTAGAGTATGTTATGTTATTTTGCTGGCACACCTGTTCCCAGGGCGCTGTTTTATGACACATAGACACGGTTAGCTGTAAATTTCGATACCGTTTGAAAACAAGTGCGATTAGCGCTTTTATACAGCCGTGCTTCATCGTATCCGGGCAGATGATATCGTTGAATTCTACCCATACTTGGTCTGATTTTGTGTGGCCGCTTTGGTTAACAAGTGATACCTGAAAAGGCAAGTAAGGCTTTATTGCTCGTGTACCCAACAAGGTATATCCCACAGGCGCGGGGTCACCATGATGTTTACCCACAGTATAGAAAAGTACTATGTCAGGGAGTGTAGGTAAACTCGCCAGCCAACTCAGTTGCCAATCATCTGTAAGAAAAACGGAAGTGTCACTTTTGTAGGTCAGCGAGGAAATTATCTGCTGAGCCTCCTCTCGGCTTTCAGGGCTTACACGTTTTGCGATGATGGAAATAGAATGCATTTTTGTCATATTAAACAATAGTGCTATTGAGGAATTAAATAGAGCTTCGCCAGTGCGAAGTACTCATAAAACGCGTGCTGGCAACTCGTGAGGGCACTCAAAGAGGGCAAAGTTACACTGGGCGTTAAGTTGCCATTACTGTGAAAATCGACAGGTTGATACCAAATGTTTTCTCCAAGCGGTTCATACAAAATAGATAACCGGGTTAAGTGCGTTGCTGAAGAGACCACCCAAACATCCCCTTGTTGATAAAACCCTATCACTGCTTTTACTTCTTCATAGGTGTTTTTCCCATTAGGAAGCGCAATGAGATCTTCTTGCGGAACGCCAAGAGAGACAAAAAAATCGACGGCTTTGAGTGCGTATTCAACTTCTTTTTCACGCAGAAAGTTGCCCCCTGTCACGATGATTTTTGCTTTTCCTGCCGACGCGGTATAAAGCCTGTAGGCCTCAATGTTGCGCTGTAGTGAACATTCAGACCAGCGACTAACTTCGGTCATATTACCCGAGGTGTTGTAGTAGCAAGCCAGAACATGAATGTAGTCTGGGCTAGCTGAGTTTTGTTCGACATCGCCATGGCTATTCTTATCAATAGAGATGTTTTGGCCAGAGGTTCTGAACGTATGCTCCAAGGGGTATAGCATGAGATCGGCAAAAAAAGTCTGAGAGCAAAGTGCCAGCCAAATAAAGGCAGAGAAACGGAAAAAACGAGAAGTTTTACGCGCTCGAGTAAATGCAAGTATCCAACCAATGGTGAGAAACAATAAAGCGAGGGTGAGGGGGGAAGTTAAAGCAACAACAATACTTTTTATGATATCCATGCTCGACTACACATTATTCCCGATTGTTGGCGCTAGTAGTGAGCGCCGCCAGCTTCACTAATACTCTTGCGCTAACTTTGCCACAATATCATCACGCATAACAGCGAAACCGCCAGACAGGCCATATTTTAACGCCTTAAGATCAACATGGTGCGCGGCCCGCTGTCCGTGGTAATCAATAACTGGGCCTATTTGTTTAAATTTAATCCCTACGAGGCGCATATTTTTTGCAAGCCTTGGCTCAACCATTACGTAAACATGTTCAATGCCTTCTTGAATGATCAACGCGGTGGCGGTGAGATATAAACCCACGGCTATGAAGGGGAAGCAGCGCAACTCTGTTTGCGAAAAGGTACTGGGGTTCAGTTTACCCACTTCGGCACCAGAAAAGTGATCCATACTTCTTCTTCTAAAGTGAGCGGGAATGGCTAACCGAGATATTTCACAAATTGACGAGCGTTCAAAATTTGTAGGTAATAAGGCGTCATTGGTAATGGCATGCATACAATATTTTTCAATGGGCAATAATTCTGATTCCAATGTGGGCCTAACCATACGCACTGTACCTGCTATGGTATCTGATGATACGTGGCGTATTAAGCAAGGAATAGAATAGGCGTCAAATTCATCGCTTTCTTGCTTATTGGGGCGGGTGGCTTCAAGCTTTAGCTCTTCACAATACACGCTATGCCTAATGCTATAACTCTGTGCTTTTAGGGCACGAGACGAAGCAATAACAGGCAACAGATACTCAGAAAAATGCGTGGCAATCTGATTGGCTTCTCTGTATTTACTGTATCCCTTAATCGCTTTGCCTAATTTGTTTTTAGTGCCGACTAAGTGACTCAAACGTTCCAACACGGGTTTATTCGCTTTTCCATCCATAGCGCTATTTAAACTCTAACTGGTTTCATCACATACTCATTCAGTCTATCAGAGTTTGTTCTAATTTCGACCAATATTAGCAAAGGCTTAATTTAATTAATAATCGGTTATACTGAGCTGAGTATTACTTCCTCACGTAAATAGGTGCCTTAGTGTTTAAATCATTCTCTGCGCGTTTTTTCATGTTACTTAGCCTCTTAGCGCATGTTTCCTTTGCTGAAGCTGAAGAGGCTTCTTTTCCCAAAGTGGTAGAATCGGTCTCATCCACCGTGGTTGCTATTGGTATTTACAGCCCACTTAAGCAAGCTGGTAACCAAATTCGTGGCACAGGGTTCGTCGTTGGCGATGGCAAATGGGTTATTACCAATCATCATGTGGTCGACGAGGTTTTGGATCCTAGCGTGGTGGAATATTACGTGGCCGTGCATGGGAAAGGAAAGCAGGTTAACGCGCTAAAGGCCACTATTGAGGCGGTTGATATTAAACACGATTTAGCGTTATTGCGAATAAATGAAGCCTTACCAGCCGCAACCTTAAGTTCGCAAGCTATCCTGCCTGCAGGGCACGAAATTGCAATAACAGGCTACCCAATAGGCGCAGTGCTTGGCCTCTATGCAGCCACCCATCGAGGCTATATTGCTGCGGTGACTCCTGATGCGTTGCCCAATGCGAATTCCAGTCAGTTAACGGTGGATATGCTGGCGCGGCTGGAAAACGCCGACTTAATTTATCAACTCGATGCTACAGCTTACCCGGGTAATTCTGGCAGCCCACTTTATTTGCCTAAAACAGGTGAAGTGATTGGCGTGATTAACAAGGTGTTTATTACCGGCGGTAAGGAGTCTGCCATTAGTACTCCTACAGGCATTAGTTATGCAATCCCTGTTAAGCATGTACATGCGTTACTAAATAGGGTCGGCAACTAGTGTATTTTCTAAGCCGATATGGCTGCCACTAGGCCGCTTACGAAAGAGGATTGTATCGCGTAGGGCTTAGCACAGCATTAGGATCCAGCGCTTTTGCGATTTTTCCTGCGGTTTGCCAGCATACTGCATTTTTGTCTAACTGCCTTTGCTGTTTGATGTTTAACCGGTAAGGTACGAACCCTCGTTTAACCCCTTCTGCAAACAGGGCATCTAAACAGGCGTGTGCGTCAGCTTTGGCTTTCTCGTTAGTCAGGTCGAATATTATGGGGACAGTACTGTCTATATTATGTGCCGACATATGAGTAAAGGTAATTAACGGTTCAATATTGTATTTCACCGTTGTACTACGCACCATGTCAATAAATGAAGTCATGGCGTCTTTGTTTGCAGGTATGAGCGGGGCATACCATAGCAATCCACATTTATCTTTTGCGGGGTGTAAGGTTTTACCTGCCTCAGCGGTATAACTCGGGTTGCGCCAGTACGCTAGCGGAAGCGCAATTTGGTTAGGTTTCCCCAACATAATTTCAGTGGCGGCAGTTAAACTATCAAGCTGCTTACGGACCGGCGTCAAATAGTGTGAGGGTAGCAGGCTGCAAACGTGCTTTACACTTTTTATCAATAAGGAATTTGAGAAGAAGCATTTATCTGCTAGCCCTTTAACGGTGCGTTTTACTTCTTTTTTAGCAGCCTCCACTATTCCTTTACTGCCGTAGAGCGTTCCTACCACTGTCCATTCGGGTATATCATGGGCGTCGCTAAGGGCGTTTTTCTGGCTCTCTGACATAACGGCATGTTTATCTCTACCTTGGGGATTGTCAGCTACCATGGCACTGACTCTTGATTTATCCATTAAGTTAATACCGCCCACCACACCATGCAAACAACAATAGAGTTGTTGAATACTTTCATAGGCGCGTTCAAAACTGGCGTCGCCATAAAACCGCAAATAAAAGGAATCAAATCCTGCCGGGCGTCGTGCTAGGCTAAGCGAAACCTCAGTGACCACCATATTGCCGGATTGCGTAAAGAGTCCATCAAGATAGGGGCCATGCTTCCACTTGAAGGCTTTATCGACTAATTGGGCGTCGCTTTTATCCATCGCGCTCAGTGAGGAGGTATAATAGTCACCGTTGGGTAAAACGCCTTCAACACGAGTGATGGCGGAAAAATGATCGGCAATAGGGGTTATGCCATAGCCTCGCTCAAGGGCATTGGCCAAAATGCTGCATGATGGACCGGCGCCTGTGACGGGTACCATAAACGGGTAATTATTTTCTTCAAGGTAGGTAAAAAGTTGCTGCTGAGTAACGCCGGGCTCAATGGAACATAAACCTGTATTAGGGTCGAAATAGGTGATTTCGTTGAGTTCAATGAGCGACAATAACACCACTGGCTTATCGGAAAAGTTAGGCGTGGCACTACCATATCCCCAATTTTGCCCCGTACTTATGGGGTATAGCGTAAAGCGAGTGGCGCGACTAGCCACTTCGTTGGCTAAATGAATTAACGTTTGAATGGCGCGTCTGCTTTTTACCGTTACTGTGCAAACCACAGGCTGCTCAAACCCCTCTGTCCCCTCGATGGGTGAATCTGGCACGGAAATTTCCGCTTCATTTCCTAAGCGAGATGTGAGTAAACTCACAATAGCATCATTCAATACGTCCATTTTTCGCACATGCCTCATTCTAGGTTATTCGCCCACGTTAAACTAAAGTCATCTTTACGGGTAAAGCGCAACTCGATTACTATATCAATGAATTGAAAATAGATTGAGAAGATTGTCTATTTTCTTTACAAATCAAATCTGGGAAAAAACTTAGTTGTTGTTTATCAATGATTTGTTTTTGTGGCCTTGTATTTGCTTAAACGCATAATGGTGGTTTTTCTTCTACGCCTATGAGTGCCGAAGTAAGAAGTTAATTTGAAATAGGTAGAGTACAGCAGTGATGGATGCCAAGAAACAAGAAACAACGCAAAGCAATAGCGTAAAGGAACGACGTACCTTTGTTAAAAAAGCTATGGCTGGTAGTGTGTTGGTTTCACTTCCGTTAAAAGGAGTGTGGGCAGGTAATCACGGTAACGTTGGCGTAAACACCTCTGCTGCGGCATCGGGAAACGGCTCTGGCGGAAGCAGTGTGCAATCTTGGAATCTAGAAGGTTACGATTACTGGAAATATAGGTTGCCTTCTCATTGTAACTACAGCGACTTCAAAGATGTTTTCGGCGTTAAGGCGTACAAAGGATATTCGTACGACTATTATCCTCAGTCAAATCAATACGGTAGTTGGTACACGTTTAACGAGTCTATTTATAAAGTAATGAAGCCTGAAAGAAACAAATATGTCGGCCCAACAAATTATAATAGATTACTGATTGCATTGTATCTCAACGCCAGTGAACACGGAAAAAATGGTATCTATTTTCCTATTGTTGATGGTGTGAACTATTCAAGCGCGACCGAATTTGCCAGGGAGTTAGTTTCTTGGTCGTATTCGAACCCTGGCCATTGGGCACCAAAATTTGCAAGCTTCATTGATGATCCTGCTTCGTTCTTCAGTTAGTCGTGCAACTTAAAGTTTATGAAAATATTGTGCTGCACTGTTTTTCTGACGAAAGTGGTGTGCTTTTCTACAATACAGTAACAGAAGAATCTCTATTAGTGGCTTGTGAGCATTGCAAGCTAATCGAGCAAAATAAGGCTAGTGGCGAACGTTGGATAATGACATCTAACGACGACGTTAGGCATAAACTCACCGCCCTTGGCTTCGCTACCTCGTGACGTACCGCTTTATTTTATCCTGTGCCCCCTACACATTCGAGGTTTCTACCGAGTTTACGAATGTGGCAGAATTCTTACGCACATTGTATGGCTCTAGGCTAATAGAGCCTGCTCATTATCACGGTTTTATTGATTACAAAGTTTCATTGAGTAATACCACAGGAATGCGTGCGTTGGTGAAACCTCAAGCCCGTTTTCTGTTTGAGGGAATAGAGCCCTTTAAGCCTTTTTCAGTGCAGCAGGGTCATGCTTTAATAGAGTGGGGACTCAATTGGGTTGTTTCCTCCCAAGAATTTTCTTATGTCATCATTCACGCAGCGGTGCTCGCCAAGGGCGATAAAGCCATTGTTTGCCCTGCGCTTTCAGGTTCAGGCAAAAGTACCTTAGCGGCCTATTTGTCTAGAAATGGTTGGCGCTTACTATCAGATGAAATGGCGCTAATCTCGCCTAACTCCTCAACCGTTACCCCTTTCGTCCGGCCTATCTGTTTAAAAAATCACAGTATTGATCTGGCTAAACGTTGGTTTCCAGATGCATTTTTCTCTAAAGTGGCGGTCAATACCCACAAGGGAGATGTTATCCACTTGCGCCCAGACCCACACTCAATAGAGCATTCGACAACACCTGCACAGGTGGTAGGCGTGATTTTCCCTAAGTACAACCAAGACACATTTTTGGATGTTTACAAAATTGATAAAGCGGGATGTTTCCAAGGGTTAACGCAAAATGCGTTTAACTATGGCATTTTAGGTAAAGACGGGGTGTCATCCCTCATAAATATTGCAGAAACAAGTCAGTGTTTTGAAATTCACTATAATGACATGGCTGAGGTCAATAGGTTTTTGTCTGAGGTGGTAGAGGGTGAGTAGTGTAAATTGCAATGATAAAGAAGCTTGTAGCAAGGGGGACTTAAGCAAAGCGTCTATTATCACGTTTTTTAAATCGCCCGATGCATTGCGCCACATGTCTTTGAAGCAGTGGAATGATTTAGTCTTCATTTTGCGAGCAGAGAATATGCTTGCTCGATTTTATGCTCTACTTGTACGGCACCACATGACGTCAATTATTCCCAAACCGGCGCTAAGGCACTTTATTAACGCTTACCGTATGAGTGCAAAACAAAATAACATTACGGCCAAAGAAGCGTTGTCGCTTACCACATCATTATCTGAAAAATCTGCATTTGTGGTGTTTTTGAAAGGGGCGGGATATGCAGTTTCAAATAGTCCGGCTTCCATGGGGCGTAGTTATTCAGATATCGATATTCTTGTTCCTCAAAAACAGTTAGCTAGCGTGGAGTCATTTCTCACTATGTTTGGTTGGGTTAGCGCGGAACTAGAAGATTACGATGAGCAGTATTATCGCAAATGGGCACATGAAATCCCCCCCATGACCCACCACTCTCGAGGCACGGTTTTAGATATTCACCATAATCTTATTCCTCCAGTCACTGGAATACACTTTGATATAAATGGCTTTGTGGATGAGTATCAAGAGAAGGTGAATGGGGTGACTGTGCTTAAAGATGTCGCCAAGTTTTACCACAGTGCTATCCATCTTTTTTTTAACGAAGATATGAGCAGCGCATTTAGAGACATGACCGACTTATACCTGCTTGCTACATCAGGTGATAGTCAGCCTTTTTTTAATGATGTATTGTCGATTGCCACTAACTATGGCTTTGAAAGAGAGCAAATGTTAGCAATTTATTTTCTTAATAGGCAGTATGGTGTCGCCGTTCCTGACGAGTTAGCAGCACGCTTAACACAGATGGAAAAAGGGTTGAGTGGCCTAGAAATTAAGTTGCTTTCACACTTGGTTTTGCCAAAGCATGCATTGTTGAAGGGTGGGGACGTGGGCATGTTGCAATTGATAGGGGAAGTAAGAGGCCATATGAAAAAAATGCCGCCCCATATTCTCACTTATCACCTTATCATGAAAAGCTATCGTGGCCTTGCGAAGTTGTTGTTTGGTAAACACGTATTTCTAAAAGAAGAACAGAAATAAAAAACCGCTTTAATATAAAGCGGTTTTTTCGTTGCTAGCCAATTGCGTATTTTTTAATTGGCCAGTTTTGTCTTCATCTCACGTCGACGGGCATGCAGTAGGGGTTCAGTGTAGCCACTTGGCTGTGTTTTACCCTCAAAGATCAAGTCGCTTGCCGCTAAGAAACCAATAGAGCTTTCAAGGTCTGGCGCCATAGGAATATACTCAGAATCATTGGCGTTTTGCTCATCCACCAATACTGCCATTTTGCGTAGTGAGTCTTTTACTTGATTTGCGGTCACTATGCCGTGCTCTAGCCAATTTGCGATATGCTGCGACGAAATGCGCAATGTAGCTCTGTCTTCCATTAAGCCAACGTTGTTGATATCAGGCACTTTTGAGCAGCCCACCCCTTGATGTACCCAACGCACAACGTAGCCTAGAATACCTTGTACATTGTTATCTAATTCCCTTTGAATAACGTCTGATGTTAGGTGCTCAGTACTGTCTAGTAATGGAATTTGTAAGATGTCGCTTACGCCGTCAAATGCTATATCTAATCCTTGCTGAATGCCGAATACATCAACTTCGTGATAGTGTAAAGCATGCAAGGTAGCGGCTGTTGGTGAAGGAACCCACGCTGTATTCGCACCTGATTTAGGGTGGCCAATTTTAGCCTTCATCATGTTGGCCATTTCATCTGGAATGGGCCACATTCCTTTTCCTATTTGCGCCCTACCTGATAACCCACATCTAAGCCCTACCGCTACGTTTGCAGTTTCATAGGCTTTAATCCATGGCATAGCTTTCAAAGATGCTTTATCAGCAAATGCGCCGGCTAACATGGAAGTGTGGATTTCATCACCTGTTCTATCCAAGAAACCTGTGTTAATAAATACGACGCGAGACTTCGCCGCAGCAATACAAGCTTGAAGGTTAACGCTGGTGCGGCGTTCTTCATCCATAATACCCATTTTCAGTGTGTTTTTAGGCACGTCGATAATAGGTTCAATGGCTTCAAACAATGCGTCAGAAAACGCCACTTCTTCTGGACCATGCATTTTAGGCTTTACAATATAGATGCTGCCTTCACGGCTATTTTTAAATGCACTATTGCCGAGCAAATCGTGTTTGGCGATAAGCGATGTGATTAGCCCATCCATGATCCCTTCAGGCACTTCATCGCCATCAAATAGCATGGCATCATTGGTCATTAAGTGACCGACATTTCGCACAAACATAAGGCTGCGGCCACTGACACAAACTTCTTGGCCTTGTTGGGCGCTGTGGTAAATTCTATCTTCGTGCATGGCACGAGTAAGTGTCTTGCCGCCCTTGTTGATATCAATGCTTAGGGTGCCTTTCATTAAGCCTAGCCAGTTACTGTACACCAGCGTTTTATCTTCAGCATCTACCGCAGCCACAGAGTCCTCACAATCCATAATTGTTGTAAGCGCCGCCTCTATTGCCACATCTTTTACGTTAGCAGGGTCGGTTTTACCGATTGGATGTGTAGCATCTAGTTGAATCTCAAACCTTAGACCATTGTGTGTAAACAGCAGAGCGTTGGGAGCATTGGCGTCACCTTGGTAGCCCAGCCATTGAGAGGGTGTGGCTAACGCAGATTTCTCGCTGTTGCCTAACTGGATAGATAATTCGCCCTGTTTAATGGTATAAGCAGTGACATCTGCGTGACTCCCCTGAGTTAAAGGAAGCATTTCATCTAGATACGCTTTTGCTTTTGCTACCACTTTAGCGCCGCGAACTGGGTTATATCCCTTTGTGGCTTCAGCACCACCTTCATCGCTAATAACGTCAGTACCGTAGAGGGCATCATAAAGGCTGCCCCAACGAGCATTCACGGCGTTAAGCGCATAACGGGCATTATTGATAGGCACCACAAGCTGTGGGCCGGCCATGGTCGCTATTTCAGCGTCAACGTTTGTAGTGTCAGCATTGACGTCTGCGGGTTGTTCTACGAGGTAGCCAATGTCTTTTAAAAACTGTGTGTAGGCTTGGCCTGAAACGGGATTTCCCGCTTTGTGGTATTCATCAATTTTGTGTTGTAGCTGTTCACGCTTTTCTAGTAGGGCGCGGTTTTGAGGTATGAATGTGGCGAATAGGTTTTCGGCACCTTGCCAAAAAGACGTAGGTGAAACGCCAGTGTCTGGGAGTGCGTGCTGGTTGATGAAGGCATCTAGCTGTTCAGCAACCTGCAAGCGTCCGTAAGTAATATAATTTTGCATAACTACCCCTATACTTATTTTGTGCTACCAGTGTAGAGAGTATAGAGGCAGTTTTTTAATTTATGGTTCCTATTTCTGCCATAAATTTCATGAATGAACTAGTTGCCATTCATTTCAGATGCAACGTCACTAATAAGACGTCGTAACCAAATATGCCCTGCATCATGGTGCAACAACGCGCTCCATGCCATTTTCAGTGCTATAGGAGGGATATCAAACGGAGGTTCCTTTACCACTACATCAGGGTCATCTTTAAACAATTTTGCAGCTTTACTCGGCAAGGTGGCAATAAGCTTTTGGGTTTTGGCAATTTGTAATGCCGCATGATAGTGACGGGTGAACACTCTAATGGCCCGTTGTTTACCGATTTTCGTCAATTCTGCATCTACCCATCCGAGTTTTTGTACTTCGTTAGGGTCAATACCCACGCCTACACCAAATCCAGTTTTGCTTACCCAAATATGCTGTGCGCTCAGGTAGCTTTCCAAATCACACCTTTCCACTAATGGATGATCGGAACTCATGACGCAACTGAACGTATCATACCAGATAACTTTTTGGTGAAAAGAAAGGGGGAGTTCATCGAATCGGTTGATGGCCATATCCACTTTTCCCTGCTCCACATCGTGGAATGTCACATCACTAGGTGTAATTAAGTCTAGGGTAATGTTGGGGGCTAGGTTGGCTAATCGGCCAACCAATTCAAGTAGCAATGTACTTTCCGCATAATCACTGGTCATGATACGAAACGTACGATCACTGGTAAGAGGGTCGAAATCGGTTTCTGGCTGTATGGAACTTTCTAAACGACTTAGCACATCTCGTATAACAGGTTGCAGTTCTAAAGCGCGCTTAGTGGGCGTCATACCATCACTGGTTCGAACAAGTAGAGGATCTTTAAACAGATCTCTTAGCCGTTTAAGGCCATTACTCATTGCCGGTTGAGTGATACTTAATTGGTTTGCTGCCCGTGTAACGCTTCCTTCACGAAGTAAAACATCTAAGTACACTAATAGGTTGAGGTCGACCTTTGCTATATTCATTGTTGTAATGCTCTCAATAAGCCCAATTAGACAAGGCTATTATACGGGCTTTTTACTTGCTTGTCAGATAACCATTTGGTCTTAGGTTT
>CERG01024514.1_pt1 | contig 11359 bp, 8 predicted proteins | sample 530861 | NCBI WGS metagenome assembly CERG01 (sample SAMEA2621037, study PRJEB7988) | marine metagenome | biome: marine biome (ENVO:00000447); feature: deep chlorophyll maximum layer (ENVO:xxxxxxxx); material: "saline water (ENVO:00002010), including plankton (ENVO:xxxxxxxx)" | depth 50 m
TCTGCTATAGATCCTACAGGACTCTGAATTCCTCCTAAAACTTTTTTGAAATCAAAATCATCTGCTTCTACACTCAAATTGCAACCTTCAAGATCATTTTCAGATATGGCTGCTATATGATTTCGCAGTGTAATAGTTTTATTTGTGCCTGATAAAAAATTAAAACATACTTTATAGACTGAATTATCATGCTTTGTTGGATCATAACTTACAGATAGTATTTTAAAAATTGTATCTAAAGATATTTGCTTCATAAGATCTTCATTTCTTTCGGCTTTTGGGAAACCTTTAAAATCAGAGTTAAGCTCAATAGCGGATGTTAAAAAATAGTTTCTTTTGTTTGGATTTGATGATCTTTTACCAAGATAAGTTAATGCTTGTTTTCTTAAGTTGTTAACTTCATCAAGTTTATACTCAAGAATCAATAATCTATCGCTCAATTCTAAAGCCCATTGCATGTCACTATTTTTGACAGCTTCTTCTAATGCTATGAACAAAGGGTCATTTCCTCCAACAATTTTTGCAAATCTTATTGCTTCTTCTTTGTTTGTTAAGGGATCTAAATCAGTTGGATTACCACTAAACCATCCAAGATAGCCATTAAAAATACTTCTTACAGACCACCTTACTGTTCCATAGAACTCATATAAAAAAGGCGAATTACGAATATTCTCAGGCAATTCAATCATCTCAACAATTTCATTAGGATAGAAACCTTTATTCATTAGTCTTATTGTTTGATCATGAACGTATTGAATGCCATCTCTATAAATTGTTAATGTTGGTGATATATCTGCACCAAGTATTGGAAGAGTATGACTGGGAAAAATATAATCAGCGTTTAATGCTCTCATTTGATCAATGCTATTTATCCAACCCATGACATCCCTATGAGTTGTCCCTCTAATTGTGTATAAATTTGGAAAAGTTTTATACACATTGTCTCCTGGCATTAAAGCTTTATGCTTTGGAAGCCAAACAAATAATTGATCATTTGTTTCCCCCGGAGCATGATGAAGTTCTATATCAATACCTGCTATAGATAAATTTAATTGATCTTTAAATGTTTGATTAGGTTTTACATACCCTGCAACAGACTTTCCAACATTTAAGCTAGCTCCAATTCCAACATTTATAAAATCATCCTCATCAATTATTGTTCCAAACATTCGAGTGCTTCTTTCAGAAATTATTGGATTAATAATTCCTAAAATTCTTTGCATATAAAAATCAGTATCTTCATGAGCAATGATTATTGGTTTTTCACTTTGAATAGTATTGTAGAATGCTGCACCAAATGTATGATCTCCATGATTGTGAGTGTAAATTATTGCTTTAATTGGATTTGAATTTTTCTTTCTGAAAATCTTATAGATTTGTTCGGCCTCATATACACTATCAGCGGTATCAATGATTATATTTCCATCTATTCCTTCAACCATAATTGAATTAGCGATACCATAACCAATTGCAAAATGTATTTTGCCACCAGGAGTTTCATAAGTTGTCACCTTTCTTTCAAATTCTTTTGAATGATTAACTAATTTTTCGACTTCAGATGTAAGAGGGATTTCAATATCAATTGATTTATTTTCTGAACACGAAAATATAAAAAATAAAGGAATAAGAATTAAAGAATATCTATGAATTTTTGACATGAATTGATTATAGTTATTGGTATATCAGATAACAATAATTCAGAATAGAATTAAAAATATATTCTTTTGCTTATAGAAAACTCAACATTATTTCATCAACTAAAACAGCTGAAGCATCATCAGATGAAATTGATCTGTTAGAACCATCTCTCCAAACAGTTACAACAGTCCACACTGTCTTGTCTTCTTGAAGGTCTTTTAAATTAACTCTTAGAATATTCTCAGTGACTGTATAAACATCGTCACGGAATCTATAGTAATCCCAATAATAGCGTGAGTAATAATAATTCATCCTATCAGACTCGACAGATTCTTTTGTTGTGAAGTTAATCTCAAAAATAAGATTTGATTCAGAGTCGAAGCTCAATCCTTGTTCAGAAATAGCGCCTTTGAGATCTTCTCTGAAATTTTCTAATACAATTGGATTGATTTCAGCGCTAATATTTGAAGTATTTATCTTTATATTAAAATCGTTATAATTATCTAAATTGAATGTTTCAATTGAATCAACTTGTATATTAGATTGAGTCGTTGAGCAACCTATAACAATAATCAAACTTAAGAGCGTTGTAATATATTTCATAATTATTTTTTATTTGTATGTTTAATTTAGAAGATCAAAAGTATATAAAATTATTAGACCTCAATGCACAAATATATACTGAATCTGAATTCAATTGCAAGCATATTCACTTAGACTCAAAAAGCAACGAAAAAGTTTTTATGGTTGCGTTTAGAACGATTCCTGAAGACTCAACTGGAGTTGCTCACATTTTAGAACATACGGCTCTTTGTGGTTCTAGAAAATATCCTGTTAGAGACCCATTTTTTATGATGATAAGAAGGTCGCTGAATACTTTTATGAATGCTTTTACATCAAGTGATTGGACGGCATATCCATTTGCAACTCTAAATGATAAGGATTTTAAAAATTTATTAAGTGTTTACTTGGATTCATCCTTTTTTCCTAACTTAGATAAGCTAGATTTTTTTCAAGAAGGTCACAGACTGGAGTTTAAAGATAAAGAAAATACTGACAGCGAATTAGAAATTAAAGGAGTTGTATTTAATGAGATGAAAGGTGCTATGAGTTCCATTTCTAGTCAATTGTGGCATGGAATGTCTAGACATCTCTATAGTTCATCAACTTACAAGCACAATAGTGGAGGTAATCCAGAAAATATCATTGATTTAACTCATGAAAATTTGGTCAACTTTCATAAAAAACATTATCACCCATCTAATGCTACATTTTTTACATTTGGCGATGTCAATCCAGAAGAAATTCAAGAATTCATTAATAAAAATGTTTTGCAAAGTTTTGAGCCCTCTAATGAAAAAATATCGGTTCAGAATGAAGATAGAATTACCTCTCCTAAAACCATTGCAGAATACTACAACCCTCTTCCTGATGATGAAAATAATCATCATGTCGTATTGAGTTGGCTTCTTGGAGAGAGTCATGATCCGGTTGAATTACTTGAGTCGTATTTAATGTCGAATATTCTTCTTGATAATTCTGCATCTCCATTGAGAAAGGCTTTGGAAAGTACTAGTCTTGGTAAATCTTTATCACCTCTTACTGGATTAGAAACAGATCATAAAGAGCTTGTATTTGCGGCTGGTCTTGAAGGTGTTGAATCAAATACTCATGACAAAGTTGAATCTCTAATAATTGATTGCCTTAAAAAGGTTGTAAAAGATGGCATTCCAGATGAAGTTATTAACTCATCTCTTCATCAACTAGAAATAAGACAGAGAGAAATCACAGGATCTGGCATGCCATATGGACTTCAAATAATGCTAAGCTGCCTTCCTGCATGCATTCATAATGATGATCCCTTAAAAGTTTTGGACTTAGATAGTTCCTTTATCTTGGTAAAAGAAAACCTTAGTAAAGAAAGATATATGGAAAAACTAATTGAAAAAAAATTAATTAATAATGCTCACAGACTAAATTATTCGCTAATTCCAGATAGTGGTCTAAATAAGAAAAATGAAGCTAAGTTGATAAAAAAAGTTGAAGAAATAGCAAAGAATCTTTCTGATAGTGAAAAAAATGAAATAAGTTTGCTTGCAAAAGATCTTAAAAAAAGACAAGACAAAATTGATGACCCAGAAATATTACCCAAAGTAACAAAATTAGATATTCCACCAAAAAGAAATTATCCAGAGGCTTTAATTACATCTTCAAATAATACAACCAATCATTTTTATAAAACTGGTACTAACGGAATTACATATCACTCCATTTTATATCCATGTAAGAATCTTACATCAGAAGAATTTAAGGTTGCATCCTTGTTTGCCAGCACACTAACGGATGTAGGAATAGATAATAAAGATTTTGAAGAAGTTCAAAGAATGCAATCTGCATATACCGGAGGTATATCAGCAAATTTTTCATTAGTGCCAGACCGAGATGACTTCACACTTGCATTACAAATAAGTTCAAAATCTTTAGAAAAAAACGATAAAGAAATGCAAGACTTAATGATTCAAACGGTAACTAAATCTAATTTTACTGAGAAAAAAAGAATTAAAGATTTGTTGAACTTTATTTCTTCTTCAAATGAGAGATCATTAATTCAAAACGGGCATGTTCTTGCAATGAGTAATGCTGGAGCACAAATCAATAATGTTGCTTCAACAAGTGACATTGTATCTGGCCTAAATTTCATAAATTATACAAGTGATTTAACAAAAAATATTAATAAAAATGAGAATCTAGAAAGGTATATTGATATTCTTCAGTCAATTAAAAATAAAATAATCTTTGAGCCTTTGCATACCTTTACAGCAACATCTATAGATGTTCATAAGTCTATGCTTTCCTATCAGTTTGGTTCTAGTAATGATGATAAGTGTCATCAAGAGCTTTTAAATATACAAGAAGAAAAGATTGGTTGGATTACAGGAGCACAAGTATGTTATTGCGCTGAGGCATTTCCAACAGTAAGCATGGATCATGATGATGCTCCTGCACTGACTGTACTTGGAGCAGTTCTGAGAAATGGCTATCTTCATTCAGCAATCAGGGAAAAAGGTGGAGCTTATGGAGCTGGTGCCTCACAAGATTCAAAAAATAAATTTTTTAAATTTTTCTCTTACAGAGATCCAAATTGCTCAAATACTTATAATGAATTCGCAAACTCAAGAGAATGGTCTCTAAAAAATATTACAACAGCTCAGCTTGATGAGGGTGTTCTTGGGGTAATATCTAGTATCGATAAACCTTTATCACCATATGGAGAGGCCATGAATGATTTTGGCTCAAATATTGAAAATAAAAATATCGAATTACGATTACAGTTTAGAACAAAAGTTAAAGAGTGTACTTTGGATGATCTTGTAAATGTTTCAAGAAAATATTTATTTAATGAATCTAAACAATCTATTATTGCAGGTGAAAATTATGTTAATGAAATTGAAGGTCTTGGATTTAAGATAAAAAATATCTAAAAAAATAAAAACCTCTTTTTCTTTAATTCCTTAGCACAACCCCAATACTGTTGTTGATATTTAACAGATCTTGCTTGAACTCTATCAGATACTTTAATTAGCCACTGTTTTTTTCTGTATGTTTTTTTCTTAAAGCCCGTGTAACCTTCGTGATATGCGAGATATAAAGATCTTGCGTCAGTTCTCTCAAAACCTTGATAGTAACCTTTGCTAGCATACCATCCAATAAAATCAGCTGAGTCGGCAAAGTCTTTTCTGTTTGCTCTAGTATTGCCAGTCTCATCTTTATAGTCTTCCCATGTTTTATTTAATGCCTGAGAATAGCCTACAGCTGTGGAAGGTCTGAACCAAGGAATAAAACCTAATATCTTTTCTCTTTCAGGTTTTGCATCAGATTGAAAACTGGATTCTTGATATACAAATGACATTAAAACATAGGGAGGTATTTTCCATCTTTTTTCACTTCTAATAACTGCTTTATACCAGCTACGTTTTTCTTGGAAAATTAAGCAAATATTATCAGGATTCTCAGGTGGCTTAGTCACACATGATTGAAGAACGAAAATTGTTAGAAATAAAGAACAAGTTAGCTTATATTTTTTCATCTTCTTTAAATCCTCTAAAATTTTTAAATCTTGGAAATCGGAGGCTAAAGTGCTCTCCTTCAATACTCTGTGTTATAGCATCTGCTCTTATCTCAACCATTCTTCCTATAAGCTTATCTTTTGCAGACCAAAATTTTTCTCTATCATCATCTGTAAGACCACTTCCAACACTTAGTGAAAAAAATTTGCCGTCATCATCACCCTCAACCTGAAATGCACCAAGCTTTCCAGCGTGTTTACCAGATCCCTCTTGGATATCAACGACCTTTAATGTAACTTCAATAAATGGTTTTATCTTAAGCCATGCATGGCTTCTCTTGCTCTCATAGTAACTATTATTAGGTTTGATCATTAACCCTTCAAAACCTTTATCAAGTGCTTCTTTATTCATGACTGAAAATTTATTTTGACCATCTTCATTGTCAAAATTAATTATTTCATAATCTACTAACTTAATAACATCATCAAAAGTTTTAGATAGTTTGTTTAGCTCTTCTTTCCTTTCAATTGAATTTAATTTACTCTTTCCATTATTAAATTCTTCAAGCGGAAGTAAATCAAACAAAGCAAGATATGCATCATCTGTCTTAGCACCTGATTTTCTATATACTTGTTTCATAAGAGCTTGAAAATCATCGCTCATTACCTCGCCATCGAAAACAAAATTATTATATTCAATTTTGCTTAAAGCGCTTTCAATATGAGGAAAATTATTAAAAATTTTCCCATTACGGCTATATAAGGTTGCTCTTTCGTTCTTAACAATTCCTATTACCCTTACGCCATCATATTTATATTCAACTAAACAATCTCCCTTAATTTTTTTGGGATGTTTGGCTCCATCATGGGCTAACATGCATGAAAAAACTGGAACTCTAAATTCTAAGTCCATTTTTTTAGCAACATTATTTACAGTTTTTTCGCTGACACCACATCTTAGATCTTTTATTAATATTCTTCTGAACCAGTCATTCCACTGGTCTTTTTTTGATAACTCAATTAAATCAATTATCAAATCTCTTGCAGCATGGCCGGTTTTTTTTCTATCTATTAACTGATTTGCAGCTTTTCTAAACTCAGTCCAACTTAATCCTGTTCCATCTTTTTGACTCTCAGGAACTTGTTTTACACCAAATGTTACTAAAGGATCTAGGCACATTATTAAACCCTCTTGAAAGATTTTGTCATTAAGATGGGCTTCAATAACGCTTTCTTTGAATAATCTGCTGTTATCGCTCTCAAGTTCAACAATAATTTTCCATGGTTCTAACATATAGCTAATTTTCTTTATTATTAACGTTTTTAAGCTGCTTTAATCTAGCAAGATCCTGAGCTCTGGTTTCAATATGTGAAATCATTTGTTTTGTAATTGGTGTTCTTTCCTCATCGCAAAGGCTGGCATGAAATTTCTCTGAAAAATTAATTGAAAACTCTATCATTGTCTTAACAGTATTCACCGGATCAGCTACAGAGCTTAAATTTGAAGCAATAACAACAGCAAAAGTTTTTGAATCTACCTCAAAAGTACCTGGATTAAGAGCATTAGCTACTCTAAATATTTCTGTACCCTGTTCATCAATATAAGAAAAATATTTATTGTTGAGAACTGCCCCATAGTTCGATAAAAAACCAATGATTTGATCAACATCAAAAAAAGATTTATCAACTGAAATCAGGTTAAGAATTACTAGTTCCTGATCTTCAATTTTTTCAGATTGGCCGTCATCAAATTTTAAAGTTGCTTGTTTGGCACCTTCATCAAAGGACAGATGATTTGTACTGTCTGAAACTTTTTCAATTTTTACTTTTAATTTACCTGAATTTGAAATTTTCTTTATAAATAAAAATACAATTATCAAAAAAGTTAATACTGATAATCCTATTAAATATATTTCAGCATTTATTCCCATTTAAGATTCGGCTAATTCTAAAGCTTGATTTACATCAACTGATACCATCCTGGATACTCCAGCTTCTTGCATCGTAACACCCATAAGATAATCACTCCTCTCCATAGAAACTTTATTATGAGTTATGAAAATAAATTGAACTGATTTTGACATCTCTTCAACCATATTGATAAATCTTAAAGTATTAAGGTCATCTAAAGGCGCATCAACCTCATCAAGCAAACAAAAAGGCGCAGGATTTAAGTCAAATATTGCAAATACCAATGCTAAAGCTGTCAATGCTTTCTCACCTCCAGAAAGTTGCGATATTGAAGAATTCTTTTTTCCAGGTGGTCTTGCCATTAATACAACACCTGCATGCAATGGATCATCGTCAGTGAGAGCAAGCTCCGCTACTCCACCTCCAAATAATTTTGGAAATACTTCTTTTAATTTAACATTTACAGCATCAAAGCTATCTTTAAAAATAGTTTTAGTTTCATTATCTATTTTTTTAATTGCTCCCGTTAGCTTATCAAGAGCCTCCATTAGATCATCGTATTGTTTATCTAATTCTTCTTTCCTTTTTGATTCTTCTTCAATTTCTTCAGGTGCAGCAAGGTTTATTGCTCCTAACCTTATAATCTTTGATTCTATATCAGTTAATTTATCTTCTAATTCTGAAATTGTTACATTTTGATATTCTTCAAAGATGACTTCATCTAAGTTGATGCCAGCATTTTGAATTTTTTTATTAGAATTATCTAAATTAATTTCATAAGTTTTTAATTCTAGTCTTATATTTGTGCCCTTCTCTGATAAAGATTTTATGTCTAATTCAACAATTGATTTCTTGTTCTCTAGCTCTCTTAATTCTTCATTAAATTTAGATTGTTTTTGTCTTAATGTAATTAAAATAGATTCCGCCTCAGAGCTTTTATTGGCGAACCCTTTCATTTCCTCCTGAATAGATTTTTTTGATTTTTTCGCTTCATTTATTTGTTCGGAAAGATCACTTTCACGAGATTTATACTCTTCAGTAAGTGATTTGGATTGAGCAGACGCAATATTTAATATACTAATTAGTAATTGTTTTAACTCATTAGCCTTATCAAATATGCTATCGTTTTGTATATTGTATTTTTTTAAAACATCAATAATATTATTTAAAAGATGCATTGCTTTTTCATTTGGGCTGAGTTCATCAAAATTTTTCTCTGATTCTTTTGCTTTCTCTAAATTTTCTCTGGCCTTTTGAAGTTTGAATTCGGTTTCATTTTCAGTTCTATTAATATTTTGTAGATTAGCCTCTCTCTTAGCAATTTCAGCACCAATGGAATAAAAGTTTTTTTGAGCAGAATCATACTCTGACAAAACTGATTCATTTTCTGTTCTATATTGATCAATTTGAGATTGAATAGTATCAGATTCAGCATTTTTAATTTTTAGATCCCTGTTAAGGGAATCAAGTTTTTTTTGCAAATCGTCTCTATTATTCTTGGCCTCTAAAGAAAATATTATTGCTGTATCTAATTCAACTTTTGATTTTTCCTCTTTGAGTACTTTATATTTTTCAGCAGCCTTGGCCTGATTTTCTAATCTTTTAATTAGCCTTCCAATTTCATCTCTAATATCTTTTACTCTGGATAAGTTTTCCTTTGTTCTTTTAATCCTAGACTCTGTTTCTCTTCTTCTTTCTCTGTATTTTGAAACACCAGCAGCTTCTTCGATATGAGTTCTTAGTTCATCTGGTTTTGCGCTTACAAGCTTGCTAACCATTCCTTGCTCTATAATGGCGTAAGAGCTAGGGCCGAGTCCTGTGCCTAAAAAGATATCTTGAACATCTTTTCTTCTACATTTTGTATTGTTTATAAAATAATCAGATTGAGCATCTCTAGTCATTACTCTTTTAATAGAAACTTCATTAAAAGATGCGTATTCACCACCAATTTTTGCACTAGAATTATCAAAAAGTAATTCAATACTGCACTGACCTGAAGCTTTCCTATTTTCTGAGCCATTAAAAATGACATCAACCATAGAATCACCTCTCAAATTTTTTGCTGAAAGCTCTCCTAGCACCCATCTTATTGCATCTATTACATTGGATTTACCGCAACCGTTTGGCCCAACCACACCAACCATATTTGTAGGAAAGGATATTTTCGTTGGATCAACGAAACTTTTAAAACCTGATAGTTTTATGTGTTTTAGCTGCATTTTACGAGTCTAGTTTTTCTATATCTATTATAACTACTGTGGCTTTTTTAACCATTCATTTAGTTCAATTTTATAGCTTATAAATGGCGTATTTGGGCTCAGCACAATAAGATTATTTATCGAATAAATATCATCATTTTTATCGCAATTTACTGAGAGATTAAGCTCAACTGTTTCATTATTTAAGTATGCCGAAGAGAGATCAAATCCTGGTATTAAACTATTTATATTAGAAATTTCTATGCTCTCTTGATTTAAAAATCTACTCTCTCCAATTGGAATATCAGGCCCATTTAATATAAATAAACTTATTACGCCATCAGAGAAAATACAGGGATAATATGATTTGTCTGAAATAGTAAAAGCTGCTTTAGAAAATTCTGGAAATTTAGCATCTCTTAGGGTTGTATACATATTATAAAAAATTAATTTTTCTTCATTTGAATTAAAAAATTTTTCTGAGAATGTTACCAAGCTCTCTGCAGAAATTAATTTGTCTAATTCTATTGCTTTTGAGATTAAGCCTATCAACCAGATTTTTATTTCATCAGCATTAAGTGTTTGTTCAATTTTGACTAAGTATTTAGTTGAGATTTTGGAATCAATATAAATTTCATCAATAATTTGATCATTAAGGATTCGTTTGTTCAAACTTCCAAGAACTGAAAATTTACTAATATAAATAAATAAACAAAATGATAGGACTATTGTTGATAATCCAAATACTATTCCTTTATTTTTTGTCTTACTAGCAAGTAAATAAGCCAATATAGGTAATCCTGCTAACAATACCAAAAAAATAAAAGTAAGCATTATGTTTTTCTTCTAAGAAAGAAAAGTATAAATGCCACAAATACAAATATGACTGGGCCGAACCATAGCAAGAATGTGTCTTGCTGAAATTGAGGGTCATATAGGGATTCTTTACCAAAAGTTCTGGCCACGTATTCTTTTATCTCTGTATTTGATTTTCCTTGATTGATCATTTCAGCAATTCTTTTTTTAAGATCTTCTGAAACTGGAGCATTTGAGCTATAAAGTGAACCCGAAGTGCATTTTGGGCATCTTATTTCTTTTATTAAATTATTAAATCTTGATTCATCAGCCTCATTATCAAATTCGTATACTATTGCAGAAAACGTATAACAAGATAATAAAATACAAAAAGAATAAATATATTTCATTTTAAGTTTATTTTTTTAGAATCAATAATCGGTTCAAAAACTTTATTCCATATAAGTTGATTTACCTCTCCTTGATAATGAGCAACAACAATTCCATTTTGAACTAGAAAAGTTTCAGGCGCGCCTGTAACACCCATATCTAATGCCAAAGCCCCTTTGATATCATGAATGATAAGGTCATAAGGATCTCCAAATTTATTAATCCAATCTACCGCATCATCTCTTTCATCTTTGTAGTTTAGGCCTATAATTTTTATGCCTTCACGACTTAATTTGGATAGATAAGGATGTTCAACCCTGCATGTAATGCACCAGCTTGCCCAAACGTTAATAATGAAGTC
>CERG01025985.1_pt1 | contig 11262 bp, 5 predicted proteins | sample 530861 | NCBI WGS metagenome assembly CERG01 (sample SAMEA2621037, study PRJEB7988) | marine metagenome | biome: marine biome (ENVO:00000447); feature: deep chlorophyll maximum layer (ENVO:xxxxxxxx); material: "saline water (ENVO:00002010), including plankton (ENVO:xxxxxxxx)" | depth 50 m
AAGGAACAACTTTTGGATTATTGGACGACGGATCGCTCGTCGTCGAGAAAGATGAGTCCGTGACAGAGTTCTTTGCGAACGAAGACGTGGACGTGGACGGTATTTTTGAGATCGATTACATTGCAGAAGAAGATCCTGACGAGGACGGCGAGAAAGTCTCCCGCGAAACCATCGAGAGACGGAAACTTCGAGGATCGCTTCCTGTGCTCGTCGTCAGCGCACAAAGGCCGGAAGAAGCACCTTCTACGTTGGGGGAGTTCACTGGTCTAGGTGCTGATGGCATGTGGTATCGATTCGATGCGCACAAAATCGTCTCAACGAGTTATATCGGCGCTTCCTCGAATGAAACCATGCCTTTCACAGAAATTCACGAGTCGTGTGGCAATCCGCCTTCGGAGTCATCCATTCGCTGGAGACGTTCGAGCAAGTTATACCGTGCAAACGGAAACGCGAAGACGAGTGCCGCGGCTGCGAACTTACCGGGAACGTGCGATGCCTTCTCAATATTTGAAGAAGATGCGGACACCGCGAGTTACCTCGAAGCGCAGAGGAAAAAAATCGAGGGGATTCAGATCGATCTTGGCGAGTTGAGCAACGTAGGATTGCTTCGCCGAGAGATGAAGTTACAAAAGAAAAGAAGAGCAAAGTCTGATAAGCTGAGCGAGCGCACGCGCAAGTTAGAAGCACGAATTCGCGAGTATTCTGCCGCGGGATGGGACGATTTCATGCGCGTCGTGGATATTTTAGAGCATCGAAACGCGCTCGTACGAGTAAGAAAGACAAGCGAAACCGACGACGAGGAAATTGAAATTCTCACGTTTGGCGAGGTGTGCATGGCTTTCCGAGGCGAAAACGAACTTTGGATAGGAACCGTACTCAGCGCCCTGCCGGAAACGATCTCCGTCACCAGTCTCGCGGGCGTTTGCGGCGCGATGTCTTCAGATGCGAATCGTGCTGTCAACGCGTACTACGGGCCGTCTGAAGAGCTCGACACGATACTCGCCTCTTTCGTTCCGGACCTCGAAGATATTGCCGATCTTCAATACGCATCTCGTATAGACAACGCTCCGCTCAGCCTTTCGCAAGACCTCGCCGCTTTACTCGAACAGTGGGCGAGCGGGGTGAGTTGGTCGCAGATTAAGACCGATACGTCTTTGCAAGAGGGTGATATTGCGAGAGTTTTCAAACGCACCGCCGAACTCTTGGCGCAAATTCCGCGCGCTCCGTATGTTTCCGAACAACTCAAAAAAACCGCGAAAGAAGCCGAGAGAATTGTTAATAGACCGCCAATCAGTGATTTGTTGTAAATTTAGTAGTCACGTGTTCTATACTGTTACATCCTGTTGCCGTCTATTTCTCCTCCTAATATCTACTGGAACTCTCAGCACCGGAGCTTTCCTGCTAAAGTCGCGCACGATCTCGTTGACTAAAGCGTCTACAAATGCGTTTACTTCTGCTTTTTCTCTAGCATTTCTCGCTACTTCGAGAGCAGCTTGATCTCTTCTCCTTTGACGATCTTCTCTCCAAGCTTTCTTCTCGTCTGCAATCCTTTTCTTCTCTTTCATTTCTCTCTTCTTTTCATCTTCCAACCTTTCTTTTTCCTTGTGAAGTTCTTCCAGCTTTACTCTCAAGAGTTCAGCCTTTTCGCGCTGTTTCTTAAACGCGATCTTTTCGAGTCGCTTTTTTTCTGCAAGATCGCGTTCTTTCTCCTCTTTACGTTCTCTGTTCCTTTTCTGTAGCGCAGATTCTTTTGCCGCAGCTTTTACCACGTCGACAAAGTTTATAAGCCTAGTTGGTTTCTTTTCCTTCTTTGAAGTTGTCGCCGGGGTGGCGGTTTTTGTACGACCGCAGTCACTCTCACCGTTGCTTACTGGTATCGAGGCAAGTATTTCTCTCTCTTTTACCTTTGCTTGCGTCGCCAGCATCTTTGCACGTTTCCACGCCGCGTTCGAGGCACTGCGCACAGTAGCAGCGATGAGCGCCTCTAAAACCTCTTCAATTGTGAGCACCGTTTGCGCGTCGACATCTTTTTCTCTCACCGCATTCATGTACGACGGTCTTTTTCGTTCACGCCGCGAACGCGGACTACGCCTCTGAAATGAAGATGGATTTGATTTCTTCGTTTTTTCCGTCATGTCGTCGCTGCTTTCGTTCTTTCTATCTTTGGTGGTGTTCTCTCGCGAAAGAACTAGTCTCTTCGCCTCTTTTGCTCGCGAAGTGAGCAGCATTCGTTTGTCGTTGGCTTCTTTCTCCTCCTTCTCCTTCTTCTCTTTCGCTTTCCTCTCTCGTTCTTCTCGCCGAGTTTTCGCTCGCTCTATATCTCGCGCACGTCGTTCGCGTATCGAGGAGGAGGACTTTATTGATGATGATATCAATAATGATGTTGTCGAAGGCTTTGCTCTACTCGATGACGAAGAGGTCGACGCGTTCGTTTGTACCCGTTCGTCTTGTTCGATTTTAGTCCGCGTATTTTTTTCCTCTCTTTGATGTCCTTTTTGTCGTCCCCTAATAATAGGGGAGCGCGCGAAGGAGGAGGATAACGATGCCGTCATCATCGTAGATTCGATACCGCAGGTAGTTACATGCTTCTTGTCTTTCATGCTTTTACACGCTCGAACTCGTTTGCAGCACTCTTCAATCGCCTCAGAGTCGCGCAAAGCGGCTCGTGAAACCGTCGCGTCGTTGAGCTTGCACCCCTCTCGCAAATATTTCGCGTGTTTCAGAAGTCGTCGGAGAGAAAAAGAGAAAGACGGGGAGGATGTCTTTGAATAAGGTAAATCATCGGCATCATCACCCTCTAATAATGCGAGCAGTTCGTCCATTATTATATATGAGCGCGGCGGTGAGCTGAATCTGTGCGCGCGCGAATGAAAGGAAGAGAGAAGAAAGAGGTTTTCGCAAACTAAAAATTTACCTATTTTTAGCTCCTAGCTTTTTGGATGCGTTTTTTTCGTCTCGTGAGAGAAATGATTTGCTTCACAGCTTTCTAAAAATCACCTTTTACCTCACTTCTCAACTCGTAAGAGTACGACGATATGAAGCTCGTAATAATCACCAACAATCCGAGCGGTGCGCAAGCAGAGGTACAGAAAGCGCTGCTGAGACGATTCGAAGAATGTTTGCGTGCTGAAGAGAAAAGAGGTGAAGAAGAAAGAGAAGAAGAAGAAAATGCAATCGTCGTCGGCCTTCCCCGGCACTTCGAGTTGGCAATACCTACTGCTACCGCGCATAAAGGCGTTGTCGTTCTCGACGTCTCGCACGAGAAACTCGTAACTTCGTCGCCATTGGGATGGATGCTAAAGAAGAACCTGTCGTTTAAATACGCAAATAGGATTATGCCTATCGATGAAACGTTTTCCGTTTGGGATGAAGAAATTGGAGAAGAAGCGTTGAGAGAAAAAGTCAGAGACTTTATTCGAAGAAAAAAGCGGAAGAATGTCATCATCGGGAATACCATTATTTGGTGCCGTCGAGATGATTTACCGAAGAGCAACGATATAAAGCTCACAGACGAGAAGATGTTGCGAAGAACGCTGGAGAGCGTATTGGATGAAAAAAATGGAAGACCGAAACTATTAACAACGAAGGTTGAGAGCGACGTTCTCGTCGTGTCTCATTTCCGTTCTGGTACGAATCAACGCGCGCCAACGTTCGGGCTAGCTTTAATACCTCGAGAATATTGCGAAAAGATGAAAAAAGGAGATTCATTAGAAGTGAGAAGATTTTTGAAACCAAACGATGTAGATAGAAGAGGAGAAAACGGGAGAAAGGAGAGAAGAGATGCACCAGATGCGAATGCTGTTCCGAAAGAAAATAGTTCGGCCAACTCGCAGTGTCAACTGTGCGAAAGATTTTTCATGTCGCGAAACGCGGTTTTTCGGCACCTCGACGCGTGCGATAAGAATCCTTTGAATAGTTACAAAGAAGATAGTAGTGGTACAATAGCAAATCACGATAACGTTCCGATATTAACATCATCGAGTTGCGTGAAGCATGAAAAGAAGCGCAAGCGAGAAGAAAAGCCACCCCCATATTCAAACGCGGATGTTTGGTTCGGTGGATTTCCGAAAGAACACGCGACGATGAAAGGACTTTCTCAACTCCTTTGGAATCTGAATCTGAATTTGAAAAGTATCCAGGCGCCGAAAGTGTTGTGGATTTGTAAAAAAGGATGGCGAGCAAAGACGAAGAATAAGGAATGGCTCTCGTATGCGTTTCTGAGATTTCGCGATCAGGCAGAAGCAGAAATGGCAATTACAGTTTTAAACGGCATTAATACGAAGTTTGGCAGCGATTCTTGCTATGCTGGTGATTGCAGTAACGAATATCGTCTCAAAGCAAACGCGCGTTCGAAAGAAAAGCACGTATTGGATGTCTCTGCAACGCGTTCGGTGGAGAGGAACGCGGATCCCCTAGAAAAAAAAATATACTACGCGTGGCTTCGCGAAGTGCGCGATGAACGCGGTGACGAGACTGGAAAGCACATGGAAATGCAAGAATGTGCGGAGCATCCAGAAACGTATTCGTGGTTGAATTATGACAGTGGACGTGAATTGATAGACGTGGAAGGAGTGCCGGTTCCTCAGGATATGCTCACAAGGCTGTTGAAGTGCTTGCAAGAGTATCGGTGGTCGGCTCTCTCGCATCGGCCGTCGATGGAATCTCAGCATTATCTGGTTTTAAAAAGAAAGTCAAAGGAAACGAGCAACTGTGCGACGAAGATCTCAGAAGATGATGTTTTGCGCGCTTGTTGCGAAGATATCATGGTTAACTTCGCCGAAAAGGATTTCGAGTACGATTCCTTGGCGATAACGAAGAATTTCGTCGCGTCGCCGCACGTCGATAAGGACGATATGAGTTATCAGTTTGCTTTGTCCTTGGGTGACTTTGATTCGGGTGGCGAATTAATGGTTGAAAACCGCCTCGGGACGAAAAGGTACAGAGTAAATACCAAAAATAGAATAGCAAAGTGTGACGGACGATCGTGCCATTGGGTTCGCGGATATTCGGGTGATAGATATAGCGTGATTTGGTACGTGAATGACAAGAAGAATTTCACTCCACAAACGTTCGATGTCGACGAATGTTTTCAACCCTTTATTTCGAACGACAGAGAAGAAGACAGTGGTGGTGATGATGGTGGTGGACTTTGGGACGACGAAGGCGTTTACGATAGACCTTGGCATTAATTAATCCCACATGATATGGATATCTTTACAATCGAGACGTAAATATTGATTCTCCGGGTGAGAATGAAAAGGCTTCGTTCAGCGCAGCACCCAACTCATCGAGATCTTTCATCGTATGCATTGCGTTTATTGCCAAACGAATAACGCACTCATTATCAGGAACAGTGGGCGGACGAATCGCGGGCGCGTGAAAGCCGCGAAGCAAGAGATGCTTCGCCACGCGCAAAGCCGTCTGTTCATCACCGCAGAATATAGGCACGATGTGTGAGTCTCGGATATCAAACGCGCTTTGCACGCATCCAGATACAATTTTATTCTTTTTAACCGTCACTGCGTTATTGCTGTTATGCTTCGATCGCAAGACATCGTTGTGAAAATAATGCACATTTCTCCATAACTTATTCGCAAGATCTGGTCTTTCGAGTGCGATATCCAGAGCTTCGATTGCTGCGACAACGATTGGCGCAGGTAGCGATGTCGAGTAAATTTGTCCGCGACCTCTGGAAAGGAGAATCGATTTCATTTCTTCCGAGCAGCAAGCGAATCCACCGTGTGCACCAATCGCTTTGGACAGCGTTCCAATTGCAATATCAACATCATTTTGCGCGTCCTGCGCTTCCGCGAGCCCACCTCCAAATTCGCCGTAGACGAGTGTCGAATGCGCCTCGTCCACAATTAACAAGAACGGATAATTCTTCTTCAAAGAACCTAAACGTTTTATATTGGCAACATCTCCGTCTATGGAGAAAATTGCATCTGTGACGACAATCTTACGTTTCGCTGAGGACTTTTTCAGCCTCGCTTCCAAATCGTCGTAGTCTAGGTGTTTGAAGATTGAAACGCGCGCCTTGGCGAGTCGACATCCGTCTACGATGGACGCGTGGTTGAGCGCGTCGCTAAATATCTCAACCTCTAACGTAGAGGAGTCTACATTTGCTACTCTATCATTTAAGCTACTGTCATCATGTCTCTTTATAAATACACTTTCTGCTAACGTTTGTAGAACTGAAATGTTCGCGGCGAAACCCGTGGGAAACAACACGCAACTGCTCTTCCGTTCTAAATTTGCCAACTTCTCTTCGAGCGCTCGATGATAATTCGTGTATCCAGCTATGAGCTGGGACGCGCGATATCCCGCACCAAATTCTAAAGCGGCGCGTGCAAACGCCCGACGAACGCGAGCGTTCGCGCTCAATCCAAGATAATCGTTCGACGAAAAAAGAGTAACGACTTTGAAGGAGTCGCTTTTCGTTGAAGAATCGGTTGTTGTTGTTGTTGTTGTCGATGATGTTGTTGTTATTCCTGAGCTGCTTCCATTATTAAGCCATCTCTCGTACGTTTCCTTATCTACTCGAGCGCGCACGGAATCAACCGAAACTGTTGGTACATCGCTTATGTTACTCTTGCTCGCACCTCTTCCTGTATCGTAAAACTCTTCAACACCTAATTTGGTTTTTAACGAAAGTGGTTTCAAGTCTCGTAACAACCCTCGAGATTTAAGATGAGACAGAGTCTCTTTCATCCATATCGTCCAAGGTTCTGATACAAACGCCACATATGGAGAGGAGGAGGAGGAGGAGGAAGTATTAGACCGAAAAGGAGGAAGAGGAGGAGGAGGAGGAGGAGAAGTCATAATTTATTGTGGCGTGCAAGTGACTGCGAGTGGATTTTTTCCTCTCTTAACTCTTTTTGTCTTTTTGCTCCTGCTTCAAATTTGCACACACACGTCAAAACATCAAAACGTGAACAAAAACGGGTTGGAAAGAAGAAGAAGAAGAAGAAGAAGAAGAATGGTGATGGCCGATGACACTGTAAACACAGACTTTGTTGCTCCATCGACATCAGCGAAGCGTCCCGCGTCCCCTACTACGGATAATCTTCAACAACAACAAACCGGTGACGCGAGTAGAAATAAAAAACAACACACCAAAAACGAAGAAGAAGAAGAAGATTTCAAAAATCAGACGATAATCCGCCGGCTCGTTGAGAACTCAATCGGTAACATTCTCGTACAAAATGGAGAGGGAAAAGAACAAAAAACGAATATTATCGCGCCGCACGTGAAGGAAGGCTCCAGAATTGAAATTCGTTGGGTGATTCAGAATACGCTTTCAGACGAGGAAAATGTAGTAAAAACGAACAGCGAGACGAAAAGAATAAAAGAAGAGATTGTCTGGTGGGGCGCCACGGTCACAAAGCGAAGAGAAGAAGACAATACCGCCACCAACAGTAAGAACGACGTGTGTGATATCCTTTACGACGCTCGAACGGAAGAATTTCCAGCGGAAGCGGGTAAAATTGTGTTAATGTCCGAACACGAGTGCTCGGACGGCGACGACCCGAGTATGAAATTTTATTGGAGAAAGGAAGGCGATTTCGCTTTTTACGTAGAGGATGAAGGAGAGGATGATGTGGATGAAGAAATGACGATGCAAGACGTGCTCGAGTATCAGACGAAAATTGACGGAGATACCGGAGATGGAGATACATTAGCGAACGCGAGCGAAAAGGCGTTTGGGACGTTGCCGATGGACCAACAACTCAGATTAGCTACTGGGTTCGCGCAGATGAAAGGGAAGTTAATGGAGAAATTACGTGAGATTTCGGAAAGGAACGGTGCTGGATACACGGTGACAAAGGATGACATGGAGCGCATAATGTTGGAGTTGAGAAGCGAATCGTAATTTGAGACGTTGCACGACGTGGGGTAAAAATATTAGGTACATCATACTCTTTGTCTTGCGCTTTAAAATCTACGTCTGTTCCCATTCTTTGAAGCGCCGCCTTGGGCTCTTCGTTTGTTTTTAACAATAAGACCACCTTGGCCGCCGGATTTGAAGTCACTTTCTTGCTTTTCGAGGAATGATAACACTTCTTTGTGTTTTGCGTCTCTTTCCTCGGCTTCTGCAGCTTTTTCTTGCTCGCGCGCGTGATGCATAAACTGGTTATCTTTGCGAAGCTCACGCACGGTTCCTCTCGCTTCTTTTCGCAACTCTTTCTTGAGCTTTCTGTTTTCCGCACGTTCTCTATTCGGATCGTAATCGCGTCCTTTCTGAAAGCCATCTTCTTCGTACATTGGATTGAACTGTTTAATAGCTTCAACCGACTTCGTGTGCCAAGCGAGCGAGAGGCGAACGCTACTTTTCTTCGTCTCGCAAATTTCGTTATGCATCGTTTTGCACATTTTCAAAATGCCGTCGTACACCGCACCGTCTTTTTTCCCGAACGTTTTTAACGAACGCATTAATCTGTTCAGCGCGACTTGCACTTTCTGCAACATTTCAGGCGCGCATGCTACTTTTTGGACGGGTTTGATGAGATTTCTGAGCGTCGAAATCGCATATCGAAGCATTGCCACGCGTTCCTGGGCAGCTGATTCTGCCGCTGCTTTTGTTTTCTTTCGATGTCGTGACGACAACAACTTCGCCAGAGACAGCACTTCAATCGTCTCTGAGGATGACTTTTTCCCGTTCCCTGTATGTGCAAAGGGCCGCAACCATGATCCACCACACTGCTCTTGAAGATGCATAGGTAATCCTTCGTTCCATGTTTGTTTGCACTTCTCATTCTCAGCTGAGGCGTGGACCATAGCAGTGAGTAAATTGAGAGCCTCTGGAAAAATGCGCATGGCAGGAACGACGTACGCGCTCGCGAGAGCACATAAAACCACCGCACAATTTGCGTCGTTGGTTGATCGAACGGCGCTATGTGAGAGCACGTTTCCTATGTACAACGACGCCGGCGTAGTGACGGCGTGCTGCTTATCCGTAGAACTGAAGATATCCGCAAATAATCCAAGAAGTAATATTGTCCTCGCCGGCGGTAAACCAGTTTCGCCCAATCGCAAAGCTTTTTGCAACCTCTTGCCCATCTTTTCAATGCGCGCTTTCGCTGCAGTGGCGGCATAAAACGGAACTTGCGTTGCGATTTCAGAAATGTGCTTTGTGATAACATTCAAATCTGCGACTGGCAAATTATCTTTGCCGCATAACGTTTCAAAACGTTGAAGTAAAAGTCCGAGAAGCATTTGAATTTTTCGTCTATTTTCAGTCGCTAAAGTTGGTGCGTTGCACACGCGCATGCGAGTAAGCACAATCGAAACTTCATCAGAAGTGTACTTAGTTAAGAGAGTTTCGAATGCTTCAAACGTTTCGGGAACATCAAACGTATACGGGATTTCTGACGAGCCTGCTTCCATTGCTTCTTCAGCGCGAAGAAGATCATCTCGAGCTTTGGCATCCTTCTTCTTTTTTATTTCTTTGGATTTTTTCAGGGCATTGTCGTCGTCATCGTCATCATCGCTGACTTCTTTTGAATCATCATCGAAAAGAATTTCTCTATTCATGATATCATCATCATCGTCATCGTCATCGTCATCGTCGTCGTCTCCGTCGTCGCTTCCTGTGCCCTCATGAATCTTTGCACTCTTCTCTACTTTCTTCTTGACTTCTACTCCATCGTTGAGAATCCCGAGTTCCCTTAACCGATTTTTACCTTTTTCTAGTTTCTCATCCATCTTGTTCGCTTCTTTGCGGAACTTTCCAGTCTCATCTAAATCATCGACGTCGTCGTCGTCACTTTCGTCTGAATCTTCCTCGTCGTCTTCATCTTCGTCTTCTTCTTCCTCAAAAATTTCATCGTCGTCTTCGCCGAGCTCAAAATCGTCATCGAGATCTTCACCGCCTACTCTCGCTGTCGAAAGTTGACCACAACTTTCTCCATTCTCTTTTTCTAATTTGCGCGCTTTGTGTCTTCTCAAGGCGTACCCTCCTAAGGGTGCATCCTCGTCCTCGCCGTTCCTTCTCTCGTCGTCCTCGTCGTCCTCCGAGAGATCTCCTCGCATACGCTTCAATCTCGCGCGTTCAGCTTCCTCGAGCTGTCGCTTTTGTCTCGCTTCGATTTGCTCTGATGTCTTTTCCCTTTCCGCGGCATGAGCTCTCGCATCTAAAGCTAATGATTTCGCAATCTTATCGTAATCACTTTTCGTATCGTCTTCTTTCGGTAATCCCGATTGCAAAATGTTCAAGGAAGTATTTTTGTTTGTTGGTTTCAAATGACCGACTGCTTTTCGCAGCGCGCCTTGTAACAAACCGCCTTGACTGATGACTCTAAAATCCGCGTCGAGTTTATCCAAAAGTTCTTCATCGTCGTCGCGTTGTTTTGCTTTCTCGGCTTTATACATTTTACTCTTCGCGATGAGTTCGTCCATGACTTCCTTTTTCGTTTTTCTTCTCTCCATACCTGTATCTTCGTCGCCGTTTTTATCGCCGTCGTCGTCATCGTCATCGCCATCCTCGGCTGTGCTCTTTCTTTCTTTCCGTCGAAATCCACCGGTATTATCATCATCATCACGTCCATTTTTGTTGTCATCAAAATCGCCTCCACCAAAATGCATTCTTCGCGTCATTTCTTCGTTCATCAATCGTCTCGTGCCGTCCTCGTCGTCAGAATCCGAATCGAACTTTGCGTTTGCTATTCTCCTTTCATTCAGAGGTTTACCGAGATGCGTCAACGACATCAAATTTCCCTTATTGATACTGTCGCCATTGTCCTCGTCTTCATCGTCGTCGTTCTCGTTTCCTTCGAGCGAATACGTATTCTTTCGCTTCTTTCTCAGTTGTCCCAATCGCGCTCGCGCCAAGCGTCCGATTGACTTTTCCTCCTGCGTCAAGTTGTTGTCCAACTCTCCGAACCGTAAATCTACGAAAGCATTCGCTTTTCCGCTCAATTTGTGTTCCACTAACAAAGTTCTCTCCCGTCGTTCGAATCCTTCCCTTCTCGCTTTCAAAACGTTCCCGCTTTTTCCTTTGATTTTCCGTCCTAAAATCTCGAATTTTTGCTTTGAACTTTTTCTATCGAAAACGGAAGCGTTGTCTTCGGCTTTTTTGTTGTTTTCCCAATCGCTCGCTCCTGCTCCTCCTCCGCCGGTTTCGAAATGCTTGTACTTCTTCACGCGAGGGTTGGACGGTTTCGACGGTTTCTTCTTCTTTTTCGCCATGGTATTTATTCCGACGAATCAAGCGTCGAAGTAGAAGAAAAGGGTTGTCGTGTGTTTCTCGAGTCTGCCGAATGG
>CERG01080725.1_pt1 | contig 11069 bp, 13 predicted proteins | sample 530861 | NCBI WGS metagenome assembly CERG01 (sample SAMEA2621037, study PRJEB7988) | marine metagenome | biome: marine biome (ENVO:00000447); feature: deep chlorophyll maximum layer (ENVO:xxxxxxxx); material: "saline water (ENVO:00002010), including plankton (ENVO:xxxxxxxx)" | depth 50 m
AACGATATGTTATCAAATAGGATCTTCAATGTACGAGGCAAGTGTAAAGGCAGGTGATTTGGTGCAAAAAAACTTATCGACGGATGTTGAGCGACCGATTCGTAAGTCAAGCAATACATTATTGTATACAGATATCATGGAATGGTTTCAGAAGTATGGTGGAGGTCGTATTCCTGGCGTGCATCTCAAGCTTAAGTTTCCTCCGAATTTTCCTAAATCTCCGCCATTTGTTCGTGTAGTTTTTCCTCGCTTTATGCAATGGACTGGGCATGTGACTATTGGAGGATCCATGTGTACAGAAACGCTGACTATGACGGGTTGGGATTCGAAAATGACACCTATTGCTCTTTTACTGCATCTTCAGCAAAATATAATAGAAGGCAACGGTCGCATCAATATATCTGCACCGTTTGATTATACAGAAAGGGAAGCGGAGGAAGCATACAAACGCGTAGCGAATGATCATGGGTGGAAGATTTAAGCGTTCTTGTTTTTATGAAAGTGAACGTGTCTAAGTAAGTTAAAATAATCTTTGAACGAACACAAAAAGCCCTCGGCGGGGCTCGAACCCGCAACCTTGGGATTAGAAGTCCCACGCGCTATCCAGTTGCGCCACGAGAGCGTGTCCCATGCCGGACTCGAACCGGCGACTTTCGGCTCATAAGACCAACGCTCTAACCAACTGAGCTAATGGGACATATACATACACTAGGGTATATTTTGCATAAATAGGATTGCTAATTTTTTCCTTTCTTTTACATTCTACCTTTTCTTACTGTAGTTCATCCTACTTTCACAAGGTAAAGAAGAACGATTTTACTAGTTTACCTGCACTGTTATTCAGTTTACTTTTCTGTTACTACTTCCTGTACTTACATTCGTTTGCGTCGGTTGTAAAACCAGTTATTGACTTGGTACTTTGACAGGCCTAAGAATCGAGCAATTTCATTGCGGTGTTCGTTTGATGGAAAAGAATCTTGCTCAAATCTCATTAAGAGATGCTTGCGAACATTTGCAGACAAGTGCATGCGTTTACTGCGTTGTTGCTTTTCAGATATGCTAGTTTTGGGTTGAATGTGTAGCATCTGTTGTTTTTGCACATTGTTGATCTTTTCATTTCTTTGCATTTCTATTTGCAAACGCTCCTTGTCAATGTTTAAATTGTGTTGCGTAGCTATTTGCAGAAGATCTGTCATTTGTAGAACATGCCATGTCCAATCCTGTGCTGTTTTGTATGCACTCGAACCATCATACTCCAGATCAGTGAAGAGAGCATCGTAAGTCAAATCGTCTGAGTCAGACATTGAGTTATCATCCACAATAATCGATTCTTCTCGCTCTGCTTTCTCTTGCTCTTCCTTCTCTCGTTCTTTTTTCTCTTGCTCTGCCTGTTGCATTGCTCTCACTTGTGCGCATCTGACCCAGTTGTGTCCAATTTTGGATTGGTTGCATAATTTGCACTTATATTTTGTCTTTGACTTTGATTTGCTTATGCGCATCCAACGATTTCTTGCAGCCGATACAGTGATTTCCGGTGGCAGATACTTTGTGATAATACTCCATTTGGTTCCGAACAGTGCAATGAGAGGCAAGAGAACAGCATCATATTCCACCCATGGAGATTCCATTTTTTCTGAAAAAATGTAGTTCTGTCGTCAGACGGAGAGCCTCTCGGTGTGTACGAGGTTGAATGTCACTGGTAAACGCCATGTAAATCAAAATGTTTACTGGTGTTTACTCTTCTCATAATAATGTGTTCATTCACTATATTTCACTTCACTCACATGCGCCTTCACACATGTCTCTCCGCACATGCACATTTTGTCTTTTTCGATCATGGGTATTCGCTTACTCTTCCATGTACCTGCCATGTACCCGCCACTATATGCTAATATTCATGTAAGCAGCGCTTAGGTATGCTTGAGGTGGTTTCATTGAAAGAGTTCCCATATGTTGAGAATATGTTGAGAATGTATGTAAGCAGCGCAAAGTCTATCGGGCTTGTAAAATGCTCTTATGATTGCTCTACATGCTTCCTTTTCAGTAGTTTGCGTTGCTCGGCATTTGTTTCTTCTATCATTTGTTTCAATCCAAGACGTTTCCATACACATGTTGACGGAAATCTTGTATATTCTTTAGCATTTGATATGTTGGACTTTGGAGTAATAGCAATAGGGCGTTGTGGTGCATTTGGACACACTAGTTCGCGTTTAATCTGAGGAGGGCTGGCATTAGAGATTTGAGAGCATTGCTCATCATCATCCATTCTAAAAAATTCAAAATTCGTCAAAATTGTGTCGTTCGTCAAAGTTTTCTAAAAAAATTATTTCGAAACGATGGTGCGAGTTGTTGGATGCACATATGAAGGCGCTGGTATAGGAGATAACAAATTTGGTGATTTCACATGGATGGTAAAGCAAGAACAATACAAGAAATGTTTATTCTTAATCAACGAAAACTTTCTCCATTCTATTGACGACAAAGCATGTGAAGGTGCTGGTACAGCCAAGTTGCGTCCGCTCACCTTTCGATTTGTACAAGAACCGCGGGCTGCAGGTATCCCAACAGGCTGGTCAGTTTCTTCAGGAGGTTTTACGGATATTAACCCACTTACGAAAAAAGCGATTGACATTGCAATTGATCGCATCCGCTATATTTTGGTACAGTTTAAGTATGACACTATTATGTTTTCTGCCGATTCAAAAGATACCAAACGAATAGGTATGAATATATTCACTCTTCCAGAAGTTGTTATCAATTATATTTCTGCCAGTATTCAAAGGCTCGAGGAATTCAATCCGGACCTACATGCAATAAGTGCGACAATAAATATAGAACGAGTCGAAAGGATGGAGAGAATCCTTATTCCTCATGCAATCGCAATAAGAGATTTGGCTCGTGCTAAGCATAGAATTTCTAAGCTTGAAAAAGACTTATCGAGTCGAAAGCGTTGTCGTGATGTGACTTGTTTTTGGTAGGGACTTGTTTTTAGTAGAGACTTGTTTTTTGTTTTTAGTAAGACTACATTCTTTTGTTATACCTCATCCATCCACCCTACATATGATATGTTTAGTTTTTGTAGCACTTCTGAGAACACAAGTCCGTCCTCTTCATTATGAAGTAAGTAATCGATACGTTCTGTTTGATTGAGCCATTTCACAGCAGAAGTAACAATATCTTTCTTATCATCGTAGCTCACTTCTCCATCCCACAGACAACAGCGGAATCTTTCTTTGTCGTGTAAGAAGAAGTGCATTCTCTTGCGTTCTGACGCAGCAATAACATATTTCGGTATTTTGGTTGGGGTGATGACTCCAGTATACCCTTTGAATTTATCATTGTCGTAGCTGGCAACGAGGTGCTTTCTACGAGGCTCTATGATATGCTCCAAGTCCGAAAGGCGAAACCAACTATTGACCTGAAATGCAAGAAACAGCAGGTTGATCGAAAGCATTTTTTTCAAAAAATATGGGTACCAATACCAATCTACCAACGGAGATATGGTTAGTAATTCTTTCGCTTTTAGGAAACGATGACGAGGGGTTCATTCATCGTGTAAAGATGCGCTTAGTGTCTCGAGACTTTCTCAAAGTGCTTTTACCATGTAATCATGGCAAATGGAACATACGTGAAAGTATAGTATCGTACTGTATTGATGCATTCAAATATGAAGCAATGCAGATATTTGATATCGATGAGTGGGTCTGGCGAAGAGTTCCTGATATAAAGCCCAAAGTGCTCAAGAGGCTTAACAAGTATAATATGAAGCTTCCATTTACTGTACAAGTACTGCACTGGAATCCACATTTACATAAGTTTGTATGGTATGACGTCAGACAACGGTGGTTTATGTCTCAAAATGCTGCGCGTATAGTACGTTTTGATTTGATTCCCGATGAGCCTATTGTGGATCTAGTACGAGGAAAGAGGACGATGCGTTTTCATGATGATCGGTATGATAAAATGGTATGTTTCATATCACGCTATATGTCATTTCCACAATATCTTACACAACTGAAGTTGAAGGACACAAGTTTAAGTGTGGAAGGTTTTACGACACTTGCAAAGGCTTTGCCTCCTACGATTGTTGATCTGAATATCTCATGTCACATATCAGGACATGAAGATGACATATTTCTTCCTGTTTTTTTGAATGGAAATGCACTGCAAAGTATAGATATAGGATTTTGCGGAGAGTTGAGCATGGCAGAGAGTTTGGCATTGAGCTTGTTGCTGTTGAACGGTCGTTTGAGAAATTTGAAAATGCCTTACACTACAACTACCAGTCCAGAATTTGGCACATGTGTGAATATGTCTTTCATTGAGAATTTCAACATTAATATCATTGATATTGAACTTGAATCGATTTCAAAAGGTTCAAATGTGTTTGTGTTTGCAAACACTGGATCTACTAAATGTGACAACGAAGCTCTATTCACAGATTGTCCTATTCGTCTCGTGTTTGCGAACGACAAACATGATATAATTCGTAGACGATATGAAGATGACAACTTGAAGAAACACTTATCTGAATGGATTAAGTGTGCTTTGGTTTCCGTTCATCCACTACCGCCTCAGGTTCCTATTTCTGCTCATGTTCCTGATTCTGCACATCTTACATGTGTACACCCAATACCGGTTGAAAGACAAAGGCAGCAATCCAACATGTCTAGACGAGCAAAGGTTTTGGACAATTATGCCAAGCGAAATGCCAGGAGAAAACAGCTTATTTCAGAGAATCGCAAATGCAAGTATTGTGGCACAGAATGGCCTGAAGGTTCGATAACGCTTCAGGCATTTGAAGGCATGCAGACCATGTGCAAGCTTAGCACACGCAAGTGTAAACATCATGCACACTATGTTCGTGTATTTTCTTCTGCTCGCAACGGTTTAGAAATCTTGTAGCTATAGAACAACGATCAGTAAGCATGTGTAATAAATAGAGAACTCATTCTTTAAATATTACACGACTTTACTTTTCTCCAATGCTCAATATGATTGTCACGCAATAAAGTTGGGCGAATTTAGGATTGGTTCATGCTTTCTGCAGACGCGAGAAAAGATTAAATCGTGTCTCATCTGGATGCATGTACAAGCATACACAAATCGGTCCTTTGTTGTAGTAAGTTCCATTCCTGTTTCCAATGTGAATGCAATCGCTTTTAAAAGGGCAGTCCGGTGGAATCAAAATCTCATTCGGCGAGTGTGCTTTGCGGCAAGTCTTATCGTTACACTCGTCACCATTCGGACATGCCTTCCATGACTTCCATTTGCGAAGCTCGCTCTCGTCGTGAGCAAAAGTGCATGTCAGCCCTTTATTGCAAAGACCCTTCTTATTGAACATACAAAGTGTCGTCTTGTGATTGCAGCTCTGCTTAAAGCTGCTATCGTCTTCGGCACAAGGAGTACATACATGGCGTAGCTCTTGTTCGCCATGTGCAAACTTGCAGTTTGCCCCGTTTTTGCAATGAGGGTGAAATTTGCAAAGCATCGTCTTGTGGTTATGAAAATCAGAGGCAGTCGCAGAAATGTCGGATGCCTTCATCGCAGTAATACTTGTAGTACCACAAGTCCTTTGTTTATCGTAGTCAATCGCAGCCTGTTGAGCGTGAGCAAATTCTTCCGGTGTTAATCCAAGCTCGGTAGCTGAAGCGTTCCCCGCGGGAAGGCGCTGGCTCTGTAGCGATACATCGGGCTCGGCGGAATGCAGCGGATCCATCGTAGTAATCGGACTCTCTTGAGCATTTTTTAAGGTATCGTCCTTTAAGTACGAATATCCTGATAAATCATGATCAGTCCCCACAAAAAAGGTGCATTCGTTGAATTTGAAAACTTTCCACGCAGTATGCAGCGTACAATAGCACTTTGGAAATGCACACGGCTTCTCTTTGGTATTTGGGATGCCAACGTTTGCACACGGCTTCTCTTTGGTATTTGGGATGCCAACGTTTGCACACGAGTGATCATTTGTCACAAGATCATCTGCAACAACAGCTTTGCGCGGTCTCCAAGCAACGCGGATCTGTCCGGTACCAGGTGTGTCACTAAGCTCGCACACGCTAGAAGCGCTGTGTTCCGTGAGAGACATCGAGAAAAAAGAAGTGCTTGAGAAATTTTTTCGGAGATTGCTTTTCGTGAGGTGTCGTTTAGGGTGCCCTGAAGGTGCCGTGATTGATATTGATTCATTATGATACGATGCAGCTCAGATTCCGGTTGGGTTGGCGGCAGATTTCGCTTTTATCGTATCGTTAAGCGCATTCGTAATGGGCGTATTTCGTAATGGGCGTATTTATTTTTTTGCCAATCACCTTCGTCAACGTTATTTTATTTATATTTTTTGTCAGGCGCAGTCATTCTATTGCACATGTTAGTTCAGTTTGAAGTTGATGCGTGACGACCTGCTGGTGATTGCTATACATTACTAAGATATTACTCCATCTTGACTACATTTGAAGGACTTACTGCATTCGAGGGACTGCCCCCAAGCGATTGGTGGACCATTTCCATGATAGCACGTTCTTGTTCTGCTGAAAACTTTCCTACATATATTGATTCTTCATCTTTTATTATGTTAGGGAGATTAGACACAACATTGGAAGTAACCGTAGCAGTATTGGCTTCAGTATTCGTTGTAGATGACACTTTCGACATGAACAATTTTCCAAAAAAAAATGATCCAAAGTATTCTTAAGTGCGATCGGTAGATTCTCATCTATTGCTTCCATACATGTTTACTCGATATAAACGAAAATAAGAGTGTGTCTTTTGCACTTTCAAGTCAAACCGCATGTGATCTTCTTTGCATTGTACAGTTGTTCGCCAGATGACCATACCGATTACAATTGTAACATTTCACACGGGGACATTCAGTCACTGGATGATCTCCGCTGCAATTTTTGCAAACCATGCGCTTTCTCTTTCTGCTTTCCATCTTTCTTCTATTTGGATGAGGTTTGATACACATAGCATCTTCACAATAGCAAAAGGCTTTTTCAAGACCGCTTTCTGTGGAATGGATGTAGCTGCACTGCATTCGTTCTCTGCAACGCTCTCCAAATTTGCAAATTCGTGAAGGAGCAAGATTAAAATTGGTACAAACAATTTCTGCGCATTTTTTGTGCTTCATATTACTTTTCGTTTCAGATGCGTCATCGGTGTCGTTAAATTCAGACAACGTCTCGTCGAGAATTCCCGATATTGATTCTGCCATTATTTCGAAAAAATTCGTGGACTTAATTATGTAAATCTACATCAAGCCGGTATACGTTTTTTACTTTATCATAGTAGATTGCATATAAGTGAACATAAGCTAACTTGCTACACCATACTTTGTACCGTTGTCTGTTATCAAATATCTTTCTGTATTGCATTGATATTGCGACAGCTAAAGATTCGCGTGTGAAATTGCGCTTAGTGAATAGCCACGCAACCAAAGGAGCATCCAAACCAAAATCAAACTCTACTCGAATCTTGTGAGAGTATATCACAGTGCTGGTCTTTTCTTTCATATGTTTCAAAGACATCTTCAAGCCTTTTCTATCCATGCGGACATAAGGAGAGTTTTCACCTTCAAATGTAATTGTCAGTTCTGGCATGTTGCAACTTTGACATGGTTTTGACGATATTTCTCGTGGACATGGAAGACCTGTAAACGCAGACAACTCTGTATCACTGAAGCTTTCAAGATCTTGTATGCTGCAATGTATTCCTCTCTGAGAAAGAACTTCCCTGACGATATTACGGAACTCCATCTAATATTTTTTCCAAAAAATGATAAACTGTCTGGTGAAATGCTGCGCTGCAGATTGCCGGTTCCGTAATGCTGTTGCAAAAGCACTGGAGCAAAGCTGCGACGCTGAAGTCACAGACATTTTAAGTAGAATTTCACCAGTAAAAGTCTTGTTTCGTTGCACCAAATGTGGAGAGACTTACATGCACGAATCTTGTTATCAACGTGTTGAAGAACAGCTATGTACAGCAGTTCGAACGAATTCATCTACATTGAACGAGGCAGAAATCAGCAAAACTATATTCGATACATCTCGGTCTGGAAAATTTGATATGGTTCGTAACCACCCAGTTCTTACTTGTAGCTGCAAGATGGGTAAGCTTTGTGCTATGACAGAAGGACGTAAGGTTATCAAGATTGGAGAAGACCAAACAATTGAGAAGAAGAAGAAGAAGAAAAAGTATACCAGCCCGCAGAAGACAGCTCAAAAGCAATTGTTTACATGTGAATATGATGAGGAAGAATTAGATGAGGAGCAAGCTTCTTACATATATCGTCGACCGGAGCAACAGATCCAAGACGAACTAGTCTCGTGTCATATTGCAGCTGAGGATTTTACGGATATGGAGTTTCCTGACTTACCTCCGAATGCACTTCCTCCACCACTATGTCGTCAAAATCACCGTTCGTACCAACCTACATCATCACTTGATTTCCGCATTCAGAACAGAGGAAGCTTTCATACACTGACATTATCATCAGCTAGTTCTGAAAACTGGAAACCTCGTGTTATTGGCAAACAGGGAACGGCGTTAAAGATCTTTATTGAAGCTCAGAAAAAACATGGAGTGAATGTTGATCGTATATACATCGAGAACGATCAACATGGCATTACGCGCATAATCATAAACGGTAAATACTCAGATGACAGAGAGTGTTGTGCGTATGCTTTGCAGCATAAAATAGAGAAGATTATGTGTGTTTAATTACTAAGTTGTTCGCTTTCTGTGATGCTGAAACAGTACATATCGTGTCGCTTGTCTTTTGCAACGTCGAAATTATTGTCCTGGTGATATCCAAGTCTGTACAAAGAACCAGATTGTGTCAGTATAAAATGTCCTAATTTATGATAGAACTCCTTAGCCACCAAAGAAGTTTGTATGGGATATCCATCACAGAGTCCACTTACGTAAAACACTATATATCCACCACCCTTGTACCAACTGTTGATGCACTTCACCGAACTAGCAGCTACTATTTTAGACAAAATCCTGTCAATGATTTTGTATTTGAACGTGTTCATATATCCAGTGGCATTCCAAAATACCCATAATCTCGAATAGTATCGAATCAGACGCAATGCTTGTTCCTTCTTGCTGGCTTCCTCACGCGCCTTCTGCTTGCGGCGGTCCCGGGCCTTGTTCTTGTCTCTTGCGTTCGGCATCAGGATATAATATTTTTTCAAAAAAATCAAAATCAAAAAATGCATGTGACATTCTCCGGTGTTGTTGAGACTCGCGAATATAAGCCAGAGAAATGCATTCAGGCTCCGCAAACTGCTCATACGCGATCAGAAAAGAAGAAGATTGATGCAATTTTACGAGGTGCTTGTTCGATATGCGACCCATCTGCAAATGTCAAAGACGTTTGCGACGCTTGTGCTATGATTCAAAAAAAGGACAATGAAAAGCTTCATGCTGACGGATTCATTGTCTTCAGGAATGCATTCGATATTGATGACAATACGCGCTCAGAAGTTGACGATACGATTTTCAAACCAATATTCAACGGTGTGGCAGAAAATGGTGAACTTACATATGATGGAAAGCGGCTTCAGGGTACAGGTGAATGGCGACAAAAGATTAAACGGCAGCTGAATCGCTTCTTGTTCTCCAAAGGTATACTTTCAAACCATAGAAGAATGTCGGAATTATATGCGTTGCGTAGTCTTCCGAATTGTGGCCAACAACCTCGTCATACCGACTCTGCACCAGAAAAGTCGCTCTTGGGCAAACCAGCTGAAGATATACCGCTAGCTATGATTTATGCATTAGAAGACCGAACACGCTTGAAGATATGGTCTTTCAATAATGATTATAATGATTTCTGTGTGATCAATCTGAAAAAGAGCGACATGATTGTATTTCGTGGCGATATGGCTCACTGTGGTTTTGAATACAAGCAAATGAATACGCGCATACATGCTTATATTGACAGCAACAAAGACGGCTGCAAGCGTCAAAAAGGTTTGACATGGGTTAATGGGAGTAGCGAAGTGAATAAATGAGTAAATATAAAGAGTAAGCAAAAGCGCAAAATTCAGAATCCTTCCCCTTCCTCTCAATCTCCCTTACTTCCTTGGCTCAATTTTTTCAAAAAAAGCGTGGCTTTCATCTTGCAAGCACCATGAAATATCTGCCTAAAGAGTTTCGCAAAGCCGTGATCAAGGAGTGCGATCGCAAAAAAGTCAAGTGGACTGATACGACAGCAACAAATGTGCTCATCGATCGTCTCCAGAACAAGATGATAGAAAAACACAAGAAGAATGGAACACGTGGTCCTGTTCCCAGCGTGAAGATCAATGTGATAAAGCGTTTTTTGAAGAAGAAGGGACACGGCATTACAGGCACCCTAGATACCCTGGAAAAGAGAATGAAAACAAAGATCGAGCCGAATATCAAGCAAAGCAAGCAAAACAAGCAAAACAAACAAAACGTTTTTTATATCAATAAGAACACTGCTTCGGCGAATGAGGCACAGCAACTCATGGGCCTTGCAGTCGGTGATATCGTCAAGTTCAAGAACGGCAGCATGAAAACGCTTACTGAATGTTCGTCAGGAGGCCATCGCTGGAAAAACGCCTGAGTAACTATAAAATGATCCTTTCTTTTATTGAAAGTTAAGCATATCATTTGACAGCCTTTCTATAGAACGGACAATACGATTTCTTTTTGTAGTAGCTTTTTTAAGAGATTGTCGTTCTGGAAAGCTGTGTCTGTAAGCATGTTTGTGCACCTCGCGTATGTCCTTACGATGAGATATCGTAAGACTTCGTATCAATCTTTCCTTTTGAGCATCTTGCTTTTTTAAAGCGTTTTGAAGAGGAGCCATTTCATCCTTTTCAAGCATAAGGCGCTTTTGTCGTAAAACTCGAAGCTTGGCATATTTTTTACTCAACGTCGGGTGTGATTGAGAGCTCTTTCTTCTCATCAGATTTTTAAGTTGAATTTGTTGTAAATGGATTTGTTCATTTACCCACTCTTGTGTCTCTTCTTGATCTTCTGAACTTGATGTGTCATCAGAAGAATCAGAAGAATCAGAAGAATCAGAAGAATCAGAA
>CERG01027227.1_pt1 | contig 10809 bp, 10 predicted proteins | sample 530861 | NCBI WGS metagenome assembly CERG01 (sample SAMEA2621037, study PRJEB7988) | marine metagenome | biome: marine biome (ENVO:00000447); feature: deep chlorophyll maximum layer (ENVO:xxxxxxxx); material: "saline water (ENVO:00002010), including plankton (ENVO:xxxxxxxx)" | depth 50 m
GGGGTTCGACTCCCTCCATCCCTACCAAGTAATATATAATTTTAAATATGGAAATTGATTTTAGAGCTTTACAAGTAATTGCTGAAGTTGCTCTTGGTATTGTAGGTTTCTCTGCAATATTAATTGCTTTAAGTAGGGCAAAAGATGGTTTCAGCGCGCCTGATAACTTTAGGGTTCAACTCCTTACATATTCAGCTTTTGGTGCCATGTTTTGTGCGTTAATTCCATTTGCAATATTTAATAGTGAAAATTCTACAAGTAGCTGGTTGATAATTAGCTTTCTTCTTTGTATTTATTCTGTAATAGGCTTATCTATTTTTCCAAGAAGAGTTGCAAGCTTAAGAAGGGATGGATTCAAGAATTTATTTCCTTTAAAGATCGTTTTTTTACAGATGGGCATGCTAATAATTATATTTATCTTATCTGGATTAATGATACTAGATGTAATCACTCAAAAAAATAATGTTTATTTACTTTGTTTAATACTATTTTTAATCCAAAGCACGATAGCATTTATCAGAACAATGTTTGTAAGAGTGCAATAAGTAAAAAATTAGATTAGTTTTATAAAAATCTAGCAATGCAGGTATTTTTGTATATACTAATGATGAATGTTAAAAATTAATTTACATAAAAACCGGGAACTAGCTCAATAGCTGGATCTTATTTTTATGAAATGGACCCAGCTGATGCTGGGTTTTTTTTTATAGAGGAGATATAAAAATGAAGAATATGAAATCAATAATTTATTGTACATTTCTTGTAATACCTTTTTTTCTGATTTCGCAAGAAGTAGAAGAAGTAATAGTTACGGCTAATAAAAAAGCTGAAACATTGCAGGAAATACCAATGAATATTTCTGTTATTACCGAAACTCAATTAGAAGAGAGAGGTATTACTAATCCTGAGGACTATTTGCGTTCACTTGCAGGAGTCTCGACTCCGGGTGGTTCAAATTACTATACTTTTAGGGGGTTGAATACCTCTACCTCACAACGTTCTTCCGGAACATCATCAACCTACATTGATGAAATAGGAGGATCACTTATGAGTTTGTTTGATGTAGAAAGAATCGAAGTGCTTAGAGGTCCTCAAGGGACACTTTATGGTTCTAATGCTATCGGTGGAACGATAAGGTATATAACTAATAAACCTGACTCAAGCTCATCTTACGGCAAGATAAGGGTTGGATATGGCAATAAAGTAAAAGCTGATGATCCTGAAACCAGTATTGAAATGATGTACAACGTTTCGCTTTCAGATAGTCTTGCTTTAAGAGCGGTTTATTCTCAATTAGTTTCACCTGGTATCTATCAGAATATCCAAACTGGTAATACAGTCGGAGAAGAAGATGACTCACAGTTTATGGTCACATTAGGCTTTAATGATGGAGGCAAATTAACTGGAAGCTTAAGGTACGTTAATTTTAATAATAAAGCTTACGGAATTTTAGAACCTGGACAGAGTAAACCAGGCAGTGCTGACGTTTATGTTGCAGATTGTCCTCAAGCTTCAAGTTGGTGGTATAACTTTGATGGAGATCCAACTTGTTCTCGTTTAAGTGCAATATCAAGTTTTGCAGCTACTGAAGCTGATTATCCAAACGGAAGCTCAGTGCTCACAAATTACGACCCTAAATATGCACATGCTTTAGCAGCAGATGAGTCAGAAGATATTACTAGAGAAACTCTTATAGCTAATATTAAATATGATTTTGGTGCTTTTGACGCAAACTTAATCATCTCAGATAGAACAGTAACAGATGATTCCGTAACTGATTGGGCTAGGATTGATATGGATGATTATGTTCCTGCACCTCTAATAGTGGATGGTGATAAATATTATGAGGAAACAACAGAACTTAGACTAACATCAAAACCAGGAAAATTTGAATGGACGATTGGGTATTACAATTACAAATTCAATGAACAGCCTAATTCAATTTCACAAACTCAATACGCAGTTAGTGCATATTGGCTTGATTATGTAACTGAAATTGCTGCTGGAGTTGATCCAGCTGTTTACGACGCTACAGCTTACTGTCCTCCATTTTGTGAGGATCATTTAGGTTACCCTAACTTGTATTATGCTTCTTATACCGAATTTAACGAACAAGAAGAGACATCTTTGTATGGTCAGTTTGACTATAACGTCAATGATAAATTGACTCTAACTTTAGGTATTAGAGATTATGAAATTGATGATGCATCAAAAACTTACCAATATGGTATTTTTTATATGGATAGTAATGGTTGTGATGGTAATGATCCAGCAGGTACTGATTGTGCTGAACTATCTGGTTCGGAATCTGATACTAGAATGAAATATGCTGTGAGCTATTTGGTTAACGAAGATTTAACCTTATATGCTACTCAGGCAGCAGGTTATAGACCTGGTGGAAATCAGGCACCACTTCCTCCATTTTGTAGTAGTGATGAAGCAGCACAAGCCAACTTTTCAAGAAGGTTTAATTCAGATGAAGCTGAAACTACCGAATTTGGTGTTAAAGCAAGAGGTGAAAACTATTCAGCTAATGTCACTTATTTTGATGTTGATTGGGATGGAATAATAATCCAAGTAACACCAGGATGTGGCTGGAGATATAACTTTAATGGAGGTAAGGCTGAAACTTCTGGTTGGGAGGTAGACTTTACATATGCTGTTAATGACTCAATTTCCATAGATTTTGCAGGAAGTTCTATGACTGCAGAAACTTCAATCGATATTGATTCTCTTGGAGCATCAGCAGGTGACAGATTGCCCAATACTGTTGAAACTCAATGGAATTTGGGTTTAGTTTATGACACTACAATCATGTCATATCCATCTTACGCAAGACTTGATGTTAATTATTATGGAGATAGTTTTAATACTTTTGCTGAGAATCCAAATTCAAGCTCACCAGATTACACAAAGTTAAACTTTAATCTTGGAGTGGACTTGAATGAGAATTCCATACTACAACTATCTATTGATAACTTAACAGACGAGAGAACTGAAGCATATATATATGCTGTTGACGATACATCATGGAGGCCAAGAAACTGGATGCAGTGGATACCTCCTAGAACTGTTTCACTAAAATATTCATATAGTTTTTAAGTCTTTATTTTTTTGATGTGATCAATATGGGGAGTATGACTCCCCATATCACTTCTATATAATGAGATTATGAATAATGTAGCAATTTTTGGTAAAAAGGGATCTATTGCAAAGTATGATTTAACAGAAAATAAACCAATATGGGTAGGTGATCTTCCAAGTGGACATACTCCTTACATTATTGGTCAATATGAAAATTACGTAATTGTATTTAGTTGGACTTGGCTTGGTTCTAAGATGGTTCATTGTTTTAGAGAAGATACCGGTCAACTTTTATGGTCACATTATCAAGAAATAATTCACAGCTCTATGATTCCATTTGTGCCGCATACTTTAGATAATCACATGTACTATTTGGCATCATCTAAAGAAATAGCAAAAATGTCTTGGGATTCGGGAAGATTTATTTTTAGAAAAAGGTTCAAAAAATCAATTTTTAATCAATATTCAGTTGTAATAATTTCTGATGAAGTTTTTTTAATATCAAAGAAGGATGCATTAAAAGTTGATAAAAATACCGGGGATGTTTCTCCTTACCCTGAATTATCAGACAAACTTAATCTAAAAGAGATATCTGCAACCCTTGGTAATGGAACCTCTTTCATGTCTTCAATATATTTAACTCATCCTCAATCCTCTGATGGTGGAGCTTATGCAGGAGATGGAGGCGGTGGTGGCGGAGAGTGATATGAGTAAGGGTTTTGTCTTATCTGATAATATTCTAAAAAATGATGTTAATGACAATAAATTTGATGGCGCATACTCACATAAGGCCTCAAAATCCCTAAATGACTTGGATCTATTCACAAAAGGACAGCCTTTTGATTTTTATAAAGAGTTAAGAGAAAAAGCGCCAATATATTTTCATCAACCAATGCCTACAGATCCTGAACCTGGATATTGGGTTTTAACAAAATATGAAGATATTAAATATGTATCAATGAATCCGAATATCTTTTCATCACAATACTCATCCGGAAATTTATTAACTCTCGGAAATGAAGAGAACAGACATCCAAAACTTTTTAAATCTACTATTGATCATATGCTTAATCTCGATGGAGAGATGCATCTTGGCTTAAGAAAAGAACATATGCCTTTTTTTAAACCAGGCCATGTTGAAGAATTGCAGAAAAAAGTTTCAATGAAAGTTACTGAACTTTTAGATGCAATAGCGCCGTTAGGAGAATGTAATCTTGTTCATAACGTATCACAACAATTACCAATCTTTACGTTATCTGAGGTTTTGGGCATTCCTGAAGAAGATAGGCAGAAGCTAGTTTCGTGGATGGAATTTTTGGAACTTGCTCAATACTTCACCTACGAAATGATTAAAGAACAAAATGAGGGTAAAACTGACTCTACACCAGATCCAGCAATGATAGAAATGTTTAATGCAATGGTTGATGAGATGTTTGACTATGGAAGGTTTATTTTAAAAGAAAAAAGAAAAAATCCCTCAGAAGATCTCCTGAGTGCAATTGCTAATGCTGAAATCGATGGTGAAAAACTAACAGATGAATTTTTAGACGGATCTTGGCTCTTAATTATTTTTGCAGGTAACGACACGACAAGAAATACTATGAGTGGAGGAATAAAGTTATTGCATGAAAATCAGAAACAAAAAGAATTATTAATGCAAGATTCTGATTTACTTCCAAATTTTATTCACGAAACAATAAGGTGTGTTTCTCCAGTTATTCATATGAGAAGGACTTCTCTAGAGGAAACTGAAATAGGTGGTCAAAGAATAGGACCATTTGAAAAAATCTCATTATGGTATGGAGCTGCAAATAGAGATCCAGATATTTTTGAAAGTCCCGACGAATTTAATATCTTAAGAGCAAATGCTGATAAGCATTTGGCATTTGGTATTGGAAGACATACTTGCTTAGGCAAGCCAATAGCATTAATGCAATTAAAGGAGTTTTATTCACAATTTTTAAATAGGTTTAAAGATTTTGAATTGAATGGTGAATGGAAAGTTGCCCCTAATAATTTTGTTCATGCCATTCAAGAGATGCCAATAAAATTTACCCCTGAATGATAATTCCCTATCGATTTAAAGTTATTTTTTTATCATTTTTAGCAGTGTTTATTTGCTATATAGACAGAGTAAATATTTCTGTAGCAATCATTCCAATGCAAGAACAGTTTGGTTGGTCTGAATCACAAGTAGGAATCATTTTAGGATCTTTTTATTTTGGATATATGATCACTATGATACTTGGCGGCTATCTAGCAGATAAATATGGCGGAAAAAAAGTTCTCGGGTATGGATTACTAATATGGTCGTTTTTTACAATTATTACTCCTTTTTTTGCATATCAAGGGTTATGGTGGCTAATTTTAATAAGAATTTTAATGGGGTTAGGAGAGGGCGTAACTTTTCCATCATGGCATGCAATTTATGCAAGATGGATACCATTCAAAGAGAGAACCAGAGCTGTTGGTTTTACAAATAGTGGAATTGCAGCAGGGACATTGTTTGGATATGCGGTTGCAGCGTTAATAATAGCTAACTATTCTTGGGAGTGGGTATTTTATTCGTTTGGAGTCTTAGGATTTTTTTGGTATTTTTTTTGGAACAGAAGTGTTACATCTTTTCCAGAAGATAATCAGAGCTTGTCTCAAAATGAACTAGAATTAATTCAGTCAGAGGCACCAGCTAAAGATTCTGCTTCATCAATACCATTACTCAAACTTATTCAAAATGGTCCATTTATGGCAATCACTGTTGCTACATTTTGCAACAATTGGTCTCTTTATACTTTTTTATCTTATTTACCAAAATATGTTAATGCACCTGTTTCTCAGGGCGGTATGGGGATAGACTTAGGTTCAAATGCATTTATCTATTCAATTGTAATTCCTTGTCTAGTTGCAATGATTGCACTTATATTGGGTGGTTTCTTAGCTGATGGCTTGATTAAAAGAGGTCATGAAGTTCTTAAGGTTAGAAAAACCGTTAATTCAATAGGATTTTTTGGATCAGCATTTTTCTTATACTTAATTTCTTTTGAAGACTCACTTATTAATGCTGTTATTTTACTTTGTCTTATTAATATTTGTTCAGGAATTTGTGCAGGTGGATTTGGAGTCAATCATGCAGATTTAGGACCAAAATATACTGGCTCATTAGTAGGAATAGCTGGGAGTATTGGGATGATTGCTGCAATTCTTGCTCCAATAGTAGCTGGATTTATTTTAGAAATAACAAACTCATGGAGTTCAATTTTTTACATATGCTCATTGGTTTTAATTTTTGGAGGACTTTTTTATCTAATATTTGCTAGTGCAAGTAAACAGTTTGAATAAACAATAAAAATCAGTTTACAGTAACTTCTTGAAAGAAATCAAAAATCTCTTGGCTTGATCTATCTCTTGCAGTTCTCCATTCAGTTGTTCTGGAATTGTTAAGCAAATTCTTTTCTTTATCAAATACCAAAAGTCTTGGAATACCTTCTGCAGCAGGAATGCCATACTCTTCCATGAGATTCATATTTATCTCATATCTTTTAACATCGATATATAAAACATTAAACTCTTCTTCAATATAAGATTTTATTTTAGGAATATTCATTGTTCCTGCAAAGATTCTGCAATCAGGACACCAATTAGCACCAAACATCAAAATAGGTTGCTTTTTTTGAATTATAGTTTTTTCTATAAAATTATTTAGATCTTTGACATTATAAATTTTTCCATCGTAAGGCAAAGGCAGCGGTGTTGATAATTTATCGTTTTCATTAAGCATGATATTCCCATAAATATTCATACTAAATAAAAAAAAGTATGAAACAGTAAGATATTTGATTAAACTCTTATACATATTATTGAATAAAAAAAGTAATAATAATTTTATTGCAAAAATGGAGAGAATATAAGTTGATCTGGATAAATAGAACGTATTTATTATTCATGGCCCTGGTATATGGGTTAATTGGTGGATGGGCAATCTTAGACCCATTAGCTGCAGGACTAGATTTAGGATGGCCAAGCTTTATGGAGGCAGTTGGACTCTCAGTTACATCATCCATCGGTTACTCAGAAATTGCAGGCATATATGGTGGTTTAAATTTATGTATTGGAATTATGTGTTTAATAGGCATATTTAAGAAAGATATAGGTATTTTTTCAATTAAGTTAATAACATTTTTAGTTGGATCAATTGCTTTTGGTAGAGTGCTATTTTCTATGCTGCCGACGACTCCAAGCTTTTATAATTCTTTCTTTGTTTTTGAAGTATCTGCCTTGGTAGTTGGTTTATTTCTTTTGTATTTTCAAAAAGATTAAATAAAGTTACTTAAATTTAAAATATAAGCTACATAACCAATAACAAAAATAACACCGATTGATCTGACCAAAGATGTTGGAACTTTTTTTGAGGAGTAGGTGATGCCAACCAACATGAAAAGTATCGTCGCAATTATCATTACGCAGTAATCTCTGTTAAATAGTAATTGATCGAGTTGAACATTTGAAAATAATCCAATAATTGGAACGACCAAAGTAATGTTTAGTACATTAGATCCTATTACATTGCCTACAACCATATCCGTTTTCTTTTTAATAATTGCGCTTATCGTTGCCGCTAATTCAGGCAAACTTGTGCCGATTGCTATTATTGTTAAACCAATAACTAGCTCTGATATTTTTAGTAAAATCGCAATCTTTTCTGCATATATAACTGCAAAATTTGAACCCACAATTAAGGCAACTAAGCCAGCAATTAACATAACTGAAATATAGATTGAGTTATCTTTCGGCATTGAGGTAGTCAAAACTAATTCATCAGAAGCCCTGTTTTTAAAAATAACGTAAAGGAAAAAAGTAAATACAATTAATAACAAAATACTTTCAAAAGGTGTTATCAATAAGTCTTTGAGTGCATATCCTAAAATTAGTGCTGATAATAAAAAAGGAATGAACTGTATTAATGGTGTTTCCTTAGGTTTTGTTGCTATACCAATACAAGAAACTCCAAAAATAAGAGCAATATTGGAAATGTTTGATCCAACTACAGCACCCATTGCTAAAGGTTCACTTTGGTTAAGTATGGATGAAATTCCTACAAATATTTCTGGTGCAGACGTTCCAAGTGCAACCACTGTGAGGCCTATAGTAAGCTCACTTATACCTAATTGCTTGGCAATTATTGAAGAGTTATCAACAAATTTATCTGCTCCCCATATTAAGACCATTAGCGATAGACCTAATAGAAGAAGATTTATTAAGAAATCCATAAATTATTTTACCTCAGTTATTAATGAAATTAATTATGTTTGTTTAATTTACAATAGAATATAATCATTGCTTTAACTTAAAGTGTTTAATATGAAGATTTCAAATTTATTTAGTATTGAAAATAAAATTGCTGTTGTTACGGGCGGTTCAAGAGGAATTGGAGAGATGATAACAGCTGGGTTTTTAGCCAATGGAGTAAAAGTTTATATTTCTGCAAGAAAAGCACCTGCCTTAATTGAAAAAGCAAAAGAACTTTCAGATAAATATCAACAAGAATGCATTCCTATCCCATGCGACTTAAGCACAATGGAAGGAATTGAAGAATTTTCCAAGACCATAGAAGATAATGAGGATGGCATTGATTTTTTGATTAATAATGCTGGGGCTGCATGGGGAGAGCCTTTGGAGAGTTTTTCAGAAAAAGGTTGGGATAAAGTAATGGATTTAAATGTAAAGTCCATATTCTTTTTAACTCAAAAATTTAAAAATCTTTTATCAAACAATGCATCTGAAGATGATCCATCTAGGGTTATTAATATTGGATCAATTGATGGATTAAATGTTCCAGCAATGGAAACATACCCTTATGGGGCTTCAAAAGCCGCAGTTCATCATTTAACAAGAGTTTTGGCAGCAAAATTAGTAAAGGAAAACATTTTGGTTAACGCTATAGCGCCTGGCCCATACCCAAGTGCTATGCTGGGCTCAGCTGTCAATCATGATTATTCTGAAATTGCTAAAAGAAATCCTAGAAATAGAGTAGGGACTCCAGAGGATATGGCAGGACTTGCTATCTTTTTATGTTCAAGAGCTGGGGCTTACACAGTTGGTGAAACAATAACATCAGACGGCGGAATTGTTAAAACATCTACTCACAATCTAAGCTAGTTTATCTTTGGGCGTGTTTAAATGCTCTTATGATAAGGTCCCTCATCCAATTATGACCTCCGTCACCCTCATCATTTTTATGCCATATTAAGAAATATTCCATTGCTGGTATATCTAGTGGTATTTCTGCAAATGGTAAGTTATTTCTTTTTGCAAAACTTCTAGTTCCCATTAGAACTAAATCTGTTGATTGTATTATGGTAGGCGCAATTAAAAAATGCTGACATCTTAGAGAAACTTCTCTTCTATGACCAGCTTTTTCAAGCTCTCTATCTATTAGATGCAAACCTCTTCTTCTATTTGAAACATGAAGATGTTTTTGATCAAGTATATTATCTACTGAGACATCTTTGATTTTAGATAATTCATGACCCTCTCTATACATCACCACAAAATCATCTTCAAAAACCTTTTCAGAATTTATTTCATCTGAATGAGGAATTATCGGATCCACAACAAAATCTAAGTTATTTGTTGCTAGAGCATGAACTTGGTCACTTCTTTGATATGCATAACTGCCTACAGAAATATTCTGAGCATCTTCATAAATTTCTTTCATTATAAAAGGTAGAACACGTCCTTCAGAAACATCACCTAAGGAAAGTTTAAAATTTCTTTTAGATGATTTTGGATCAAAAGTATCTGGTTCATTCACACTTTGTTGAATTAAAGTCAAAGCGCTTTGAACGTCAGTAATCATATTTTCAGTTTTTTGTGTAGGCACCATTCCTGAGCCAGTTCTTACAAAAAGATCATCATTAAATTTCTCTCTGAGCCTTGACAGTGCGTTACTAACAGCTGGCTGAGTAATACCAACAACTTCTGCAGCTTTTGTAAGACTGCCTTCAGTATAAATAGCATTTAAAATTACAAATAAATTTAAATCAAACGAGCTTATTTTCATATTAACGATACCCCCATCGTTATTTTAGTATCAAGAATATATCTCTAATTTCGTATGGATTTGTACCTTACATACAGCTATCATAGAAATAAGTAGTTATATACTATTCACAATACTTATAATAGTAACAAAATTTTTAATATAACGGGAGTATTAAGCGCATGATGCCTGAATTAAGACCAGAAGCCACAGATTTACTTGATAGAGTAAAAAGCTTTATTAACGATGAAGTAAAACCAAAAGAGCACGTTTTTCATGATCAAATCAAAGAAGGTGAAGATAGATGGAATCAATATCCAGCTGTTATAGATGAGCTTAAAGATAAAGCTAAATCAGCGGGCTTATGGAATTTATTTTTACCAGAAAGTGAGTTTGGTGCCGGCTTAACTAATTATGAATACGCTCATTTAGCTGAACAAATGGGTAAGTCGCATATCGCATCTGAAGCAATGAATTGTAGTGCTCCTGATACCGGGAATATGGAAGTTATTGCAAGATATGGTAATGAGCAACATCAAGAGGAATGGCTTCAACCACTATTAGATGGAAAAATTAGATCTGCATTTGGTATGACTGAGCCAGGAACAGCATCAAGCGATGCAACTAATATGCAAGCTACTGCCGTGCTAGATGGAGATGACTATGTAATAAACGGAGAGAAGTGGTGG
>CERG01038025.1_pt1 | contig 10644 bp, 7 predicted proteins | sample 530861 | NCBI WGS metagenome assembly CERG01 (sample SAMEA2621037, study PRJEB7988) | marine metagenome | biome: marine biome (ENVO:00000447); feature: deep chlorophyll maximum layer (ENVO:xxxxxxxx); material: "saline water (ENVO:00002010), including plankton (ENVO:xxxxxxxx)" | depth 50 m
GTCGAACCCATTTAACTCTGGAATAAATTCCCCTAGAGTCTCACCTACTTCGTGGTATAGCCCTTCGTCGCCCTCTCCCTCAGTGAATCGAATTGAGAGTTCTCCCGATCCCTCCTTGCCCCTGGCTATAGCCTCCGAGCCGTCTTCTAGACAAAGCCCGGAACCTAGGCTTCCCTGGCTCACCAAATCCTCTGAATCATCATCTATCGAGAACAGAAGAGTCACATGCGAACCGCATTCGCCGCGTCCCAGAATGTCGGGCATATATCATCGCTGCAAACCAGAAGGAAATAACTCCATCTAATTCAGAGAACTGCCTTGAGGTCTTCGTCAATGCCGCCGAATCTCCCGGAAAGCTCTTTCACAGCCATTTCGAATGCTACCCGGGGGGTCATCGAACTATCTGTTTCGAAACTCAAGATGAATTCCCCTGCAACGTCTTCCAGAACTATTGCTTCCTTGAAGTCCCTGGACTCCTCAGTTCCGGAACCGACGTGATTGAGATCTGCTTTCAGATCCTCTACCATTTCTATATCTTCTAGCCGACCGTCCTTGAAGTCCTTCGCCTTGATTGTGAGACCAAGGTCCCACAGGACCTTGGACCTAGACTTGACATTCATTACGCCGACCTGCCTTGGATTGAATGTGACCGCGCTAACTGGGGACCACTTCACGTGATCCCTGCCACGGCCCATTACGGCCGTAGCGGAGAACTCGATCATCTGGCCCTTGAAGAGCTTGGTAATTGGTATGGGCTGGTACTTTTTCGGGATGAATCCATCTGCATCGCCCAGGAAGTTCAGATCTCCAGCAGTAACCCACGTGCCTTCTTCAGATCCTTTTACTTGGCAGTAGTACAGCATTGTGCAGAGGGCGCATCCCCTGTCTTCCTCCACCATCTCAGCGCAGTTAGGGCACTCGTCTTGGAAGTAGAACTCATCATGCTTAGTTGGGATTGGTATCATAGCGAGCCTCTGGGCAATCACCTCATCGGGAAGTGGGCCATCGGTCTCCCACAGCTCATCTCCTTCCTCCTCGGTCTTCTTGACGAATCTAACAGTGTCAATCGCCATCTTTGGAGTGTCTGACATCAGAGTCCTCCTGATCGCGTTAACGAAAGCGCGGTCCGTATCTGTGAGAAGCACCTTGATGCTCTCCTCATCTTCTTTCAGAATTTTTACTTTAACCATTTTATTCACCTCAGACGCGTCTCCCGCGTCGACCCCCCTTTGCCTTGGTCCCATCAGTGGGTATTGGGGTAACATCCTCTATTCTTGTGATCTGCATACCAGCTCTAGTTAGTGCCCTAATTGCAGATGTAGCACCAGGAGCACTGTGCGAGCGATTCCCACCAGCTCCTCTGTACTTGACAATCACCTGATTGAAGTCCTTCTCAACAAGCATCTCAGCCATCCTTTCGGCCGCCCTCATAGACGCGAAGGAGCTAGACTTCTCTGATCCGCCCTTGGTCACCATGCCTCCGGAAACCTTGCAGATGGTTTCCGAGCCGGTGAGATCAGTTGCTGTCATCAGCACGTTGTTGTGAGTTGTGTATATGTGGAGAAGTGCTTTGCGTGGCATCAATTGTCACCTCCAGGAATCGTATCCTCGACAGTTGGTGCAGCAGCCTCTCCTGCCTTGATGTCCTCTACGAAGTCTCCAGCCGCCTGAACAGGTCCACCCACCTCAGACGCCTCTTCCTCGGAGGCATCCACAGTAGCACGGAGCTTCTCGAGTTCCTCCCTGAATGGGTGAGTTGGATCCTCGTATTTCGACCCACTGGTATAGCGGAGCATCTCCTCTTCATCTCTCAGAACGTGGTATCCAGGAACAGTCATCTTCTGCTCTCCGATTGAAATATGGCCGTGCACAATCAAATTTCTTGCTGCCCTCATCGAGGGCGCTAGACCCTTGTAGTAAACTTGAGACTGGAGTCTTCTGGCCAGCATCAACTCCACATCAATCTGCAGAATGTTGTCAAGACTCGAGCCATCCGAGAGTAGTCCCTTCCTAGTAAGCGACGCTAGCAAGTCCCCCTTCTCCCGGGAGAAGTGTCCCTCCGAAGTATCGACCCTGCCAATTAGTTTCATGGCCTGGTTTCTGTGCCTCCTTAGAGCAGATTTCTCTCTCCATATCTCTCTCATTCCTCCGACCTTCTTCAAGCCGTACTTTTCCTTGAGAGCATGCTCCTCTTCTATTCGTGCCTGCTTCCACGGGTGTGTGGGCGTCTGGGTTTTTGGTCTTGCAAACTTTGGATCTCCCATCTATTCCACCTCACTTCTTCCTCTCGACACCTAGTGCCGTACCCTTCCTTCCATTGCTCCGTAGCCTTTGGCCTCGGACCTTGTGGCCGCTCCTGTGGCGTATCCCCCTGTAGGTCTTTATTCCCGCAAGCCTAGCAATGTCATCGTCGCGCGTCATCGAAACTTCCATGGCAACGATATGAGCATCTTCATTTGATTCCAAGTCTCTTTGCCTGTTCATCAACCACCAAGGCATCTCAGTGGCGTAATCGCCTATTGCCTGTCGTAGGCGCTCCTGTTCTTCATCGGTCAGGTGACCCCCAAGTTTGCTTCCGTCAATGTCGGATAATCTGCATATCATGCCTGCAGTCCTCTTTCCAATGCCCCTTACAGAGCATAGTCCGACTGATATCTTCCTCAGTCCGTCTATATCCGTATCGGCTATCCTAATGATGTAAGAGAAGTCATCTCCCAGTTGGGTTTCATCTATTGTCGTCATGTTACGGTTCTCCCGTGTTCACCGGTTACCCAGTGGCCCAGTAGGCATCCGGGCGACCGACCCTCCCTATTTGAATCGATTGGACGCCCCGTAGGGGCGGAAATTACGGCTCTCGGCAGACAATGTAGACTGTGTGACCGCTATCTCCCCTGACTAGCTGGATATCCGCCATGAATGAACGAGCTCCCTCGATATCCCTCATCGCCTTATGCAACCTCCTCTGTAGCGTGGGGTGCAATTCCGGATCGAGTGAGCACCTCAGAGTGATGCTACCAATATCGTTCCTGGCCAGAGACGCAGCAGTAAGGTCGATGCTGTGCAGCTCTGGAGGGGAAAGCCTGTGCTGTACCACTTGTCCGGTAGCTACTACGAACCCCATGAGGTCATCATCCTCCTCAATAGGCTCTGTGTGTATCAGAATCGGCCTCCTTCCGCTTACTCTCAGCCAGGTCCATCCGCCCCTGTCGCCAAAGGCTGACTCAATCCAATTATCCTGCAGCCCACTTTCAAGCAGAACGGGATCCAGAATCGTCATCCAAGATCCAAAAGGCGGCGGCTCACTAAGACTGGACGCAACCGCGGTCGATGCCTTGCCTTCTATGGAGGCCATTATTTTCTTCCTACCCATCCTTACGCACCTTCTCGGACTCTTAGAGGACAGGGAGCCAGACCAAACAGACAGGCGATCAACTCGCCCCCCTCCCTGGCTGAGCCACTCCCAGGTCCTCCTGATTCCGGGGAATGAAGTCTCTATTGTAGCATCAACCATCGATCTCTGATCGTCGTTTAGCCGTGGTGACAAGTCTAGAAGCACACTAGGTCCATTTGGCCCCGGCTCCAAGTAATTCTTCCATGAACTTAGGAGCGGTCCAAGTGGTGGGTCCATCTCATCTATGTGGTGATTCTGTGCATCAATGGGCCTTGCAGGGTCAAGGTGCAACATTGCCACTGGGGGATGAGCTCGGGTACCGGCCTCACGAAGGCTAGACCAGTACTCCGTCATCACTCCCTCAGCATCAGAACCATCCCCTATCACAATCCTGTCCATGGATCGCTGAACATCGTCCGAATCCGCTGCAACGAACATGTTAGCCGCACAAAGAACGGCGATATTCCCATCTATTTCGACCCCCAAAGCAGGCCTCTTCAGGATCTTTGAGTAGGCAATGAGCTGAATTCCTGAACCTGCCGCCACATCCGCTATCACTCCCGGGCCCAATGATTTGGAATCTATCTGCTCGGCTCTTGCTAACGCCAATCCCCACGGAGTGGAAAGCCTCCGCATTTCGTCAGTCATATGGAAGGACGGCTCATTTTTGCGAGCCGATTTGGCCGACGCACGCCTCCCAGCCTCTTTCGCAACCCCAGCAGAGGGCCTAACAGACGCATGACTACTGTCATCTGACATCATTAACGCCCCTAATCTCCATATTTAGACCCCAACAAATGCTGTAACTTCTAACTCAAATCGAAGCCAAGAAGTCTGCAAAGGATGGCCATCCGAGCCGCCATAAGCTATGCTAGGGGGCAGGAGCGTGATATGGCTTGTACCGGTGTCAACCCCTGGAATAAGGCCCCTGTCAGCATCTATGTCAAGACCTATCGCAGACCACCCAAAACCTTCGATATAGTTCGGGTCATCACCGGCATTCACTGGGAGGTCCCCCTCATCCAAAAGCTCACCTGTGTCAGCATCCCAAACCCTGTAATGGACCTGAAGGCTATCCCCATCTTGTGAATGAAGCTCACGTTCGTCAACCCCCTTGAATACCGTTACATCAAGCCTCACTTCAGAAGAAACCAGTGCAACATGAGAGGCCACGATCGAGAAGCTACTTTCGTCAATATCCTCAGTAATCTCAATCTCTATAATTATCGAATCATTACCTGGGATTTCGTTAATCAGCAGCTGAGTATCGTCAGAGTTTGAAAATAGTACGTCGGCTCCCTCTATCTCCAGTAGCAGATCCAGGGTCTGGTTCCCCCTGTTGTGTACTGCTACAGAAGCACGATCGCCACTCCCCTGGTGTTCCCAGTCACAACGTAACTCCCCGGGGTAGAGGAACACATCATCCTGCGATGAAAGATTCTCGGGCCAATCCCAGTCCCCTTCCCTTGAGTCGCAGGTATCGAAAAGGAGATCCACTTCCCATGCCCAACGCCCATCTACCTCTAGCATCGACTCATCAACAGATCCGAAAGAGTCCTCGAGGTGATTCATGAATTTGTACGCGTCAACGCTAATCCATACCGTGGAAAGTAGAACCACCAATATAGTCGATAATGATAGGAGTATCGCTGCCCTCGGAACAGCCATCTCGTTAATGCCAAGTGGCACATGTGGATGCTCGACTTCGTCGGGCGTGTCCGATATCCACGTCCGCGTCATGATTCATTTGCCAACACCTTCTGCCATCAACGTTGGCCTCTTCGGTTATGGCAAATCGTCAATTGGCTAGAGTCATTTTCCAACGAATCAATCCTTTACAAGCTCTTTTTCGTATGTTATTCCCAGCCAAGACACTATTCCAAGCTCGATTGCCACTATTGTTAGTCCAATCAGCATTATTCCCGGATTTACCAGCATCCCTCCGAAGAATACCAGTGCGGTCAATATGGCCAAGATGAGATCAATCAGGCCCCAAATCCTGAGGCTCCTTCTCAGTTGAAGTATACCTATCACCCAAACCGCGGTGGACATAATTATCAGGGCTATCGGAAGAAGTCCACTTACCCCTCCGCCAAGTAGACCAATTATGATCAGAAGATGCCCATTGGAAGCCAGTACAAACGCCCAATCGCCCTTCTTCGCAGGTACAGTCAGAACACAAAGGAAAATCGCAATCGCCCCAAGTGTTATGCTGGCCTCAGCAATTATCGATGAAACCCCCTCGATCCAGTTACTAGCGGCAACCATCACCAGAATGACTCCCGGAATGGCTAGCCCGACAGAATTTTGCTGCTCTCTCCTCACTCCCTGTATGATAGCGCTGCAGATTGCTATTGCCCCAGCGGGTCCGAATGAGAGGATTACAACGGCAATGGCACGCCCGCCTCTGCCAACCCCACCCTTTGAGTCGACTCTCCCCTTTGAGTTACGAAGGCCGTCAATCCAGAAATCTGCAATCACTGCAATCACGAGCACTACCTCTAGGAGAAGCAGTGGAAGTTTCCATTCGAACAAATCCCCGGTCAATGGATCTACCGTAAGAGGCCAAGGCAAGGATTCGTACAGCAGGCTTCCGATTAGACGGTCAATGAAAAGGGGCAAAATTAGCCAATCTATTGCAATCGGAATCCTATCAAGCAAATTCTCTTGTCGGTATAGAGAGATAGCAACCAACTCAACTACGATTACCACTACCACGGCCAAGCCTAACAGATCTTGATTGCTGCCTCCGGGACCGAGCAAGGAAGCGATGTGCGCAAGAACGATACCGCCAATCGCGAGAGCGATGGGGGTTTCTATTCCCCCGATGTGAGGCAGTGGCAGCTCTAGGCCCCTGGTTCTGAATCTGGCGATTGCAACGAGAATAGTGATGAAAGCCCCACAAGAAAGCAGAACTAGGGGGTTAGACCCGGTAGTCAAACCAACTAGCACATTTGCCCCCAATACGACTGCCATGACCGAGATAACAATCACGGGCTTGTGACTAACATCTGTTGTGTACAGGTCTTCTAAATTATCCGTTGGAGCCAGTTCTCTCCTCTTCTTCCTGGACTCCCTCATCTCGGCAACCCTGGGATTGAAGCCTGAAACAGAACCCGCTCCCTCAGATTTCGAAACAGAACCCGATGAGTCCCCAGCGGCCATTTCCCTCCTTTCACTGAGGAGGCTAATCGTTTGCAATTCTCTCCTAATCTCGCCCCTCGCCACAAGCCATAGAGAACTCAGGACAAAAATCGCTATGGATGCGTATTTTGGTCCTGGGTCTCCATTTTGCCAGGAAAGTGAGATTGCAATTATCATCAGCCACAATGATGCAAGGGCCGGTCTCAGCAGGTCCTCGATGGTGCCGGCCTTGGGCAGATACGTACCGAGCATGGCGGCCGTACACAATACAACTACGAATCCAGTATCAAACTCGGGAAGAGACTCTGAATTAGGCAACAAATTAGAAGCATCGTTTCCAGATAGGAAAATCAGGAAAGGCAATGTCATCAGCCCCATCGCCAACGTGTAGTTTCTATTTTCAGAATCACGTTCGAACAGAATCAGCGATAGAAGTAGTATGCATAGAATCAAACTCAGAATCTCTCCACCCCCGTGCCTCCATTGAATTATCACGGCACTGGCAAAGATGATGCCCAACATCATATCCACTCCACCGACTCTTACCTTTCTTACATGGGCAATGAGATGCAGAGTCCATATTGTCCCGCATACTAGAACTAGAGTTATGGCGCTGAAGCCCCCGAATTGAGCCATGAAAATCGTAGTAATCATGGGTATCCAAAGTCCCAGACTCCAAAGCTGCAGTGCTCCAGAATCTCTAACCGAGGCCGAAATCTCGGAAACGCCGAGGAATTTCGATGCGAGGTTCACGTTTGTAGAACCCAGTTTCTCATTAACTACGGACATGAGTATTGAACAAAGGATAAGGTACCCTGCAAGTGGAACCACATCTACCTCAATGACACTCCCCGGGTCGATTCGATCATTGGCCACGAGAACGGTCCTGAGTGTCTCCTCGAGGGTCTCCTCAACCAGAATCCAAATCCATGGCAGTAGAACGGTCACTCCAGCGAGCGATGGCGACTCCCTCCTGACTGAAAGAAATGCAGTGCCCAGGTGAAGTAATGAAAGAAGTGAGAGAAGAATTAAGCCACCGTCACCACCATTATCCACTGACTCGGATGGAACCAGAATTACCAGTAATACGAGAATAGCCACCGCCCCTCCCCACAGTACCCTATCAGTAACTATGTCCTGATCCCGCAGGACAACAAATCCAGTAATCACTGTCCCAATGACAGTGAAAAGAACATATTCGGAAATCCCCAACTGCCCTTCGATAAATTGTCCGTTAGCGAGCATTCCAACCAGAATAATCGAGGAAGAGGCCAGGGGGGTCACCACCCTTCCGGGCGCAACGCCCCTGACGGTGAGGTATGAGCCACCAAAGGCACCCCCTAGTACGGTAACCATGGCTAATGCATAGCCCGCGTCATCTCTGTTCGCAGCCACTGCCAGAAGCGCTCCAATAAGCCCCAAAGATACGGAGACCCCCCAAAGTCCCGGCTTACCCAAGCCCATTACCTTCATTGCATCCGAGAACCAATTGGCCTCCTTTGCAAATTTTGATGCCATAGTTGCATTCGCCGCAGTCACAGCCATCATCAGCGTGAAGAGGAGCAGTGGAGAGTCAAGAGGAAGTATCCGCAATTCACCGATACGGAGACCCCCGGTTGTAGCATGCATTCCAATCCACAGATTCGAAGAAGCAATTCCTAGCGCAGCTAGATTTCCGGACATTCTCTGGAGTGCCAGAACATGTATCAGGATGGTCGAAATCAGAATCATCAATGCTATTCCTTCTTGTCCAAATAGCGATCCAGCTGTAGACCCAATAGCAAGAAGAACAAGCGTCGACTGAGCTGCAATAGCATCATGATCGTACCTGTATGCAACAGCCACGTTGAGCCCCACTAGAGTAATCAATAGGGCCCCAAGGCTTTCCACCCCGATCACGTCCCACCTTTGGAGCTCTATAGCCAGTCCATACAGGACTTTCATCGAGATGATGACCCATGTAACTCCGAGAATTTTCATGTTCTTCCTTGGAATCCATATCTCTCCCAAGCCGAATCCTACTGCCGCTAGAACGACTAGTGAAAAACCGGCAGGAAGTGGATCCATCACAACTCCGATTTGTACCCCTATTGCACTGTAGACTAGAATCATAGAGCCCATGAGTAGCCAATTTACCCTACGTTCTCCCTCAACTGCTATCTCAGTGACCATGTCCATGTCTGGAGCGGATTTCACACTCCCATCAGAACCCATGACTCCAGGGGAGTCGGAGTTAGGCTCCGCGAACGGATCAAAAATTTCTCCGATAGCTTCGTCCCGCTCCTTTTCGATAGGCCCAACGTCTTCACTACCAGGCTCCTCCGTGCCACGAATGAGGCCTTCTATCTCAATCCTGTCGCTTATCCTGAATGACCTCTCACGGATGACCTCATCGTCAGGCTCACCCTCATTCATCATCCCGCGGTGGGGCATTACGGGAATAACCGCATCCCCAGCATCGTCTGAACTGTTGCTAATTTACATCGATTTCGATATGACTCACAGCCGTAAGCCTTGAAGAGTAATTCCTATCGTCGCAGGCCATGGTGGGTCCTACCATGTCGGCCCCTCCCTCCAACCCATCGACACCTCTGAGCTCCCATGGACTAGATCCAAGGGGCAAGATTCACTGGAATCTGGGCTGGGAGCAGTTGCATAGTATTGCAGTGGAGAGAGGAGAAGCTACGCTCACTGCCCATGGCGTCCTCCTCGCCACAACCGGGGATAGGACCGGAAGATCCCCCAATGACCGATTCATAGTGAAAGAGCCTGGAATGGCTGATGACGTCTGGTGGGGAGATGTGAACAAGTCAATCTCGCCAGCCATCTTCGAGAAGCTATTGAAGAAGACTAGAGGGCACTTGGATAACGCAGACCAAGTTTTTGTCAAAGACGCTTTTTGTGGTGCAGATCCTAGACACAGAATGCCAGTCAGACTTGTCACCGAGAAGGCATGGCATGCTGCTTTCATGCACAATATGTTTGTCAGGGTCAATCCCGAAGAAGCGGAAATTCATGAGCCGCAATATACCATCCTCCATGCTCCGGAATTACAAGCTTCTCCTTCCAAAGATGGAACAAACTCTGGGGTGTTTGTCATATTGGCGTTGGACCGCGGCTTGGTAATCATTGGCGGGTCCCATTACGCGGGAGAGATCAAGAAAGCGATTTTCACGATAATGAATCATATCCTCCCAGCCGAGGGACTACTTCCCATGCATTGTTCCGCAAATGCAAACGAACACGGCTCTGCATTATTTTTCGGTCTTTCTGGAACCGGTAAAACCACTCTTTCAGCAGACCCAAAAAGAGCTCTTGTCGGTGATGACGAACACGGGTGGTCCGACGAAGGAGTTTTCAATTTCGAGGGTGGGTGCTATGCTAAGCTGATCAATCTCTCGGAGGAAGATGAGCCAGCAATTTTCGCCACCACCAGAATGAAGGGAACGATTCTGGAGAACGTTGTGCTCAACGCCGATGGAACCCCAGATTTCGATAACGGCTCTCTGACTCAGAATACTCGGGGGTCATACTCAATCAATTCAATCGATAACAGAACAATGGACTCCATGGCAGGCAATCCGAAGAACGTAGTTTTCCTGACTTGTGATGCGTTTGGCGTTCTTCCACCATTGTCTCGTTTGACGCCCGAGCAGGCCGCGTACCACTTCATGTCTGGATACACGGCCAAAGTTGCAGGTACGGAGATGGGCATAACAGAGCCCCAAGCAACTTTCTCCACATGTTTTGGAGCTCCATTCATGCCCCGCCACCCTTCGGTGTACGCAGACCTCCTTTCAAGCAAGATTCGCAAAAATAACGCCAAGTGCTGGCTAATCAATACGGGATGGGTAGCAGGGGGATATGGGGCAAGTAGCCGAATCAAGATCAGATGGACAAGGGCCCTACTGAACTCCGCATTGGACGGCGATCTAGACGACGTAGTATTCGTCGAGGATGAAAGGTTCGGATTCACAGTACCAACAACATGTGAGGACGTCCCCGACTCCATACTACAGCCCAGAGATACGTGGCACGACAAGAAGAAGTATGACGGTACTGCGAACGTCCTGGCTCAGATGTTCATCGAGAATTTCGAACAATACTCG
>CERG01066385.1_pt1 | contig 10524 bp, 10 predicted proteins | sample 530861 | NCBI WGS metagenome assembly CERG01 (sample SAMEA2621037, study PRJEB7988) | marine metagenome | biome: marine biome (ENVO:00000447); feature: deep chlorophyll maximum layer (ENVO:xxxxxxxx); material: "saline water (ENVO:00002010), including plankton (ENVO:xxxxxxxx)" | depth 50 m
AAAATTAATAAAAAATGTATATTGTTTTGATTTAAATAAAGGTGAGTTTATAACTTTGGACAATAAATCATGTCATTTTTCATATAGAAACTCTGTATTAAAGAATAATTCATTAGTCGTTTATTCAATAGACTTTAAAAGTGATAATAATAAATTACTCAACATAGAATATGAGTCAATAAAAAGATATTTAGACGCTAATAGAATTGACAGAAAAACCTTAAATCTGCAAAGTGTATCTGAGATAATATGCTCTATTAGAAATTCAATTCTTCCAGATCCAAACATTATTCCAAATGCAGGAAGTTTTTTTAAAAATGTCATAATAGATAAAAATGAAATTAATACTTCAGAATTCTCAATTGATGATTTAATAATTTGGGATGTTGAAGATGGCATGGTCAAGGTTGGCAGCGCTAGATTAATTGAATTAATTCAAAATAGATTACCTAAATCAAACAACGTAACTATTTACTCCAATCATTCACTTGTTTTAACTACCAATGCTAAAGCATCACAAGGTGATGTAATTAGCTATGCAAATGAAATAATGAAAACTGTTAAAGATGTTTTTAATATTAAGCTTGAAATAGAGCCAATAGTTATAAATTGATATATGTTTATTTGGTCAGCGCTTGCACATTTGATTGCTTTGACAAGTCCAGGTCCAGACACTGCTGTTGTCTTAAGACAAGTTTCTCTATATGGAAGAAAAGAAGGCTATAAAACCTCTATAGGAATTGGAATAGGAATATACATACATTGTGTACTCGCAGTAAATGGAATTTCTTTGATTATTATATCTAATGATCTTTATAAATTTATGATAAGTCTTGTTGGAGGCGCATATATTTTGTTCTTAGGCATAAGCATGTTAAAAAGTGATCTAAGAGAAGTACCTGTTGTTCAAAATAAATCTTTAGAAAATGCAAATAGCATTTTGAATGGACTTATTACCAATATATTTAACGTGAAGGCTTTTTTATTTTTTGTATCGTTATTTGCAGTATTAATAGACGGATTAAGCAGTTTCTATTTTTACATCTATCCAATATATTTTGCTATTACATCATCACTATGGTTCACGTTGTTAAGTTATTTAACTACAATTTCAACAAATAAATCATTGAATATATATTCAAATACTTATATAGCTTACATAATGTCTATAACATTATGTTTAATAGCATTATTTATTTTAGTAAGATCTTTTTATGAATATTTCTAAAATTGTTGATAATCTAAAAGGCCACGATAAAGGGTTTCCGCCAGTAGAAAACTGGAATCCTGATCTTTGTGTTGGTCCTGAATTTACAATCGATAGAGAAGGTAATTGGCACTATGATAGTTCACAAATTAAGAATACCAAGTTAATTAATCTTTTTGCAAGTGTTCTAAAAAAAGAAAATGAAAATTACTATTTAGTTACACCTGTAGAAAAAATTTTAGTAAATGTTGATCTAGCTCCATATAAAATAATAGATTTTGAAATAGTTAACGACAATATAAAATTTATTACCAACCTTGATTACGACTTTTACCTAGATGAGGATCATACAACGCGTTTAATTGAGATGGATGAGGCATTAATACCATTGGTTAATGTCAGAAGTAATATAGAAGGTTTTATTAACAGGAACACATATTACAAGCTAGTTGATTTTGCTTTAGAAAATAATTATAAGCATAAAAATAATTTATATTTATCAAGTTTCAACATAAATCACGTCATAGGAAAAATTGCATAAAAAAAATAACCTACCATCAAAAATTTGCCCTAAATGTGGAAGGCCTTTTAGTTGGCGCAAGAAATGGAGTAGAGATTGGGATAACGTAATTTATTGTAGTGAAAGGTGTAAGAGGACTAAGAATTTAAAGTCTCAGTAATCCATTCATCAATATAAAACTCTAATAATTCTAATGGCAGAGAACCTCTCTTTAATACTTCATGATGAAAATCTTTAATATCATATTTATCACCTAGCATACTTTCAGCTTTGTTTCTAAGCTCAAGAATTTTTAGCTGACCAATTTTATATGCAAGGGCCTGTCCAGGCCACGCTATATATCTGTCAACTTCGTTTTCTATATCTAACTTAGATTTAGCTGAATTTTCTATGAACAAATTAATTGCATCTTCTCTTGTCCAATCCATATAGTGCATGCCTGTATCAACAACAAGTCTAATCGCTCTCCACATATCATAAGTAAGTTGGCCAAATTTATCGTATGGGTCATCATATATACCCATAAATTCTCCAAGTTCTTCACTATACAAACCCCAGCCTTCAACAAAGGCTGTTATACCTTGATATTTTCTAAATGTAGGCACATTCTCAAGCTCTTGAGCAATTGAAATTTGAAAATGATGTCCAGGTACAGCTTCATGAACTGTCAAAACAGGGATTTCATACTTTGGTCTGGACTCTGGCTTATAAAGATTTGCATAAAAATAACCAGGTCTTCCGGGGCTAGGGCTATTGTAATAAGCAGTAGTGGTAAAAGGAGCTGTTTCGTCTGGTATGGGTATTACTCCATAAGGCGCTCTTGGAAACACTTTAAAAATTTTTGGCAAAAGGGGGTCGATTGTTTTCGACATAATCAGATATGCATCAAATAAATCATCAGCGTTATCATAATAGAACCTTGGACTTGTTCTTAGATAATTTAAAAAAGATAAGAAATCCCCATCCCAATCCACATCTTTAATAATTTGTTCCATCTCAGAGCGAATACGTTCAATTTCCTTTAATCCTATATTATGTATTTCGTCAGGTGTTAGGTCTGTAGTTGTATAGTAGTTTGCTAGATACTCATAATATTTTTTACCGTTAGGTATATCTTTTATACCAATGCTTTCTCTTGAATTAGGGAGGTAATCATTTAATAAAAAATCATGTAATCTTTTATATGCTGGATTAATTCTGTTTTCAATCAATAGAATAGCATCATCAATGAGTTTATTTTTATCTTCAATATTAATAATTGATTCATCAGCATCTTTGAAAACCTTTAAGTAAGGATTTGAACTTATATCTGATTTTATCATTGCATCAAGCTGTGCAATTACACCTTTAGTGACAAGCTTTGGCTGAGTATGTCCTTTCGCAAGACCCTCTTTATTTATAACGAGTGAGTTATTAATATTGTCTACAAATTGTTCTAACCTTTTAAACCAATCGTAATAATCTTTTTCTGTTGCATATACTAATCTGTTACCTGTTTCGTAAAAGCTTTGTATTCCACCTCGCTGATTTAGTCGAAGATAGTAAGTTGGAAATTGAGCAGCGTTAACACTATTACTAAGTCCAAACTCCTTTAATTTGAAGTTCAATTGATTCTCTTTAGAAAGTTTTGATAGATCAATCTTATTAAGTAAATATAGTGAGTTCTGGTCAGATTCTTTTTCTTTTATAAACTGTTCAATACTATTTGAATTAATTTTGTCATTTGATGATTTATCTCCTGTGTATGATGCAAATAAAGGATTATTATCTAGGTTTTTTTCCCAATCTTTGTCTAGGTATTCTATAAACAATTGATTTTCATCAATCTTGTTTGGTTCTTCAATTACAAGTGTATTATTAGTCTGCGTTTCTACAGTTGCGCATGAGATTAAAACTAACAGAGGAATTATTTTGATTAAAATATATTTCCTCATTACATATTTGGATAATTGGGACCACCAGGACCCTCAGGACTAACCCAATTGATGTTTTGTGAAGGATCTTTTATGTCACATGTCTTGCAATGTACACAGTTCTGAGCATTTATTACAAACTTACTTTCATTATTCTTTTCAACTACTTCGTAGACACCTGCTGGGCAGTATCTTTGTGCAGGCTCATCATACATAGGCAAATTAACACTTATAGGTATTGATGGATCCTTAAGTTGAAGATGGCAAGGTTGATCTTCTTCATGATTGGTATTAGATAAATATACAGAAGATAATTTATCAAATGAATATACTCCATCTGGTTTTGGATAATTAATTTTTGGCATTTCATCTGCTTTTTTTAGGCATGCATAATCTGGAGTTGAGTGATTTATTGTAAAGGGGAGATTTCCTCTAAATAAAAATTGATCTATAGCATTAAATGCTGCACCAATTAAGGCTCCATATTTATGAAAGATAGGACCAAAATTTCTAGATTTATGCAGTTCTGTATGTATCCAAGAATTTTTTATCTTCTCATCAAATGACTCAGTATTTGTACCTTGTAGGGTTTCGTATATATGTTCACCTGCCACAGCACCTGATTTCATAGCAGTATGAGAGCCTTTTATCTTAGAAAAAATTAAAGTTCCAGCATTATCACCGACTAAAAGACCTCCTGGGAATTCCATCTTTGGTAATGACTGTAAACCACCTTTAATTAGAGCTCTAGCTCCATAAGATAATCTTTCACCACCTTCCAGATATTTCTTAATTGATGGATGAGTTTTCCATTTTTGAAATTCATCGAAAGGACTTAGGTGAGGATTTTTATAATCTAATGGAATTACATATCCTATATATGCCTCGCCATTTTCGCCATGATAAAAGTATGAACCTGATGGAGTATCAACACTCGTAGGCCATCCGTTAGTATGAATAACTAAGCCTTCTTCATGTAGTTCAGATTTTAATTTCCATACTTCTTTAAAACCAATTCCGTAATGTTGAGGATCTTTTCCATCACTTAGATTAAATTTATGAATTATTTGTTTACCCAAATGACCTCTGCAACCTTCACCAAGAATAGTGTATTTTGCTTTTATATTTATTCCAGGTTCATGTCCTGGCTTTAACTCTCCAGATTCAGCAATACCCATGTCACCTGTTTGAACTCCTACTACCTTATCATTCTCTACTAATAATTGACTTGCTGGAAATCCTGGAAAAACTTCAACCCCAAGATTTTCAGCTTGTTCACCAAGCCATCGGCATAAATTTCCAAGACTGATAACATAGTTACCATGGTTGTTCATTGGAGGCATTATAAAAGAGGGCACTGGTATGCCTATTTTTTCCAACAGAAAAAGTAATTTATCTTTTTTTACAGGAACATTTAAAGGTGCACCTAATTCCTGCCAATTTGGTATGAGTTCATCTAGCGCATTTGGTTGAAAGACGTTACCTGAAAGAATATGAGCACCAATTTCTGAACCTTTCTCAAGGAGGCATATACTGTAATCAGTACCATTTTTTTGATTAAGTTGAGCAAATTTTATAGCTGTAGCAAGTCCAGAAGGGCCACCTCCGACAACAACAACATCATACTCCATAGTTTCTCTGTGCATAAGATCTTATCTGTATTGTAATCGTATATCCAAATACATTATAATTATAGCCTATTATAAGTAGGATTTATAATCAATAAATAGATAAATAACTATTATTTATATTAAATATTCTAATTTATAAGTACAATTTACACTACTTAAAGGTATAAAACACTTATGAAAATATTAGTTCCAATAAAAAGAGTTGTTGACTATAACGTAAAAGTCCGTCCAATGTCTGACGGCTCAAATGTTGACTTAAATAATGTAAAAATGGCGGTCAATCCATTTTGTGAAATTGCTTTAGAAGAAGCAGTTAGATTAAAAGAATCTGGACAAGCTTCAGAAGTAATTGCAGTCTCAGTTGGCAAAACTGAGTCACAAGAACAATTGAGAACTGCTCTTGCATTAGGTGCTGACAGAGCAACTCTAGTTGAAACAGATTCATTGTTAGAACCTTTAGCTATTGCAAAAGTTTTGCAAAAAATAGTTGATGATGAAAAGGCAGACTTAATAATTTTAGGAAAACAAGCTATTGATGGTGATAATAATCAAACTGGCCAAATGCTAGCAGCTATGTTGGATTATCCGCAAGCAACAAACGCATCTGAAGTTAAGATAGATGGTTCTAGTGTTGAAGTTACAAGAGAAATAGATGGTGGTCTTCAAACTTTGAAACTAAATTTACCTGCCATTGTAACAACAGATTTAAGACTTAATGAACCAAGATATGCGTCATTACCAAATATCATGAAAGCAAAGAAAAAAGAACTTAATATTCTTCCTATTGGTGATATGGGACTTGATACGAATCCAAGAACAGAACTTTTGTCTGTAGAATTGCCTCCATCAAGAGAAGCAGGAATAATTGTAGAAACAGTAACAGACTTAGTAGATAAACTTAAAAATGAAGCAAAGGTAATACAATGAGTATATTAGTAATAGCAGAACACGATAATACAAATCTTAAAGGTTCAACACTCAATACTTTAGCAGCTGCAGGTAACCTAACTGGTGATATTCATTTATTAATTGCTGGATCTGGAATTGAAAGTGTACTTAGTGAATCACAAACATTAGATGGTGTGTCAAAAGTTATTTCTTGTGACAACGAAACGTATGCTAATTTTATAGCCGAAGACTTGTCTGACCTTATTCTTTCAATTTCTGAGAGTTATACGCATATTCTTGCTCCAGCTACAACATTTGGTAAAAATTTAATGCCGAGAGTTTCAGCTAAATTAGATAGTCAACAAATTTCAGATATTATTTCAGTTGAGTCAGATGATACATTCAAAAGACCTATTTACGCAGGTAGTTGTATTGCTAAAGTTAAATCTAATGATTCTATTAAGGTTATAACTGTTAGATCCACTGCTTTTGATGCAGTTGGTAAAAACAATTCTGGTGTTGAAGTAGAATCAGTTGATTCATTACCTTCGTTAGGAATTTCAAGTTTTGTATCTGAAGAGCTTGCAAAAAGTGATAGGCCTGAATTAACTGCAGCAAATATAGTTATCTCTGGTGGAAGGGGTATGCAGTCTGGCGATAATTTCCATTTACTAGATTCTATTGCAGACAAGCTTGGTGCTGCTGTTGGGGCATCTAGAGCAGCGGTAGATGCTGGGTTTGTTCCTAATGACTATCAGGTTGGACAGACTGGCAAAATCGTAGCTCCCGACCTCTACATAGCTGTAGGTATTTCAGGAGCTATTCAACATTTAGCTGGTATGAAAGATTCGAAGGTTATCGTGGCAATTAATAAAGACGAAGATGCACCTATTTTTCAGGTAGCAGACTACGGTCTTGTAGCTGATTTATTTACAGCATTACCTGAACTAGATTCTGCGATCTAACTAAATTGATTAAGTTTTTTACTAAAGAAAACGCATTCAATATCACTCTATTAATAAGTGTTGCATTTTTAATAATTTTTTATATCTTAAGTTATTTTCAATTGATTCAATCAACTGAAGCAATGGGTTTAATAGGAGAAGCTTCTAGATGGTGTGAAAGAGTAAGCGATGGACCTTTTAGGGAACCTGTAAATACATTAAGTAATTTAGGCTTTATGGTTGCTGGCCTATATATTTTATACAAACTAACAAATGAATCATCATTTAATGAATTTTCTGGCCTTAATAAAATCACAATTTTATATGGTGTTGTAGTTGTTTACCTAGGACCTGGCTCAATGATGATGCATGGCACTAATACTGAATGGGGTGGATGGGCAGATAATTTAAGTATGGTTATGTATATCATTCTTCCTTGGCTATATAACTGTTATAAGATGTCTAATTGGACCACAAATACACTTTTAAGAGTTTATTTCTTAATTGTATTTGTGTATGCATTGATGAGAGGCTTATTTGGAAACGGAATGGGTATAGGGCTTGATCTATTTGGAGTTTCTATAGGACTTTGGGTGATAACTGAATTTCTATATAAGTTCTGGTCTCCATCAATGAGATTTATTTCAGGTTTTGTTGGCTTTTTAGTGATGATGCTATTTGGAATTTCTCCAATAGAAGTCATAGATAATATAAGCGATTATTGGTGGATTATACTTTTCTGGTTACCTGGAATATTAGCAAATAAGAAACCTGAAGGAATAAGGACCTATAGATGGTATTTTGCTGGAATGATTGCATATATGAGTGCTTTTGCAATCTGGCTAACAGGAGTTCCTGATAGCGAAACATGTAATCCTGATACTATATTTCAAGCGCATGGCTTCTGGCATTTATTAACAGCTCTGGCAACAATATTTTTCTTTTATCACTATAGATCTGAAAAATTAATTTAAGATTTCATTACACCCAGTATCTTCTAATAAATTAATAACCTTATCTTTATCTGCTGTGGATAATTTATTAAATTCTTCTTTAATCCAATTTAAACATTTTACTTGGTAAGGAAATGTTTTTTGTCTCCATGTTGCATTATCTATATTGGTTTCCCAAATATCATCACCATTATTATATGCTTTGGAATTAGCTATTAAACAGGGAATATATACCTTACCAATTTCTTTAAATATATCTTTTAAAGTATTCGGTATATCTTCTGAATCAATCCAACCATGAGTATTATCATTGAAATAATTTAAATTCTTATCTTCATCATTATTATCAATACCAAAAAACATACCAATCCCACCTTTATCATGTAATCCAGAGAGATCAGACATTGTGCTTACCCATGAGACTGTTCTTGGAGCATTTTTGTAGGCTATATTGCTTGGTGTTGGATCAAAACCTACCAATTGTGTTAGTTGTCCATATAAACCAAAATCTGATGAGGATGGTCTATTACCAAACATATAAGGCAATACGGATAAATGATTTTCCATTAGTTGAAGATATCTTTTATAGCTTTCATCAATTAATGATGCAGTTTCATCACTAGAACCAACCACCCATAGTCTATTAATTTGTCTATCCGCGATAATATTGCCAAATTCATGCAGAGAATCATTATCAATATTTAATTTATGTTGAAGTACTAACATTTTTTTTGCATTTTCAGCATCCTCATCAAAATACCATCGATAATGAAACATATACTTAGTAGTCCATTCATCAGCAAAGTCCTCAAGTATATAATTTAAAAAACTTAATACAGGTGATTTTGGAATTACAGATTTATTTTTGTAGACTTTTTCTAAGTATCTAATAATAGGCGTCGTATCTGTTTTGCAGATATCTTTTTTGTCTTCTTTAAAGATTAATGTTGGTAAAAGAACCGGTTTAGGTGGCTCTATATTTAATAACGATAGATTGTGAACAACATCACCCCAAGAAATTGAGTAGGGTATATTTCTATATCTTAAAAGAGCTAATATTTTTTGTGTATATGGCGAACCCACATTACCAAAGACTTTGATTTGATCATTCATTTATTCTAGTGAGTCGTTATTTTAATTTCCAAGCGCTATAGCTTTCTGAAAGGCCGTTCTTGATTCGATATTTTTTACATAATTTTTAATATTAGTCATCTCTTCACTCACTGTTCCAAACCTATTTGCCATGTAACATGAATGACCTAACATACAATCTGCTGCAGAAAATTGACCAATAAGATAATCCTTATCTTCTAAGTACTCATTTAATGGCTTTAACGATTTAGATAATAAGTTCATCGCTTGATTCAATACAGTTTCATCACGTCTATCAGCAGGTAGAAGAATTGTTTGAACAACAATTTGATTCATTGGAGGCATTACCATACCTTCACAATAATGAAACCATTGAAGGTAATATGGATATTCAGGAGAATTAACATCAGGTTTCAAGCCTTTATGATCATACGTATCAATAATGTATTGAATAATGGCTCCTGATTCAAAAATTGTAACATCATCATCTTCAATAACTGGAACCCGCCCGAGAGCATGTCTGGCTCTATGTTCTGGAGATTTTAAACCTTCCTTAGTAAATGGAAGTATTTCTAATTCATATTCCATTTCTAATTCTTCTAGAAGCCATGCTACTCTTCCAGCTCTAGTGTTAGGTGTAAGGTAAAGTTTTATCATGATTTAACTCCTATTTTTTAATAATTTTAGATGAATTCTTTATAAACTCATTTTGCTTTTTTTTATCTTTTAGTAGATTTTCTACTGGTAGCGGTACTTTGATACCTTTTTTCATGCCTGGCTGCTCATACATATCATTTTTCCATCGATCCAGGTTCTCTAGTCCATCGATATCAACACCGGACCAATTATGTGTTCTAACCCAACACCAGTTAGCAATATCAGCAATTGAATAATCACCAGCTAGCCATTCGTTATTTGCTAGATGTTTATCAAGTACTTCAAATAGTCTTCTTGACTCGTTTTGATATCTATCAATAGCAGGCTGAATTTTTTCTGGAAAATATCTAAAAAATACATTTGCCTGACCCATCATTGGACCTATACCACCCATCTGAAACATTAACCATTCGAGAGTTTTAGCTTTCTTATTTGGATCTTTTGACATTAACATATCTGTTTTTTCTGCTAAATAAATCATTATTGCGCCAGATTCAAACATATGAAGATTGTTATTAGCTTTATCAATAATTGCTGGAATTCTTCCGTTAGGACTTATCTTAAGAAAATCAGGTTTATGTTGTTCTCCCTTAGAAAGATTCACTAAATGTGGAGTGTATTCAAGATTCATAGCTTCAAGAGTACATGAGACCTTATGACCATTAGGAGTAGGTGATGTATATAAATCAATCATAGTTTATTTTTTATAAAATCAATTA
>CERG01098101.1_pt1 | contig 10451 bp, 9 predicted proteins | sample 530861 | NCBI WGS metagenome assembly CERG01 (sample SAMEA2621037, study PRJEB7988) | marine metagenome | biome: marine biome (ENVO:00000447); feature: deep chlorophyll maximum layer (ENVO:xxxxxxxx); material: "saline water (ENVO:00002010), including plankton (ENVO:xxxxxxxx)" | depth 50 m
ACAATAAAAGATGGGATATTCTGTATAGCTTCAGCAGACTCTAATTTATGAAAGATTCCTTGTTAAGAATAGAATATATATCATTTCCTTTCTCATCAGAAATAATACCAATACCAATAACTCCAAAGTATTTCTTGTCTTTACAATCATAAAAAGAATATACATTTTCTTTAAGCTTAAACCTTCTAAGAAAACCACATTCCTCTAGAATTTCTCTTCTGATTTCCATCATCAATTTTTTATCTAAAAGCCTAACCTCAAAAGTATTGGCTACATTTAATGGAGTGTCTTCTTTATAATAAAAGACATCTCCTAATTCAGAGTGTGTAGCCTTAATAAAAAACTTTCCACTTTGGTTAACACTCCAATAGTTTTCAAACATTGTTTCTGCAAAATAGTCTGAATTATTCCACTCTTTAATTTGTTTAAAAGTAAGATCTTGTGAAAAAGTATTACTACTAATAAATAATAATAATAAGATGAAATAGAATTTCATTAATTAATAATATTACAGGAATTGTACTCCGGATCAACATTAATAAAAATTTCCTTCCTTGCCTTCTCAAACCACCTATCTAACTCAATTCCTTGCTTCCTATTTAAGGTAAAGTTTCTAAACCTTTGATAGTCTTCTTCTAGGTTACCTAGATGAGGGGGAATTTTTTCTTTGAAGAAAATTAACTTATAAGCAATTTTACCATCATCTGTTCTGCTCTCAAAAGGAACGGATATCTGGCTAACATCCATAGTATCTATAGTAAAAAATATTACTGGATCAAGCTCTTCAACAAGAACATTTTCTGAACCCATTGCGTCTGTAAAATATCCTCCAAATGAGGAGGTGAATTTATCATCAGAATATTCTCTAGCCAACTCTTCAAAAGTTACTGAATCAGAATACGCTAAACCCTTGAGACTATCTAAAAAATCTTTAGTTCTTTGAATATCTGAGTCTGAAAACTCAGGTTGTAAAAGAATATGTCTAGAATTAAATAAGTTTCCTCTTTTTTCTATCAATTGAATCAAGTGAAATCCAAATTCTGTCTCAACAGGCATCGAAATTTCTCCTTCTTTTAATTTAAACACAGCCGCTTCAAACTCAGGCTGAAATGTTCCTCTTCCAACAAAACCTAAATTTCCACCGTTCTGTGCACTTCCTGGGTCCTGACTATTAAGTGTGGCTAAAATTTCAAAACTTTCTCCATTTAATATTTTATCTCGAATTTTAAGTAACTCTCCTCTTGTTTTGTCTTTTTGTTCTTTACCGACTTCAGGAACTTTAACAATCTGAGAAACTTTTACTTGAGTTGAGAAGTAGGGCAAACTATCTCTTGGAACACTCTCATAAAAATCTTTTACTTCTTCTGGGCTTACAACAACATCAGCTAAAATTTCTTGACGCATTTTTCTCACAATAAGCTGTTCTTTAATATCGTCGAAAAGCTCTTTCTTAAACTCGGCTATTGTTTTGTTATAATATTTTTCAATTTCATCTTCAGAGCCTACCTGATTTATAATAAGAGCCATTCTAGAGTTTAATTCTTGATCAACTTGACCGTCCTCAACTAAAACAGAATCGATTTCTGCTTTAGCAACCAATAGCTTGTTTGTAATTAAATCTTTTAATACAGCACATTTTGTGTTTCCTGAAATTCTCTCTCCCCTGGAAAGTATATCTAGGTATGTACTTTCTAATTCCGACCTTAATACGATATAATCATCAACCCTAACTATTATTTCATCTACAACTACACCAGCGCTTTCTTGGGAAATACCCTTGAAAGAATATGATGAAATAATAAATAAAAAAAAGAGATATGTTAGTTTAATATATTTCATAATCTACACCTCTCACAGAGTTGTTAAAAATACTATCACGCAAGTTATCAAATAATTCTTGTTTTCTATTATTTAATAAGATTGTATTAATTATATCTTCCTCAAAGGTAAGAGGAGAATAATCTCCAATTAATTTTTTATCTAATATCCTTATAAAATGAATATAGTCACCTTCTCTTATTTCATAAAAGGTTCTTGATTTCAGGAAATTAGATTTGTCTAAATCTCTGGGAAAGGGAATGTTTAAAATGATATCATCAAATTTGATCCAAGTTGAGTCCTCTAGAAAAGATTTTTCAGCAAACTGAAAACAATAAGAAATGACTTCTGAAGTATCCGAATCAGGATATTTTCTTAAATTATTTCTAAAAGTATTAATGGAAGGAGCGTCAAGAGGTAATTTAGCGTATATTGTTTTAATTAAATTGAAAGGTAAAATAAAATCATCTTTATTTTCATTGTAATAATTAGAAATTTGATCTTCTGAAATTTTTATATCCATTGAATTAGCGTATAGATACTTCTCAAATTCAAATAGCATTAAGCTTTCTTTGTAATCTTCAACTTTTCTTTCTATTTGGCTCATAACGTTTTCGTTCTGAAAAGCTGAATTTAATATCAATTGTTTTGTAATCCAGGCGTTAATTTGACTATTATATATAACTGTACTGTCACCAAGAGATGAATTATAAATAATATCATCATCATACAAATAAGCTTCTCCAACCTTTGCAATTACCCCTTTTTTATCTTGGTCTTGACTTATAATTAAACCACAAGAACTTAAAAGTGCTATAAGAAATATTAATATTTTATTATCCATTCTTAACTTTTGTCATCAACAGAGTTATATCATCATCAGTTAAATTGTTTCCCCTAAAATTATTAAGATCATCTATTACTAACTTAATAAATTTTTGAGGTTTCTTTTTTGTATCTGAGAAAAGCTTTAATAATCTCTTTGAGCCATAAAATTCGCCAAAATCATTTTGTGTTTCTATAAGACCATCAGTATAACAGAAGACATTAAAATCATTTTTTATTTTAACCTTAGAAACATCAATCTTAGGTAATTCAGAAAACATTCCTAAAACTGTAGAACCTTTATCAAGAGTTTCTACTTTTTTATCATAATAAATTATTGGATGAGGGTGCCCACAGTTAACATATTCTAATACTTGTGATTTATAATCGTAGACAGCTATAAAAATACTAACAAACCTTTCACTCAATCCTCTTAAATTGATTTGAAAATTTAGTTCTTCAACAATTTTTTTCAGATTTTGAGAATGTCTTACCATTGTCCTAAGGGAAGCCTGAACATTAGACATTAATAACGCTGCAGGAATTCCTTTTCCTGAAACGTCTGCTATACAAATTAAAAACTTATCTTCCCCTAAGGATATGTAATCATAATAATCTCCCCCCAACGCATAGTGTGGCATATACGACGAAGTTATTTTTAATTTTTTAGAGTTAGGGAGTGAATTTGGAATTAAATTTTCTTGTACCTTTCTTGCAATATACCTTTCATTTTCAATATCATCAAAAACAGGAGAAGTAGGTAAATTAAATATGTTTATAAGAACTGATATGGAAATATAACTAAAGTTAAAGGATATCAATAATACAAAAAACAGTAAACTTTGAATATTAAAATAAGGGGTAAAGAAATTATTATTTAAAGAAAAAAACTGATAAATAAGTATATTAGAACCTAACAGAAAAAAACATATAAGTATAGTTTTCCATTTCTGATCAAAGTGCAGATATGCAATCCATTTCTGATTAAAAAATAAAATTGCTCCTATCATAAATAATAAGCCAAGAAAATATTGGTAGATAGGAGAAGGATAAAAATTATAAATTATATCAAAAAGGAAAATAATTATTGCTCCATACTGAAACAACCAGAAAATAGATTTCATAATTGAAGTAGATTCAAAAAGTATGAGTCTTTTAAAAAAAATAAAATTTATTATAAGAAATAATAAAGAAATTCCGGTGACAAATTCATTGATTAAATTCGAAAAAACAGGATAGTAAATAAAATTATCTCCAATTTTAAATAAATATAGTATGTATATTAATACAATAGGAAAAATTGCTTTTACACTATAAATAAAAAGTTTAAAAAAATTGGTAAAAATTACCTTTCTACTAATCTTAGGGAAAACTAAATCATAATATTTGTAAAAAGAGAAAACGAATGAACCCAATAAAATAAGATAAATAAGTCTGTATGTTGGAGAGTAAAAAGTTTGATCCTCAAAAAAAAGTATTATATGAAGGAAAGAATAGAGAACCCAAAACAAAGATCCTGTTATTAGATAAAAATTGGGGTTAATTCTTAGAGCCATCCTTCAAAAGTAAGAAAGAATAAATTATTTCTTTGAATAATTAGGAGACTCTCTTGTAATAAAGACATCATGGGGATGACCTTCAATTGATCCTGCATTTGTTATTCTTACAAAAGAAGCTTCTTGTAGTTTAGAAATATTTTTTGCACCTACATATCCCATACCTGCTCTCAAACCCCCTGTTAGTTGATAAATAACCTCTGACAAATCCCCCTTGTAGGGAACCCTTCCTACAATTCCCTCTGGAACCAATTTTTTGGGATTATCCTCATTTTGCTGGAAATACCTATCTTTAGTGCCAGCCTCCATTGCCTCAACTGAACCCATACCCCTATAAGCTTTATATTTTCTTCCTTCATATAAAATTATATCCCCTGGAGTTTCTTCTGTTCCAGCTAATAAAGAACCTATCATTACAGAGTTTGCGCCTGCAGCTAATGCTTTGACAACATCTCCAGAAAATCTTATACCACCGTCTGCAATGACAGGGACGCCTGTTCCTTTAATTTTATTAGAAACATTATGTATCGCTGATAGTTGAGGCATTCCGACCCCAGCTATAATTCTTGTTGTACAAATACTACCTGGACCCACCCCTACCTTGACCGCATCTGCTCCAAAGTCTACAAGTTTTTTTGCTGCTTCACCAGTTGCAACATTGCCTACAACAACATCAACTGAATAATTTTTCTTAATTATTTTAAGGAGATCTAATACTGACTTGGAATGTGCATGGGCTGTGTCAATAGATATTACATCAACACTAGAATTAATTAACTTTTCTATCCTTTCTTCCCAATCATCTGAAACACCAATTGCAGCACCAACCCTTAATCTTCCTAACTGATCTTTACACGCATCAGGCATTGATTTACTTTTTAAAATATCTTTATAAGTTATTAATCCAACAAACTTTTTGCCTTCAACAATTGGAAGTTTTTCTATCTTATGTTTCTTTAAAATTTTTTCAGCACTATCAAGACTAATTCCTGTTTTTGCTGTTATGAGCTTCTTAGTCATAATCTTAGATATCTCAGTTGAGTTATCTTTTTGAAATCTCAAATCTCTATTCGTTACTATTCCAATTAATTCATTTTTTGAATTTATAATTGGAATGCCTCCTATTTGATGTTTTTTCATAATAGACAATGCATCTTTAACGTTAGAGTTTTTATTCATGGTTATAGGATCTTTTATCATACCACTTTGTGACCTTTTCACTCTCCTAACTTCTTCAGCTTGCTTATCTACACTCATGTTTTTATGAACTATTCCCATTCCTCCTTTCAAAGCAATAGCAATAGCTAATCTTGATTCTGTAACTGTATCCATAGAGGCAGATACAATAGGTATGTTAATACCAATATTTCTAGTTAAAAAGGATGTCACATCCGTATCAGCAGGTACTATTTCTGAGTAAGATGGAACTAAGAGCACATCGTCAAATGTTAGTGCTTCGTGTTGGAATAATGACTTGTTTTTCATGGCAAATAAGAGATTTAACTATTTGCCAAGCAAAACTAATGCATTATAATTGAGTTAAAAAATTCTTTTTATATTATTAAATGTCAATCTTAGAAATAATTGCCTCCCTTGCTGGGGTAGTGAGTGTATGGTTCGCAAGGAAAAATAACGTGCTTGTTTTTCCAACTGGCATCGTTAGTGTCTTAATTTATGTATATATAACATATGAGAATAAAATTTATGCCGAAGCCGGTATTAACTTATATTATTTTATAATGAGTGTTTATGGGTGGATATTATGGACATCTAAAAACACTAAAATCAAAAAAAATATTTCAAGAAATAAAAAATCTGAAAACGGAATTTATCTGATCTTATTTGTTGTTTTTTTTGTTATTTTATTTTTAATTCTTAAGATGACAGATAGTGATGTTGTTTTTCTAGATAGTATAACCACAGCACTTAGTTTAACAGCGATGTTACTTCTTGCTAGAAGAAAATTAGAAAACTGGATCTTTTGGATTATAGCAGACATTATATACATCCCTCTTTTCATATATAAAGGTCTTTACATTACTAGTGTTCAATATTTTATTTTTCTAATTTTAGCTGTATCAGGATATTTTGAATGGAAAAAAAGTTTAGAAAATGATAAAGATTAGTATAGTTGGACCTGAGTCTTCAGGAAAAAGTACTTTGGCACTGTCTCTTTCTCAAAAATTAGACTGTAAACTTTGTGAGGAGTATTCAAGAAAATATTTAGAAAAAAAAACAGATTATGACGTTACCGATCTTAAAACAATTGCTAAAAAACAAGATCAATTAATAAGGAAAGAAATAGTTAGAGGAGGAAATTATTTAATTGTAGATACTTGTGTCCTAGATATTGAACTCTGGAGCAAAATAAAATATAATAAGGTAGATGAAAAGATATTAGATTTATCAAGAAAAGAAGAGTTTGACTTTTACTTGTTATGTAAACCAGATATTCCTTGGGAATATGATAAGTTGAGAGAAAATCAATATAATAGAGAAAGCATTTATGAGGAGTTTAAATCTGTCATGAGAGAAAAAAAATTAAATTATTTTATTATAGAGGGTTCTGTTTCTAAAAGAATAAGTTCTGCTCTAAAAATTATTAATAATTATTAATTACTTTTGTTCCTAGGGGGTGCCTTAAAAATAAGGGCTGAGATTATACTCTTAAAACTGATCCAGGTAATGCTGGCGTAGAAAAGATAAAATATTATATTATTCTTTTTCAAGTCCCCATATTTAAAATTTTACGTTATGAGGATACTTTTTTTTATTTATTTAAGTTTTACTGCCTTTTCTCAAGACCTTGTAGAGGGTAACATTAAGGATTCAAAAGGTAATATTATATCAGGCGCAAACATTTACATCTCTTCCACTAAGGAGGTATTATTCTCTAATATTAAAGGTGATTTTTACATTAAAATTCCATCAGAAAAATTTAAAATATCTATATCTCATGTCGGTTATATAACTAAGGAGATTACAATAATATCAAACGAAAAAAAATATTATGAAATCACACTTGAAGATGGCATCTTGCTAAGTGATGAAATTAAAGTTACCTCAACTAGAGTTAAAGAAAACAGTCCATTTGCATTTTCAAATATCTCAAGAAATTTTATAGAGGAAAACAATATTGGCAGAGATATTCCTTTTCTAATTCAGTCAACACCTTCGGCTTATTCAACATCTGATGCTGGAAATGGGGTAGGATACACAGGGGTTAGAATAAGAGGAAGTGATGCCACTAGAATAAATGTTACAATAAATGGGGTTCCATATAATGACTCAGAGTCACATGGTGTATTCTGGGTAAATATGCCGGATCTTGCTTCATCTTCTAGCAGTATACAAGTTCAAAGAGGTGTGGGTTCATCAACAAATGGGGGTGGAGCTTTTGGTGGAACTGTTAGTATTAAGACCGGAAATTTATCAGAAAAATTTACAATAAATTATTCTTCTTCTGGGGGATCATTTAAAACTTTTAAAAATTCATTTGAAATAAACTCTGGACTTATAAAAAATGCATTAAACTTTAACTTAAGACTTTCAAAAATTACATCGGACGGCTATATAGACAGAGCATCTTCAGACTTAAAATCTTACTATGCCTCAGCTAGTTATTATTCAAAAAAAACATCGATTGATTTTATAAATTTTTCAGGAAAAGAAAAAACATATCAATCATGGTGGGGAACACCAGAGTCTAGATTATCAAATGATATAGAAGGAATGAATCAGGTTATTATTAACAATGGATATACTGATTTACAAGCTAAGAACTTATTGGAAGCAGGCAGAACATTTAATTATTATACTTATGATAATGAAACTGACAATTACCAGCAAGATCACTACCAGACTCATGTAAATCATAGTTTTTCAAAAAACACTAATCTACATCTTACATTTCATTATACTTTTGGAAGAGGTTATTACGAACAATATAGAGAAGCTGATAACTTAAAAAACTATTATGAGTTTGGGGAAGATAAGACAACAGACTTAGTTAGAAGGAGGTGGTTAAAAAATCATTTTTATGGTATTACATATTCTTTTCTAAAAGAATTTAATAATAGTTCTTTAAATATTGGGGGAGCATTAAATAAGTATGATGGAGACCATTTTGGAGAAATTATTTCATCAGGTTCAGTTGATGTCTTCTTTTCAGAACCTTATTATTTTTCTGGATCAACTAAAAAAGATGCGAATGTTTTCACAAAATACAATATTAATATCTCTAGTAATACAGAGCTCTTTACTGAACTACAATTAAGGAGTTATTCTCATAATAGTAACGGAACAGACAATGACAAGTCAAAAATTAAGATTAATTCTAAAAATGTTTTTTTTAATCCTAAAATCGGGATTACAAATCAATTAAGTAAAAAATTAAGTTTATATAGTTCGTTTTCCATAGCAAACAGAGAACCTATAAGAAGTGATTTTATTGACTCTAATGAAACACCAAAACATGAGACCTTATACGATTTAGAGTTAGGAAAAATTTTTAATTATAAAATGGGTTCCTTGACAACAAACTTTTTCTGGATGGAATATAATAATCAACTTATAACCACAGGAGAAATTAATGATGTTGGGGCTAATATTAGGACAAATGTTAAAAAAAGCAGAAGGTTTGGAGTTGAGATATCTAATCTAATAAATACTCGAAAAATCAATATAAATTCTTCTTTATCATTATCTAAAAACTATGTTTTCAATTTCAATGAATATTTATATGATTACGGAAATGACTTTAGTGAATTCAACACAATAATTAATAAATATAAAAAAACTGACATTTCTTTCTCCCCAAACATAATAGTTAATAACTCAATAATATGGGCTTTTAAAAAGCCATTTAGTGTCTCCCTCAAATCTAAGTTTGTAGGAAAACAGTATCTAGATAACACTTCAGATTCAAAAAGATCAATAGATCCTTTTTTACTGAACGACTTTGAACTAAATGTTAATTTGAATAATAATTTTTTAAAAAATTTATATTTTAAGTTTTCAATAAATAATATTTTTAATGAAGTGTATTCTAATAATGGGTATACCTTTGGTTATTATGGTGGATTAAACTATGAGGTAAGAGAAAACTACTATTACCCACAAGCTGTAAGAAATTATATGTTAACTATTAATTTTAAAATTTAAAATGAGAGCAACTTTAGAGATAAGTATGTACCCATTATTACAAAAAAATAAAGAGAAAGAATACAAAAAAATAGTTAAAAAATTTTTAAGTGAAATCTCTAAAAAGAAAGGTCTTGTTATCGAATCGAATGGATTGAGTTCTATTGTTTACGGGGATTATAAAGATATTATTTTATTGCTTCAAGAAGAGGTAAGAGATTATTTGAAGAAATACAGATCTGTCTTTGTTTTTAAAATAGGTAAAGGGACACTAAGTTATAGTAACAAATAAAAATCTTTTCTTGCCATAAATATCCTCTATAAATTCGCATTCAAATTCAGAGAAAAGTCGTTCTAATTCACTCTCATATTTATCATTAATCTCAAAATATATATTTCCTTTTTCATTTAAATGTTTTCTGGAAAACCTTAATATCTTTTTATAAAAATACAGAGGATCCTTTGAGACAAAAAGAGCTTTATGAGGCTCATAATTTAGAACATTATCATCGACCTTATTTTTATCTTCTGAAGAAATATAAGGAGGGTTACTCACAATTACATCAAATTTGGTTTTAGGAGTATATTCTTCGATACTTTCATTAATAAACCTTACCTTATTCTCAACTAATCTGTTATTTTTATTAGCTATTTTGACAGCCTCTTTAGATAAGTCAATCCCGAAAACGTGAGCATTTAAATGTTTATATAATATTATTGCTATACAACCTGACCCCGTGCCAATATCTAAAATGTTTTTTTTCTTATTGTCTTTTTCGTGTTTTATAATATGACTTACCAATTCCTCAGTTTCAGGTCTAGGTATTAAGACATTATTATCAACATAAAAGTTCTCATCATAAAAAAATTGTGAATTTGTTATATACTGAATAGGAACACCACTGTTTATCTTTTCTAAATCCTCATAGAATGTTCTTTTAACTTTATAATTCCATTTTATCTTTTTATTTAGTATTAGATCTGAGTTAGTTAAATTAAATTTTTGATATAGATATTTTAGAGAAATGTTTTTTATATCATTGCCAGAATAATAATTTACTTTGTTAAGTAATTCATTATAAATTGAATTAGATTCTATATCAGGCATAG
>CERG01003370.1_pt1 | contig 10337 bp, 5 predicted proteins | sample 530861 | NCBI WGS metagenome assembly CERG01 (sample SAMEA2621037, study PRJEB7988) | marine metagenome | biome: marine biome (ENVO:00000447); feature: deep chlorophyll maximum layer (ENVO:xxxxxxxx); material: "saline water (ENVO:00002010), including plankton (ENVO:xxxxxxxx)" | depth 50 m
TAAGGGTGGAGATTAGCACCCAATTTTTTAAGAGAAAAGTTTGGAAGTCGATTTTCGTTCCAAACTCACGCCAGTTTGGAACCGAAAATCTCGATTTCCAAATATTTTTCTAAATCGCGTTGAGTCACAGACCGTCGATCGTCTCATATAAGAAATAGGGTCAATTTTGGAACGGATCGGTGTATAGGAAAAATCCTAAATCTGAATTTAGGTGCCGATTTAGCCCGGGTTGCTAATCTCCACCCTAATAACCAAATTCCATCGGCCGCTCCCTTTTGACATCCTGAAGCGTGCCACGCGCTGCCGTGCCAAAAAAAAAAACCGTAACACAGATTGGGGGATGACCTTAATACTAAATAAATACCCTCGAAGGTAATAAGATCTAAACATTGAAAAAATATCCGTCCGAAACATCCGTCCGGACGGATATCCGTCAGTAGACATAGGCACTAGCTATGATAGTAACTTTATTAGTTGCTGGCTTCACGTTTTATAGACCAGAGGATCACATCATAGCTTCGTATTCACTACTGACGATCATTTCCTTCTTAACTAAATTCTTTCTCAAGAGCACAAACGCTGTTGTTTTTCCGAGGTGGACAACCTACTGTAGCAAGCTTGGGAGAATGGCGAAAGAGTCAGACGGCCAGTCAAACGTGCTATAAGAAATATGGCATCGTCAGAAGCGCTCGTATTCCTCCGGGAACTTCAGCGTAAATGTGATAATGATGTGAGCGTTTCGTGTGATTACCCGCCACAGCCGCTCGCTTCGACATATCTTACAGTTGCGTTTGGCTGGCGCTCGACTCTCTTGTCGCCCGTCGGTCCCAAGTGCTATTTTTTATCTTCACTGACCCTCCCGTCATCGATGTGCCCCTCGTAGACCTGTGCTGACTGTGACGCCAAAAACCCTCAGTGGGCCTCTGTCTCTTACGGCATTTTTCTTTGCTTGGAGTGCTCGGGCGTCCATCGCGGCCTTGGCGTGCACATAAGCTTCGTCAGGTATATTGCATGTCTAATATATGCTATCGAGTTCAAATCCCCGCTGCTATATTCGTAATATTGTTCCCTCCTCATGCAAAGTTTTGTAGGTCTGTTGGAATGGACTCATGGTCTGAGGTCCAGCTAAAAAAAATGAAAGTCGGGGGAAACGCTAACCTCAACGAGTTTTTGAAGGTTAGTTTTTCCCTTAAAGGAACTCGTGCTGGTTGGCACTTTGGCAGGTCTGCCATGAAGAGTGAAGAGCTGCTTTTGAGGATGTTGTTCGGAAACCCTCACACTGTCTTACCACTTTTTTACATGTCCCCTTTGCAGGAATATGGTCTTACTAAAAATACTAATCAACTACTCAAATACAATGCCCCAGCAGCGGAGTTTTATAAGAAAAAGATTCAAGCTCTCGCCGAAGACCGTCCATGGCAACACCCAAATATAATTGAAAAATCTGTCTCAGTCAATGACGCAAATGATTTCGTCCCTGTGCATAAATGTTTTCACGAAAACGACCTGGGTTCTTTGAAATCTACCTCTGCTCACCGACGACAGCAAGCTACTCCTGCACACGAACATACATCGCAGCATAGCGATTCTCCATCAGTAAATTTCCTTGAAGACATCAACCCGCCCCAGAGTAGCAGTAGATATGTCGGCTTTGGGAGCTTCGCGGGGCGCAAAGACGATACCATCGACGATTATCTTGGCTCTTTTTCTGCAGGCGTTGGAAATCTGTCGGACAGGCTTGGCCGTGTTACTGCTGAGGCCACCCGAATTGTTGGTCAAACTGTTCGTGAGCTGCACACAGGAGACACGGATCAGCTACATGAAAGTGCAGCAAATGCAGCGCAAAAATCGATTGAAATTGGTCAGAGAACATGGTCAGGCATTAAGAAAATGTTGAGCTCAACTGTAAACAAGCTTGAAAGTTTTGCAAGTGTGCATAATGACAACGGGTCTGTCACATATCTCAGATCTAGGATCAGTGGTCAAGGTGAAGCTCAAGAACACGCGCAAACTGAACATGTGATGTTCGACCGTGCTATTGCGTTAGGTGGACTTGGAGAGGGGCAGATATATTATCCAGCCCTTGCAAGGGGCAACGCAGTTAACGAGTTGAAGATCAAAGATAGTGCCTTACACTCGACTTCACCTTCGAATAGGATCGATGATCATGCAACGAAAGAAATGATCAACTCTGGTAATGAAACGGGAAACACGAACTTGGTTTTGCCCCCCGAAGACTGCGGTGGCTGCTTACAAAACACCAAGCTCAACATGAGCAAGTCAAACACGTGGAGTGACGAAGAAGATGGCGAGGACTGGGGAGAAGTTTGGGGAACATAAGAGAAGGCAGCCGTTTCGTGTACCTCCTCTCCGCGTGATTCCCATACAAACACGCCAGCATAACCCTTGATCATCCGAAAATCGTCCAAATATATCAGGATGGATCAAGCTCTCGATGAGGGCGAAAGGCAAACATCAGCGCTGATAAAAATGTTCGAGTGATTGGATACTTTTTCCGCCCACTACGACTCTGCAGGAAAACCACGGATGTGTTGCATGATGCTATGCGATATTGTGTCTGCTTAGTGTGCTGCGCGCCTTCCAAGAAACCATGTTCACGCAATGGAACGATTTGAACATGAGCAACGTGAGGACTGCCCGCCAGATTCTCCCAAGACGTTCTTCCTGGCCAATGTGGCGTTATTATAACGAACGATAATGCCCTTGAGGAGCGATCTGCTGCTTTGATCAGTGCTGTGATGTGCTCAACAGTTCGGCGAACAAGGTCCTCGTCAAACGGAGGATTACATTGATATGATCCCTCCTGTGGTTTGAAATAAAAAAATGAGCCCAGTGATCCAAATGGGGCGTCTGTGTCGGTAAAAGGACTGCAAAAACGATGCCAGCGACAATTTAAAGGTGAGGCAAAGCACTCGACATCGACGCCCATCCCATCTCGAAGTACGTCAAATACCGCGCCGTGCAACGCGGCATGATGACCAGCAACGGTGTGGAACATGCCACCTTGCACAGATGTGTATCTACAAACTAACGCGAAAGCAGCTGATTCGAAATCAGTCTCAGATGGTTTATCATGGCAACCTGATTGAGCTTTAGAATTTTCCATGCTGAATAAATGATGAAGCTTTTCGTAATGCTCTGCATTTAGCTCCACTTTCGTGCCATTAAATGATAGTCTCACCCGATTTCCGTGTCTTTGGATGGCCACCTTCGTGTCTACGATGCCATTTTTTCGCACTGAGATCATCTCTTGTTTGATGTACTCCCTGGCGCGTCCGACGAGGGGGATAAGTGTTCCAACCACTTTTTCAACGGCCACAGACGAAATATGCTTTGCAGTCAGACGACTTCGCAGAAATGAAACCACTCGTTCATCCTTTGGGATGATTGGGTCCTCTGTGCCATCATGACATAATAAAAATTCTTCGAAAGCGTTCGCCCAGCATTTGCCAAGGTGTTTTGACACTACGTTCTCAAAATGACGGCAGAGACGTGAAACAGCCCGTAGCCGTCTTGCTTCGATAAACAGGGACGCTGTGCATTTCGCGCTATTGTTAATGCGAACGGCTTTTCCGACTTCAGATGAACATAATAGATCTTCCTCACGCGAAAGAGGAAAGTGCATGGTATTGTCCAATATCCGGCTGATTCCAGTTGGTGTGATGGTGTGTCTAGTGCTTGCTTTCGACTTTTCCACATAATGAAGTTTGCCCTCATAGCATGGATAAGGGACTCGTATATCCGGGGAACGCCCAGAAACAAACAGTGTCGTCGAGGAAGAATTCCGCGAGCGCTTCCTGATATGGTTAGGGCTAAATTTCTCTTTTTCAGCGACTTGCTTAGCAGGACTCTCGATGATAGTTGAAGAACCGGAGAGTTCACCTTTGTCCCTCGAGCCTCCTCTTGGCGTTGGCTTTGGAAAGATGGAACGGTCGACAAGTTCGGCTAGTTCACGGTTGGGTTTTATCTTGTGTTCTCCCCTGGAGAGGCGTTCTCGCGATGTATCCCAATTCGACGTCATAGTGCAGCCCCCGCAAGCGCGAATGACGCGTTTCTTATATACTTGAAATAAAACACCCAGCCGGCGCCATCTCGTCCATATTATTTTAAGAGTTACCAATAAAATGATACATGTATATGAGCAACGTGACAGAGTATGTTTCTGGATTTCCCGAAACAACCGAGCTGCGTAAAACTTCAACGGCAAATGCATTCGTCACAGTGTCGTATTCGTATGAAATGGAGTATGAGGTTTTGCGCAAAAGCTTTTTTCCCTACTCGTATATAAATGGATTAAATCCTGCGGCAGTTGGCGATTTCTCTTCATTGACTCGCGAAATCGTTCACCGATTTCGTTCGAAGCTTATTATTACGAAGGTGGTTTCGAATCATGAACGAATGAATTGCGAAGGTCATCACTCATATCTTAACACTTCATGTATGCACTATCATAATAACGTGTCATTATTACCTTCGTAATTGTGAAGGCCAACGCGACTTTCTGATGTCTCCTCTTGCTTGAACGTCGATGTTTGTCTTCTCAGCATCGTCATGGGAGGCGATTCTTCGCATGTTGCTTCCACAAGCCAGTGCACTGCATATTTGCTGGATGTTTCGCCTTCACGGAATTGCTAGGTTTGTGGATCTAGCGGAATGGTTATACCACGTTACTTTCGATTTTTGCACAAGGGACGCTTCCAACTCGCCTGCAGCTGCGCGAAGAAACACCCGTCTTGAGTCCAATAAGGTGAAGTGACGCTACCCATTGCTGTCCAAGGACGCTTTTCCTGTTGCTAGTTTCACAACAGTCACCTCAAACACCTTAAAATAGGTCGATAGCGTTACAAAGAAGGACTGGGAGAACCCCCAGGTCATCGGACGTCGGAAAAGGTGCGTAAATATTTCCAAACGAACATTTCTCGTTGAGCGTGATGCAGCACTGCAGCGTTGATACCCTACGCTCTTCACAGGCCGGGTCATGTGCCCATGTATTCATTCCCAGACGTTCAAGCCGCCCTGCATTTCTGGTCTGCTGGTGGTTCGTGGAAAGCACGTACAACGCTTCCAAACGTGATGCTCCTAAACGGCTCATGGGATTTCATTTTAGTTTCATCACCAGAACACATACCGCACGGATTCCATGAATATTCCTTTCATGACAAATCGTGGGGTGAGATATTCGTCCCATCGAATTGGGAATGCGAAGGGTTTGATCGTCCCATCTACACCAATGTTACGTACCCTTTTCCGATGAATCCACCATATGCAAATCGACGCGGCGTATGGACCGCAAAACAAAAACATCGCGTCAGCGAGGCTGGTGGCGAACTGAGTCACTTGTCGGGATGGAAATGGAACCCAGATGTAATCGATTCAGATGAGCTAGAAAATCCAACCGGTTGCTATCGACGAATATTCGAAGTGCCCAAAGATTGGACCTCAGAAGGTCGTCGTGCATTTCTTCTCTTTGAAGGTGTTGACTCTGCGTTTTATTGCTGGTTGAATGGTCGTGCTGTCGGATATTCTCAAGACAGCCGTTTGCCAGCAGAATTTGACGTTACAGATTATCTGATATTAGGCAGGAATGTTCTTGCAGTGCAGGTCATGCGCTGGTGCGATGGCAGCTACCTCGAGGATCAAGACCATTGGTGGTTGAGTGGCATCTATAGAGATGTTATCCTATATGTAAAGGAACCAATATTCATAGCGGATTACAACATCAGCACAACAATACCGGACAGTGCTCGGGATGAAGCATCAGTCACTGTTGATATTTTTGTCTACGAATCGGTATCTTTGGATGTAGATTTACCATCTGACGTTGTTGTTGAGGCGATGTTTTTTGACACCGACGGACAGCGAGTGAATAGACTCGTCTCGACGGTGGATGACTTGATGCTATGCAGCTATGCAGAAACTCATGGTCAGCCCTTTGATAACATCTCTCCATACTTCACCCGAAAAGTAACCTTGACATTTCCTGTGCCTAGTGCACAGTTGTGGTCCGCTGAAACTCCATACCTCTACACACTCGTGCTTCGCACCTCTACATTAGCGTGTCGGCAGCGTATTGATACAACGAGTCGTGTAGTTGAATTGCGGTCGGATGTTGAAGCATGCCGAGTTGGAATACGTTGTGTTGATATTCATGATAGGCGGTTGCGCATAAATCGCGTCCCTGTCATTATTCAGGGAGTGAACCGCCATGAACACTGCCCACGAAGAGGAAAATCTGTATCTGAAGAGTCAATGGTCAAAGACATCGTCCTCATGAAACTGTTTAATTTTAATGCAGTCCGCACGAGCCACTATCCAAATCACCCCAGATTTTATGATTTGTGCGACGAATATGGTCTCTATGTATGTGATGAGGCTAACATCGAGACACATGGATTCCATGCTGGCATGCATCCGACACCATACTTATCGAATGATCCAGAATGGCGAGATGCATACCTTTCGCGGATGGCACGCATGGTCCAGCGCGATCGAAATCACCCCTCGATTATCATGTGGTCCCTTGGAAACGAGGCTGGCTGTGGGGGGGCTCATATCTCTATGGCGAATTGGACCCGCCTTAATGATCCAACACGCCCGTTGCACTATGAGTCGGGCGGATCACGGACTGATTGCACAGACATCATATGCCCCATGTATGCTCGAGTGCACACATGTGAACACATGGTACGAGAAGACGTATTGGATCAACGACCTGTAATTCTATGTGAATACAGTCACGCGATGGGCAATAGCAATGGCAGTGCTGATCATTACTGGGAATGCTTCAGGAAAGAAGGTCCGATCCAAGGTGGTTTTGTATGGGATTGGGTTGATCAGGGCCTTGATGCAATTGCTCCGAATGGAAGGCATTACTGGGTTTATGGTGGCGATTTAGGTGATGTTCCAAATGATGCTCAATTCTGCATCAATGGGCTTGTCTTCCCAGACCGTACTCCACACCCTGCTTTGTACGAATTCAAACATCTGATGAGGCCCGTGACAGTTTCTATATCCGGATTAGAGACTCAGACCTTGCCAGATCATCTTGAGACTTGGTCAAGGAGTAATCCACAGATTCGAGTGCGGAACTGGTTGAATTTTTCTAGTCTCCAGGATACTGCCACTTCTTGGAGAATTATGTCGGATAGTGGAGCATGCCTGGCCTCTGGTCAGTTATTATTGGATGATCTTCGCCCAGGTACGACAAAATCGTTTGCTTGGCACTCGCATCTTCCAGATCCATTGCGGCTCGTTCATTTAACTGCAAATCGTGCTGGCAGCACTGTTTCAATGCGCCGGTGGTTCGTCGAATTTAGAACCTGTACGACCGCAACTAAAGGTTGGTGTGGAATTGGGCACGAGCTTGCCTGCACTCAAGTTGAGTTACCATCGCCACTGCAAATGCCGTGCTTTCGAGCGGTTTCGCGGCATCTGACAAAGATCTCGCCATTTCATATTCGTGTACTTGACAACGGGGATGACATGCTACAGGTGCAATGTGCTAACGGTTTTCATTTGGCATTTTATCTTTGTGGTCCAAAAGCGGGTAGCATCGCCAGCATGAGACTCGGAAAGAACGAATTATCAAATGGCGGGCCAATACCATGTTTCTGGCGCGCCCCAACAGATAATGACCGTGGCGGGGAAGGACTGTCATACTGTGCACGTTGGCGCAACTCCGGGATAGATCAGCTGTCAGTGGTAAGTTTTGACAAATTTTCCGTTGTTTCTTTGGATTGGTTTTCATATCGTTTCCAACTTTACTACTCAATTTGTGCCCTGTATTTTAGGTCGGCGGTGCGCCGTCATTGCTATCCTATGGGCCGGGTAAAGGCGGATCATTCAAAGTATCAGTTGCGTATCGTTTGGCTCCTTGGGGCATGAGTAGGCGCAACACCACTGCAATTGAAGTCAATGTTATTCACAATGTATTTGTTGATAAAGTTGTGCTCACTTTCAAAGCCATTGCTGTTAAAGCACTTCCGCCCTTTCCGCGTGTTGGAGTACGCATGCGATGCACTGGAGCCTTTAAAACAGTTGAGTGGTACGGTCGGGGCCCGCATGAGTGTTACCCAGACCGCAAATCTTCTGCACCATATGGCCGCTATATGTCGAGTATTCACGACATGCACACTCCCTACATAGTCCCAAGTGAAAACGGGGGTCGAGCAGATGTTAATTGGGTTGCACTCAGTAATCTTGAAGCCACTCCAATCTTGTTGAAGTGCCAGGAAAGGCAAACACAGGTTGACATGCCCATTCTAAATTCGCAAGACAGGAATTACACAGAAATTTCAAAAGCTCCCAGATTACTTGTATCAATGCCCCCTGGCAAGAATGCGCAGATCTCTGTGCAAAGACACGCTCTTGAATCTCTTGACGCTGCTTCGCACACCCACAGGCTGGAAGAATTGACAGACAGCGGAGATGGCACTTTGCATCTTCATGTTGACCATTTGCACATGGGGCTGGGTGGCGATGATAGTTGGACACCATCTGTACATCCTAACTTCATCATACCGCCGGGTAATGAGTGGAACTGGTCTTTCACTCTTGCACCCACACAATCTGATTGCGATGTGCGTGTGCTACACAACGAACTGCACGCTATTTCATGAAAGATATCAGCGGAACGAGCGCGGAATGCTTTCAAAACACTTTGTAGGAACAAAACTCGAAGAGAATGAAATGCCCGGATATCGGATAGGAACTCAAGCCCTGTCGAGTTGAGTTGTACATTGTTCTCAAAAGTAGTCTTGCCTAGAGGCTCCGAGATATGTATTGCTTAGCAAAGCAGCAATCGTCATCGGCCCGATGCCTCCCGGAACTGGAGTCATGGCGCCTGCGATACGCGAAACCTCTTCTGCAGCCACGTCGCCGACAATTCTAAAATCAGGTAAACTCGACCTCGATACAGAGAAATGATCAATGACGAACTCCTTTTCAGCACTAGAATCTACCAGCTTTGTATAATCCCGTGATGATTTGCACTTGCATTTCGCTGCCACTTCTACACTGTGGACGTGCCTTGGCATCGCATTGATCCCAACGTCAATTATTATAGCACCCGGTTTCACCCACGTGCTTCTAACTATGCCAGCACTGCCAACAGCCGAGACTATAATATCAGCCTCCTGAAATCTTCTCAGGAGGCCTTCCACTGATCTTTCTTGACGAGATACTCTCGACGCCTGATTATGAAAGTCGTTGTGTTCTTTGAGGACATTTACCCCTCGGCCATGCATCAAGTGGACTGAAGATGCTCCCGCATCACGTAGAAGCCATGAAATAGGCATTCCCACCACGTTGCTATCTCCCAATACAGCGACGGTTTTCTCCTTAATCGATATATTTTCTCTCCACAGTAACTCCATGCATCCAAGTGGAGCACATGGCATGAAAGCTGGTCGCCATGTTCCACGCATGGCCAGTCGACCAACGTTATTTGGGTGAAGGCCGTCAACATCTTTCCGGGGGTTGATTAACTCAAGGAGGCGGCTTTCATTTAAATGCGATGGTACGGGGAGCTGTAGAAGGATACCGTGATACCGATCATCAGCATTTAATCTCCTTAGGACTTCAATAACAGTTCGCTGATTCGTATTTTCAGGCAGGTGCTCAAGGTGAAATCTAATACCAACTTCCTTACACGCCTCACCTTTGCGTCGAACATATAGCAATGAATCTGTTCTGTCCCCGATAACAATAGCAGCGAGACCCGGGGGGTGCAGGCACAACTTATTCTTCCTGAGTGCGACTTTCGCTGATATCTCGCGTTTCCAGTGCTCTGCGTGGGAACGCCCGTCCAGGACAAGTGCACCTCCACCCCAAGGTGTTGACTCCGCGTGACCCGACCGAGAGTTCTTGAGTAAAGCTAGGATTTGTCCCGTAAATTTGTTCAAAGGGGAAAATAAAGGTAAACGAGCTATGCACCATGGTCGTTGTTGACGGCATCTGACATTGATGCAAGCCCGCATATCGAATGTCGGAACGCTCGACTGACACGAAGTGTCGGCATCTTTTTGTAAATCTTGATTTTAAATAAGATCTCTTTTTGTAAATACGACGATATTTTCTGTAGAATATATATAGATACGGATTAAAACTGATACTTTCGTATTTTTAAACATATGATATTATTATATGTTCTCCCCTAACATATTTTCAGCTGTATTTAAAATTACGTAAAATTATTAAAATCTTATTAAGATCTTATGTATTTTTTATATTTTTTTAATACATCGATCTATCGTCTATCACTGTTTTCGTTTCTTGGTCGCTTCGCTCCAGATACGGCCGCCGTCGATCTCAACCAT
>CERG01016279.1_pt1 | contig 10328 bp, 7 predicted proteins | sample 530861 | NCBI WGS metagenome assembly CERG01 (sample SAMEA2621037, study PRJEB7988) | marine metagenome | biome: marine biome (ENVO:00000447); feature: deep chlorophyll maximum layer (ENVO:xxxxxxxx); material: "saline water (ENVO:00002010), including plankton (ENVO:xxxxxxxx)" | depth 50 m
TCGTAGTTGGAGCAACAGTCGTAGTTGGAGCAACAGTCGTAGTTGAGCTCTCGCTGCAAGAGACAGCTAAAAGAAAGACACCCACAGATAACAACTTTGTTTTAGGAATCAACATCAATACCCCCTATGTTTTGATGCCACCTACTCCACATTAGCTGGCCATATAACTTTTCTCTTGATCGACGGATCACAAATTTTGACCTGTCAAATTCCCAAAGTATGGTCACTTGCATCAACTTAATTGAGGTGTGATGAATAATAGGATTTCCGAACTTTTAAATTTAACCGATAAAACAGCTCTCGTAACAGGAGGAGCTACTGGAATCGGAGAATCAATTGCAGAAACTTTGGCAGCAGCCGGTGCCCGAGTAGTGATTGCTGACATTAATTTGGAAGGCGCAAACTTAGTGTCTTCAAGAATTGGTGGGCACGCTATTGAAACAGATGTAACAGATCCTGCATCAGCTGAATCGGCCGTTAATTTTGCTAATACTGTTGGAGAGGGAATTTCGATATTGGTCAATAATGCTGGCTCATACCATCACGCTGGAAGCATCCTTGACCAGTCACACGAATCATGGGCTACCTCCATTTCAATAAACCTAGAAAGCATGTTTTGCTGCGCCCAACCGGCAGCAAAGATAATGGCCTCAAAAGGTTCAGGTGGAACAATCGTCAATATAGCTTCGGTTGATGGAATACTCCCTTGTCTAGGTGCAGGCTACGACACGGCCAAAGCAGGAGCGATTCATTTCACCCGAACCCTTGCTTTAGATCTTGCTCCACACCAGATAAGAGTCAATGCTGTTAGCCCCGGAAATATACCGGTCCCAACTCTTAAAAAAATGCACAATGGCGAAATAGATCATTTCTGGCCTGAAGATTCATCTGAAACAGGCCTTATGGGCCCAATGATGAAAGCACGATCTAACAACATTCCTTTGGGTCGAAAGGGTGAAACGAAAGAAATAGCTAATGCTGTCTTGTTTCTAGCTAGTAGTGCCTCCAGTTATATAACTGGTCAAAACCTTGTAGTTGACGGAGGTTGGACCCTTATCTAGCTGCAATTACCTCATTCGTTCAAAGCTTCCGACATCAAATTTCAAAATATCCATGTCGTTCACTCCCCAATTGGCCATCGCTTCTCTAAATGGGGTCATATGCGATGTCAAAAAGTGATCATCTAAAGCTTCTTGCGTTTCCCAGCGTTCAAATACATGCAAGACCTTTGGGTCTATTGGGTCAACGCTGAACACATAGTCGATACAGCCATCTTCTTGATGCGTAGCTTCCATCATGTTGCGACATGCTTCTAAGACTTCTTCTGTCACGGGTTTTTCTATTCTGATTGTTCCGGCAATAATTAACATGAATTAAGACTAGATTTAAAAAAAGATTATGACTATTTGAGAAGATTTAACGATAATTTATGTGTGTTGCGTCCAACGTGTCAGATATCAAAGTTGAGTTACTTTTAAAAGATAGGAAAAAATGACTAACGACATTACTCTCAATGAGTTTGAAAGTAAGGCAAGAAACTGGCTTGATGCAAACGCTCAAAAAAAACCGGATGTGTCTGACAAAGAAGCTGAGTGGGGAGAAGGTGAATTTAGCGTTGCCGTTTTTCATAATCTAACGTTCGAAGAAGAAAGAGATTTACTTCAAGAAGCTGCAGAATGGCAAATTGCTAAATCTAAAGAGGGCTACCACGCAATCACATGGCCAACCCAATACGGCGGTTTAGATCTACCTATTGAATTTGCCAGAGCTTTCGCTCGTCTGGAATCTGACTATATTACTCCTTCACGTCACGAAACTTTTAGTGTTACGACGCGCTTAATCGCTCCAACAGTTCTTCATTACGGCACTGACCATCAAAAAGAGGAACTTCTTTCAGATCTTTTCAGTGCAAAAATCTACTGCTGTCAGCTTTTTTCTGAACCCGGAACTGGAAGTGACCTAGCAGGTCTTGGGTGCAAGGCCATTAAAGATGGCGATGAATGGGTGATAAATGGTCAGAAAGTTTGGAGTTCAGGCGCCCAATTCAGCCAGTGGGGTGAACTAATCGCCCGAACACATTTTGATCAACCAAAGCACAAAGGAATGACCGCGTTCATGATTCCAATGGATTTACCAGGAATTGAAGTAAGGCAAATAAGACAAATGAGTGGCGGAACTTCCTTTAATGAAGTTTTTTTCAGCGATGTTCGAGTCCCAGATAATCTCCGTCTAGGACCTGAAGGGGAGGGCTGGGGAGTTGCTTTAACTACGTTAAGTTTTGAAAGGGACCATTCAGACTCTGATGGAGGCGGTCGAGCAGGCGGGAAATGGAGTCAACTTCTCGGCACTGCAAAATCTTTGGGCCTTCTTCAAGATCCTCAAATTCGCCAACGGCTCATGGAGGTGTACACCCAAACCCAAATTCAGCGCTTTGTAAATAGAAGAGCCGCAGACCTAAGGAAATCTGGGAAACCGCCAGGACCAGAAGGGTCGCTTGGAAAACTTCTTTGGACAGAAGGCATGGGACTTATGTCTGACGTGGTTGGTGAAATACTCGGTCCTCGCCTCATAGCAGATACCGAAACTTGGGGTACTTATGAATGGGGTGAGCACGTGCTAGGAGCACCCGGTTATAGAATCGCAGGTGGTTCAGATGAAATTCAAAGAAATATTATAGGTGAACGAGTTTTAGGTTTACCAAAAGAACCAGATCCATACAAAGGTCTCCCGTGGGAGGAAATCCCAAAAAATTAAAAGCTGCGAAATAACTTTTTTACGAGGGGTTAATTTCTATTTCTAATGACTTCAAACCTCTGAGCATAAAACTTGGCAAATAATCAAAATTATTTGTAGTCGCCAACTCAAAAGAATCTATTCGTTTAACCAATTCTTCTAAGGCAACACGCAGTTCAAGCCTCGCCAAACTTGCTCCCAAGCAATAATGAGCGCCTTTGCCAAAAGCTAAATGACTAAACAAATCATCTCTATCTGGATTAAAGGTGTCACCATTAGGGAAAATGCTCTCGTCACGATTAGCTGATGCAAACATCACAACCATCCTTGTACCTGCTGGAATTTTTGTGCCTGCAACCTCCACATCATTCTTAGCGAACCGCCAAAATCCCTGTGTAGGAGTAGTCATTCTGATGGTTTCTTCTACTACTTTTCCAGCTCTCTCCGGATCGTCTCTTAGCATCTTCCACTGTTCAGGGTTTTCGCCAAGTAAACGCATCATTTCTGTAAGTGTTTTGGTAGTAGTTTCGTTTCCTGCTACTACAAGCTGAGAGACGATGCTAAGCATTTCTTCCATGGTAAGTGGTTCATCAGGGAGATCCGGATCCTCATCCTTATCGATGCGTGCATTGAGTAGATTTGTGAGGATATCGTCTTCAGGATTTTCCCGACGTTTCTCAAATTGTTCTGCAAAATAATGCTGAAATTCAATAATTCCTTTTTCATGCACTAAACGTTGATCATCAGAAATAGCAGTACCGATTGCCGCAATATTGTCATCGCTCCAGCGTTTAAAGTCCGCCAGACGATCTTCAGGAACATTTAGTGCCTTGGCAATTGTCCTAACTGGCAACGGAACTGCAAATTCCTTAACAAACTCGATTTTGTCTTCGTTTATAAATGAATCAATCAAGCCAGATGAGATCTCTCTTATATTTGGCTCTAGTGAACTAACCGCACGCGCGGTAAAAGCTTTATTTACCAACTTCCGATACCGAGTTTGATCTGGCGGGTCAATGGTTAACATCGTTCCTACCCGTTTGTAGCCACCTTCTTCTTCGTAAAGTTTTCGAATTCGGTCTGCTAATTCAGCATTAACTGGCATTGCTGCACCACCGCCGGTTTCTGACGAGAAAGTATCTGTATCTTTAATTATCTCGAGAACATCGTCGTATCGAGTTACTAAAACTATTGGAACTCCTGCTACTTCAGTTGAATACACAGGATGCTCCTCGCGCATCTTTTCGTAATAGAGATGTGGGCATTGCTGCACAGCAGGATCCAAAAGCTTAAAGCCTTCTAAATCAACGGATTCTTCTATCATCTAATTACTCCTATTTTGAGCAAGACCTCTGAATAACTTTACTGATTATAAGCATCTTTGTTTCTATTAGGAAACCAAGGTTACTTGTCCCGTATCTCCATTAACTTCAATCTCTGCTCCATCTGGTATTCGTTTTGTGGCATCAGTTGCGGCTACTACACATGGTAGTCCTAGTTCACGACTGACTATGACGGCATGACTTATCTGACCACCTACGTTGACTACAACTGCTCCTGCTGTCATGAACAAAGGCGTCCAGGCTGGGTCTGTGAGTGGAGCTATCAAAATTTCTCCAGGTTCCAGCCCACGGGGGTCCGAAGGGTCCGTTACTACTCTGGCTTTACCGCGATAGGTTCCCGGACACCCTGGAACACCTTGAAGAACTTCTCCTACCGAAGCTGCTTCCATTTCGTCATCGCCACGCACCTCCCATTCAGTCATAGGAGGAACAACTCCATTCTTTACAAAAAATGGGGGTTCAATCGTCCACAACTGTTCATAATCGCTTGCACGTTTAGCTAGCTGCTCTGTGAAGTCCGAAGGATTAGAAACAAAAGATTCTAGCTCTTCATCTAAAAGCATGAAAATATGAGTCGGCTCTTCAAGATGTCCTTCAGCTGCCATACGGTTACCCAGTTCATAAAAAATTACACGTGACTCGTTTATGACTCTCACTAAATTAGTTTTGGTCCTCTCACGAAACTCCATCATGTTCCCGGCTACTAAAGCACCTTCAAACATTCCTATCAATTCTTCGTTGCCCATCTCTGCAAGAGTTGCCCGGATGCTTGCAATCACTTCTTGACGTTCAGCAGTTTTTGCTGACTGCCTAATTTCTGGTGCCTCACTGTCATCCTGTAACCTGACCCGATCAAGAAGAGCTAGCGCCAGCTCAGGTTTAGTCTCCCAGCTGTTAGCGCTTACTTCCCATTCATTCGGGCCTCGACAACCGAAACGGAAAATAAAATCATTCCAATCGTTTAAAAAGTCCGTCACGTCCAAATCGTCTAAAGAATCCAAACGATTCAACAGGCCTTCTACTCCCGAATCAAATTCACTAGTAAGAAGCCCAGAGTTGCGCACTTTTCGGGAAATATCCCAGAGTACGAATGAGGGTTCAGCTGAGTCAACACTACCTAAACCTGACAATACCTTCATCGGAATTGTCGGGTCACCAATGGCTTCACCAACTGCAAAAAGCAATCCTGGGGCTAACCCTGATCCAGATGAAGTTAAACAATGCAATGTAAAGCCTGAATGGTGCAACGGTTGAATTTCTCTTATTCTTGCTAAAAGTTCACTTGAGGAAGTCGAAGAAATATCAGGTCTGTTAGCGCGGAGCGCTATCGTTTCTTCTCTTCCCTGATCGAGTTCAGGCCATTCATTAAGGGTCATTATCCAGCCCGTGTGAGTATTAATACCATCTACTAGGTCAGGACGCTCATCATCGGGATGCGGCTCATAAGCTGGGACATCTGGGTGATCACCGAAAAATGCCATATCGAGTTGCTCGACGGTCAATGCAGGATTTCTAACACCTTGCATTCGAACATTCGAAAGATTTATATAGAAATACCCACCGAAAAATCCAACTGCTTCCGGCCTTACTTGAGCCATTTCGCCTTCGGCTATGTTTCCTGTTCTAACGTAGCCGTCTCTCCATCCTTGAAGCATTGCGTTTTCCCATGAATAGGTCTGCCCTAACGGAGTTGCAGGCGTAGCCAAAACTTCACCTGCATTAGCTCTCGTGTAATGAGGCCACCGCTCACTTGGAGTCCAATCACAAAACCATTTTTCGATCATTTTTTATCCCTTCCGAAATTCAAGAATATCGTCACTCGAGTCACAGTAACTATCCGGCTGGGATTATCATAATTAATGTCTGATAAGGAATAAAATATGGTCTCTTCAACAAGTCAAACTTTTTGCCGCATCTGTCACGCAGCTTGCCCAGTCGAAGTGGAAATTGAGGAAAATAAGGTCATTTCGGTTCGAGGTGTTAAAGAGGATCCTCTTTTTAAGGGGTACACCTGTATTAAAGGAAGACAAATTCCTGATCAAATAAACTCTCAAGAACGACTAAGGTTCCACCTTCAAAAAACCAAAGATGGTCATTTTGAAGAAGTTACAAGAGCTAAAGGACTTGACGAAGTCGCAAAAAAACTTGAAGAAATTATCGAACAGTACGGTTCTGGTGCGGTTGCAAGTTACACAGGTACAGGTGGTTATCAAAGTTCCTGCGCATTAGCGACTGCCGAAGCTTGGCATAAAGGAATTGGATCACATCAGCTATACACATCCGTGACAATAGATCAACCCGCTAAAACGACTGCCCCTATGCGTACAGGTGCTTGGGGTGCTGGCATTCACAACTTTCGTGACTCAGACATTTTTCTTGCCGTTGGTAACAACCCAATGGTTTCTAGTTACAGCCCGCTTGGTGGCCTTCAAGGAACTGATCCCTTTACAAAAATGCGAGAAGCAAAGAAAAAGGGAATGAAGCTTATAGTTGTAGATCCTAGAGAAACTGAACTTGCATCTTCTGCTGATATACATTTGCAACCTATTCCTGGTGAAGATCCAACGCTTTTAGCGGGGCTTTTAAATGTTATTTTTGAAAAATCTGTTTACGATCATAATTTTTGCGATGAATGGGTTGAACCTTCAACACTTGATAGTTTGATCAACTCAATTTCAAGATTTACTCCCGAATACGTTGCGAAACGTTGTGATGTTGATCAGGGCGCAATAATTGAAGCAGCATTGATGTTTGCAAATGGGGAAAAAGGAGGCGCAGGGACGGGAACGGGTCCTAGTATGGCTCCTCATTCAAGTCTGACAGAACATCTAATAATCTGTCTCAATGTTATTTGCGGACGCTATAACCGTGAAGGAGATTTAGTAGAGAGCGGCAATTTTTTATATCCCAACTCTCCAAGATTTGCTCAAGTAATACCTGCAAAAGACCCAACTCCTGGGCCTTCTTCTAGATTTAGAAATCTACGTGGTTATAGAGGTCAAATGCCTTGTTCTACTTTGGCTGACGAAATCCTTGAACCTGGAGAAGGTCAAATACGTGCACTGATAGTTAGTGGCGGTAATCCCGTTGTCGCTTTTCCTGATCAAGAACTAACAATGAGTGCACTCAAAGACTTGGATCTATTAGTTGTTTTAGATCACCGGATGACAGCTACTGCAGAATTGGCTGATTATATATTCGCTCCAAGGTTGGCTCTAGAAAGAGCTGATGTTCCCCACTTGATGGACCGTTGGTTTGCTGCCCCTTATACGAATTACACCGATGCTGTTGTAGAGGCTGAATCTGAACTTATTGCAGAGTGGGAATTCTTTTGGGAGGTTGCGCGTCGGATGAACACGCCTATTGCCCTATCTGGTGGAGAACTGCCACTTGATCATAAACCTACAGATGATGCGGTAATTGATCTTGTCTATTCAGATTCAAGAATGCCTATGGACCAAATTAGAGAAAATCGAGGAACTATTCACGATGGCAAAGAATATGTTGTGCAACCTGCAGATCCAGGCTGCACTTCAAAATTTAATCTCATGCCCGATGGTATTGAGGCCGAGATCGATGAGGTTTTTGAGGAAGCAACAGGGGCAGAGCTATGGCCAGGATTTGACCCTGCCATTCATACTTTTCGACTAATCAGCCGTCGCCTCAAAGACGTCCTTAACTCGTTGGGAACAGAACTGCCGCAAATTGCTGCAAGATCTACTACTAACTACGCGTACATGAGCCCTGATGACATGAAAGATCTAAAAATCAGTGACGACGATTTAATTGACATTAGTTCTCCTAGATCGACTATCACCGGTGTAGCTAAAGCAGACAGAACTCTTAGACGTGGAATCGTTTCAATGGCGCATTCTTGGGGTGGCACATCACTAACTGATGAAAAGGTCAGAGATATTGGAACACCTACCAGTCGTTTGACTTCCGCGAGAGAAGCAATAGACCCAATCAACGGAATGGTTGTATCCAGTGCTATACCTGTAAAAGTGCAACTTACAGAAGAATTTTCTCCAAACTAATTTTAGAGAATAACTTCTTCTGCTCGGAGTCTGTCGATCGTTTCCTTATCTCGGTTTAGTTCACCTAGTATTTCATCATTGTGTTGCCCTAATAATGCCGCAGACTCTCGCATTTCTGCTGGTGTATCTGAAAATCTAGCCGCAGGAACTGGTTGTCTAATTTTTCCTGCTTCTGGATGCTCCCAAACCCTTAATACTTCATTGTGTAAAACTTGAGGATCCTCTAATGTCTCCTCTCCTTCCAAAATAGGTCCACATGGCACTTGATGCTCTATAAGTTTTGGAATGATTTCATCATTCGTAACCTTTTCAAATTCTTTCGCAACTATTTCTCCCAATGCAGCAAAGTTTTCTGGATTGGAAATTGCTGCCAAGCTGCTAAATCTTTCATCGTCACAAAGCTCATCTCTTCCTAAGGCACGTAAAAGCCCGAATCTTTGTTTGTCGTTAGCCGCGAAGTAAATCAGTTGCCCATCTGAAGTGTTTGTTATGTTGTAAACCTTTGCGAGTGTAATTCCTGGACTTACATCCTCATCTAACATTGTTAGATCCATCATTCCGTCAACCCAGAAGAAATACAAACACGAATCAAGCATGGGAATTTGCAAAAACTGACCTTCACCCGTTCGTTCGCGCGAAAAAAGAGCAGCTGTGATTGCTTGTGCTGAAGTAAGCGCCGTACTTTTGTCTGCTACAAGATTCCTGACTAAATCCGGAAAAGGAATCTGTGGATTTAATTGACGGCTGACCATACTAGTCAAGCCTTGAATGACGGGATCTAAAACAGGTCTATCTGAGTATGGTCCGTCTGGTCCAAAGCCACTTATTGAACAGTAAATTAGCTTTGGATTGACTGCTTTCAGTTCGTCATAACTGAGACCTAAACGTTCGATGGCGCCCGGACGAAAATTCTGGATGAATACATCGGCTTGTTCTACCAAATCGATAACTATCTGCTTGCCCTCTTCTTTGGTTAGGTCAACCGCTAAAGAACGCTTACCGCGATTGTTGTTAACAAAAAGAGCTGAAATCCCACCTTTTGCAAATGAGGGCAATCTTGTTACATCACCTCCAATTCCAAGCGGTTCTACTTTTACAACTTCAGCTCCTTGATCAGCAAGCAACATGGTAGCTAGAGGTCCGGAAACAACTTGTGTAAGATCCACAACACGAATTCCTTCTAAAGGCCCTGTCATATCATCTCCCCTTATTTATTTTTATTTGTTAATACTACTTATCTGTTGAATCCTTGAAGAAAGTGGGGACCTCATCATCAGTTGTATCTAACATTTTTTCCAGAAACTGATGGAATCTTTGACCCCCACCTTCGTTTAGACCAAAATTTACAAATTCTTTCATTCCAGTATTTAAAGCTCTTTGTAAACGAAGACCCGTGAAATAATCTTCATCTTCGACAACGACGCGCAAAAAATCCATTTGTTTTTTGACTACATCTGCTTGTTCTTCATCTGGAGGTTGAGTATGTAAAAAAGTTTGAATCGTTTTCGAACTTCCTGGTGTTGACCCGGGAAACAACTGGGACAGCATGTATATCTTTCCATTCGCATCAAAACCAGCGATTGAAACATGAGGGAAAATTGTCCACACCCCACCAACTAGCTCAGAGATCAGCCAATCATCTTCATCTCTTCCTTCGAGTTTTGAAAAGTAGACGTCGGGTCTTGTAGCCCTCTGGTGAGGTCCCCATGAATCATAGACGGCATGTCCACCTCCTTCAGGTCCGAAAGTATTTCTGTGTAAGATCGGAAGATGGTATAGATCCAGGTAGCCATCATATGCAACTTTCCAATTCGGACCTTCAATTACTTGTCTACCAACTACATGACAATCAGCTAAGCCGAGATATTCCAACATTTCTCCGTAGCCGCATAAGAAAGTGTCAATATCTATTACTGGGTTGGTATTTAGAGTCACCCAAATCAGTCCAGCCCGTTCATCACAAGGAAGCTCAATTAAACCGTTACACTCGTAGTCAATTTGACCAAAGTGTTCTTCTTCATAAACCCCAACTAACTCACCCTGAGAATTGTATGTCCATGCATGATAAGGGCAGGCGTGACGTCTTGAGGACCCTGTGCCTTCTGGAACAACTACTGACCCTCTATGCGTGCAAGAGTTTAGAAATGCTCTTATAACTCTGTCTTCCCCCCGGGTTACTAAAACAGGGACTCCTAAAATCTCAATTGAATGATAA
>CERG01000745.1_pt1 | contig 10281 bp, 3 predicted proteins | sample 530861 | NCBI WGS metagenome assembly CERG01 (sample SAMEA2621037, study PRJEB7988) | marine metagenome | biome: marine biome (ENVO:00000447); feature: deep chlorophyll maximum layer (ENVO:xxxxxxxx); material: "saline water (ENVO:00002010), including plankton (ENVO:xxxxxxxx)" | depth 50 m
AGGATGTGATCGATCTACTTCTCCTGACGCAGTACTTTGACATGTGAGTGTTCATTTGCCGTCCTCCTCAATGTAGTTCGCACGCGTAGGTTGAAAGAGGTGGGAACTCAGCGCGGTACACGTGCAGTCTTCCTCCCAAGAAAGAAGAAGTCCCAGGTTAGTGCTTTTCGCGACGGGTTGTTGCAGGCGCAGGCGGGGAGAAATTAGTACTGCGCCTAAGGGTGATGATCGGATAAAGGGCCAGACTGCCCGGACCCTACCATGGGTTTTCGCTCCATCGCGCCTGTACCTGGGAATTCGTTCGGGGGGACTCGTGGGGCCCTCTTGTGGGCTGCCTGGGCTCAGAAGGCCTTACACTGAAGTTACAGTGCGAGAGAGTGTGTTGACTGGCAACGGGTGTGAAATCACACGCCGCTGACCACCCAACGGCCTCTCCTAACCTGCGTCTTCTTTTTTTTGGCGCCAGTTTCTGGCCTAAATTGACTTGTGTAAAAACCCACCCCTTAGTTTTAAAGATTCAGGATTGAGGTTAGAGGCAACTTGACCTCAAGTAGGTTAGTTTGGGGGTGAAGTTGCCTTCAAGTAGTTTAGTAAGAGGCACGTGTGTTTATGGCACGTGGAGATGTTGGGAATGTTCGTGCGGGTTTTGTAAAAATATCAAAAGATATTAAACACACGTGCCTCCTACTAAACTACTTGAAGGCAACTTCACCCAACATATTAACCTACTTGAAGGCAACTTCACCCCCAAACTAACCTACTTGAGGTCAAGTTGCCTCTAACCTCAATCCTGACACTTTTAATCCTACTAAGGGGCTGGTTTTGACACAAGTCAATTTAGGGCACAAATTGGCGCCAAAAAAAGAAGACGCAGGTTAGGAGAGGCCGTTGGGTGGTCAACGGCGTGTGATTTCACACCAGTTGCCAGTCAACTCTCTCTCTCTGCCATAACCCGAGGGGTTATTGACCCCTTGCGCCGCCGCCCGGCAGTTATTAAGCCGGCCGGTTAGTACGGGTTATTAACCCCAGGAGCTTGTAGAGGGGTAGGGGAGGGGTTTCCCGTGAGCCGCGGTGAGCGTCCGTTCTGATGTAAAAAAACGCCGAAACTCATATACTGCGGAGGTGACGACCCTCCCCTCATCTCGCCACTCAGCTGTCTTCTCGCTGCGCCCCCGGCTTCCCAAGGCTGGAAACTCCACGTAGTTGGCCAGGAAGCAAGAACAAACGGGCACCAATCGCTACTACTGCAAGGAAAAATGGTCCCTGAGAAGCACGGCAAGCTCGTCAAGGGTGCGGTCGGCGTCAGCGAAGTAAGCTAAAGGCGGGAGCTTTGGGCCAAGCTGAGTTGTGTCAGCCCGTATTTGCGCCAGATCTAGCGAGTCCAGGCCAAGTGCTTCAAGGGTCTGATCGGGAAGCCAATCCGATACTCTAGCCTCAAGGAAAAGTCGAACACCGTCAGGGGAGCTTGAGGCGGCAGACATAATTTGTGGAGGATTACGTGCACGAGCAGGGACCAAATGTGTCGTGGCCGCTAGGAATCTCCAGGGTGACCAGGACCATTCCTCGACAGAAAAGATGGCGGGGCGGGCTGATCCCCGTCGGTGGGAAGTGAGGACCGCCCCAAGAGCCGCAAAAGCGACTTCAGTTGGAAGAGGCTGATCACCAGACTTGATGGCTGTGTCCCATGCCTTTGTTCCCTCTTGAGCCATCCCAGCGGCACCACCCCAAAGACCCCAGTGAATAGCAGCAACCTGTGGAATCAACCATTGAGTCAGGTTTCAACAACGCGGTCGTTCTGCACTGATTATAACTGATGGGTGTCGTTCTCCGCGATTGTCATTATCATCGTCACCAAAATCAGCAGCAGCGTCAAGGATTGAATTGGCAGCTGCGTAGTTGGTCTGGCCGCCAAAGCCGTATAGGGAAGTTGTGCTTGAATACGCGACAAGGCTCCGCACAGGCCAGTTCGAATCAGAGCTGAGGCGTCGAAGTGAGATTAAGCCACCAGCCTTGGGTACAATTGGCTTTGAAAAAGATTCATACGTGAGCGAGGGCAGCATGGCATCCTTGAGGGTGCCAGCAAGGTGAAAAATAGTTGAGCAAGGGGGGAGTTTGGCAGCCTCGAGGTCATCGAGGCAGTGAAGGAGCTTGGCAACACGAATGCGCGGTCTTACATTCCAGCTATCAAAGCGTGATGCTGCGCGTCCGTTTCGGACTAGAAGAATCAGTCGACTGGCAAAGATCTGTGCCATGTCAACTAGCCAGTCAATAAGGGCGACCCCAAGGCCGCCCGAAGCGCCCGTGATGAGGATATAGCTCGAGGTCCCCAGTACGGATTTTGCGTGCGCATAAAGCGAAGCATGGTTCTCCACCACCGACTCATGAGCACGCGCTCGCTGCCCGGTACAAGTCCATTTCATTGAAGTGAGAGTTCCATCGTCTGGTGTCAGGATTGTATCCGTCTCTCCAGCAGGGGCTGCGATAGCAAGGAAGGAGACAAGTCGGATGCGCGCCTGCTCGTCAAGGGCCCTCACGGCAGCCGAGGACACGCGGAGATAAACACGTCGGCAGTCCAGCTCAGGCACCTCAAAGCCCGCGCACTTCGCGGTTCCGGCCACTAGTGCACCGCGCATTGACGTACGACTGACTATGTACACAACGCATTTTTTCGCTCTCTCTGCGAGGGCTTTGAGGACCTGAACAAAGGAAAATGCAGCGGCCTCCTCGCGCATCAGCCATTCAGTGTCGCCATCTATTGGCCATGGTTCCAGACAGTCCAGAATTAAGTGGCCAGCATGTGTTGTGGCTGCCAAGACATGTTTTATAGCTTCTCTGTGGAGCCACCGAAGATTTACTACATGGGCAGTTGGTGGGTCTGCGTTGTAGTCGAGAAGATGAAGCTGATCCCAGCCTACGATGTAAGCTACGGTTGGTGGCAATGCGAGCGCGCGCCCAATCTTCAAGGCGGTCATAGGTCGCGTGTACTCGAGGAGCGCGACGACTTCGGCAAGGACGGCACCAATAGCGTGGAGGAGAAACCCATGACCACCGGGCATAACTATGAGCAAAGAGTCAGGGGAAGATGTAGAATCGCACCAGTTTACCGCAACGTCAAGGGAGAAAGACGAGTCGTGAGCACCACACAATACTAGCAGCGGCTTATCTAGGAGGAAGCCCACAGAATACAGACGGCACGAGAGACGATATTCAGCTCGCGCGTCTCGTCCAAGATCAGCTTTGAGCCGTGGGAGTGCGATGCGTGCAAATGCGTCAGACACCATCATGTCCTGTGGCGCAAATGCGTACATGCGCTTTATCTCGTCCTCGCTGGGAATTAAAACTGTGGGTCCGGTCCAAGTATGGAGCGGCGCACGACCGGCAAGAACAACTCGCATCAGTAACGGCCATGACTTTGAATTGATAAGCTCAAGACACAGGAGCGCACCCGCACTTAGACCCACAAAAACCCAGGGAAGTCCATCAGAGACGAGTGAATCAACAGAAATGCGTAGCGATGCAAGCTCAGACTCGTCGGTGGCATCATCTTCGGTAGAAGCCTCGTCGGCACGTGCGCCTCGACCAGCAAGCTCAATAACAATAATATCAAGCCAACGAGGAGCTAATACGCGCCATGTGTTAAACGTCGAGCTTGTCCCGCCTGCGTATGCTGCGCAGATAGCACGTGCAGTCCACGGTCCCGAGTTGGAACTCTTTCGCACAAGCGCCGAATGATTAGGCAGGCACGCAATCGCTCGTCCTGTTGGCAACTGACACAATTCGGAAGGTTTCAACGTCGATTTTCCCCCCTCCGCACACTGGCCGTCGACGGGCGCATAGCAGGATGCTTTGGGATTAGTCCAATGTGGAGTGGCAGCAAAGATATAGCCCGGGATGCCGGATATGATTTGCGGAGGCGAGCGCGCGCCGTCAGAACCGTGTGTTGCAACACGCATATTATTCCAATGAACGTCAACGCCGTGTACCCACGCTTGAGCAAGACAATTGGTGATGGCATAGGCGCCTCTTGTGCCAGCGGTTATGCACGCTGCAACTGGAGCGACAAATTGGCGACCACGCATCTCGACCAAATTCAAAGCAACATCAGCATCTTTCTGGCGTACACAGTCAATGGCAACAACGAAGGCTGGCTGCCAGCTCAGAAGTTGTTCGAGATTTTTTGTCCAGGTCGAGCCGAGATTGCACGCATGATCCTGCTCCGCGTGGCGACGCCAGTAGGCCGGGTCCCTGGCATCAAGCAGACCGAGCCATCCGTCGCCACGAACACCATCTGCGATCGGAGCACGCTGGGGCGCGCGAATAAGCCCAGGCCGATCCTGAAAACGGAGGTTGAGCAAAGTTTCAAAAGTGTCATATTCTCCGAGGTGTAGGCCACGCTCTAGAGCAAGGAGGCACGCATCATCGAGTGCTATGGCGCCATCAAGCGCTAGAGCAACAAGCTGGCCGATGCCTTTGCCGGCAACAGCGGCAAAGTAGGGGCTCAAAGGAAAGGCCGGTGCATCGCCATGCCCAAAGGCCAGGCAGGATCCGAGTGCGTAAAGAAGGGCAAATGTCGCCGGCTCGGCAACAGCAGGCCGTGCAAGCCTGCGGGGTGCGTGTCAGTCATTAGAATATTGGACAGCGATGCGCAATGATGGCGAGGTACTTTCACGATAGATAAAATATGCCCGCATTCATCACAGGAGAGCGCGTCAGGTCGGCAGCAAGGACAGACGACTTGCCGTGGGTCGCAAGCGTCGAGCGAAGGCGTGCCGCTTCCGTGTAGCCTAGTGCGTCAAGGAGGGAGTCCGGGGCAAAGGCTCGTCCTTGGGGCGTGTCGTAGGGCGGAAGACTCCGCAGTGGCCCGTCCAGGATCGATGCACAAGCACGGATCCGGCTTCGAAATGCAGCATGGGTCTCATATAGATCAAAGGCCACGCCAAAAGGAATACAAGTCAGCGAATCCTGGCCACCTGTGAACCCACCGATGGCCACACAGAGTTCTCCATTTGTTGCTGATACTGGCGAAGCTGGGGCGACAAGCTCAGCTTTTGCAAAACCTTGCGCCGCTTCTGCAGCTGTCTTCGCAACGACAGCGACACGCCATTCGGGCCAGTGATTACGACCTTCCTGAAGCGTAAAAGAAACGTCCTCAAGACTGGACTCGGGCGGAAGTTCAGTCAAGAAGTCCCGAAGCTGCGCAACAAGCCCTCGAAGTGATGCCTCAGTCCGCGCTGACAAAAGCAGAACTTCGGGCGCCCGTGGATTCTCGGCCGCACCAACGCCATCAATTGACTCCGACCGCGCTGCAGTAGCGATTTGGCCACGGTCACAGCTACGCTGTGCAGGAGCCACGCATAAAGGTCGAGACGGGGCTAATGCGTGGTCAACCTTATCAGCCAAAATGGCAGCAGTCACCTTCGCGCTTGCAGTAAGCGGCCGACCAACAACAAGTGCTGCAGACGCCGCGGCTTTTGCTGCAGCATCGCGCATAGCAGCATAGGCGATTGCTGCAAGGAGACCATTCTCGCCATCCGGTGCAGAAGGAACTACATAATGGTCAGATTGATGGTAGTTGCAGTATGTGTCCCTATTATCAGCGCGAGACAAGCCATAGTGGCCAGCAGCGTGCACAGCCACATGTGGCGCTGCACACAGCACCACATGCGCATTTGTGCCACCAACACCGAACGAGCTGATGCCAACATGGTCGATATCGTGATCCAGGTCAGAAGTAACGATTCGGGCGCCTGTTGGTACTCGTATCTTTGGATTTATGGCTTTAAAATGGGCTATAGGCGTAGCAGTATCGTGACCGAGCATCAGGCAGGCTTTTAGTAGGCCAGTTAAGCCGGCTGCACAGTTTGCGTGGCCAATATTCCCTTTGATGCAGGTAAGGCGTAGAGGCGCGTCGGTAGCCGCCTCGCGCACACCAAGTGCACGCGTAACTCCGCTGACCTCGATGGCATCACCGAGCTTGGTAGCTGTGGCGTGCAGCTCAACTGCGTCTACGTCGCGACCTGTTAGTCTGGCGCGGCGGGTAGACTGAGTGATGGCACGTGCCTGGGCAAGTGCTGATGGCGCTGAGTACCCGGCTTTGGCACGGCCATCATTAGTGACCGACGTCGCCACAAGCTGGCAGAGGATAGGCCGACCTGAATTGCCGTCGTCATCCACTTCGAGGCACAGCACACCGACGCTGTCGCCAAACAGCGTACCACTCGCAGCCACGTCAAGCGGCCTGACACGCCCATCTGCGCTGTGCACAAGACCGTCGACAAACTTGTAGCCTAGGTTTGGAAATGTGAGGCTCGCTCCACCGACAAGAGCCGCGCGGCAATCACCGACAAAAATAGCTGTTGTAGCTAAAGCACATGCAACAAGAGACGAAGAGCACGCCGAACCCACAGATACACTCGGGCCTGTCAGGCCAAGCTGATACGAAACCCGTGTAGGGGCGTAGTCCTTTTCCGAGCCAGTCTCTCCGAGCCAGACTGCACCTGGATTCGCCATATCAAGCAATGGGGCACCACCAAGGTGATGAATCAAGTAACCATCAATGCCTGTTGACGCAAAAACACCAGCATCATCAAAAATTCCGGTAGCATCAACGAAGTTCGAACGCAGCCGCACACCCCGGCCTGCACGCTCTCGCGCGTGCCAGGCAACCTCAAGAAGCTTTCGATGCTGTGGATCCATGATTCGGGCCTCCCGCACGCTAATTCCCCAAAAGAAAGCATCGAAGCTAATAACAAGCGCGCCACGAATCATTTGAGCTACTGGTACAAAGTTTGAGTCGGCAATTAGGCTTGGTTGCACATCCCTTGATCGTAGATCTCCGGCTGTAAACACTGAAAGACTGTCGTAGCTTGATATCATATTGTGCCAGAGGCTGATCAAATCATCCGCACCAGGTAGGATTGCTGCAGCGCCAACAACGAAAAGTGATTGCTGCCACGGGCCTACATTTCCTGTTGCGGCTTTCACATTTGCAAAAGGGAACTGGTCGCTGTCCCCTGATCTACGCGTACTGGCCCTGCCCATCATATCGTGGCGTCTTCTAACCAAGAGACCAGTAAGCTCCACAATACTGGGTGCCTCGAAGAGGTCGACAACGGCAAGATCAACGCCAAGCGTCGTGTTGATCAACCCAACTGTCTTGGATGCACGAAGACTATGGCCGCCGAGCTCAAAAAAGTTGCTGTTAAGCGGCACAGTGCGCTCAAGCACGGTATTGAACGCATCTGATATAGCACCTGCAGCAACGCGGCCCCAACTGTCGTAGAGGGGGTCCTGAGTGTCCCCTGTAGCAGCATCAAGGGTTGAATGACGAAAGGCAATCTCTGCTGCAGTATCACGCTTTTCTGCGAGGCGGATCACATTTTCTGTGAGTCGGTCCGCACACGTCGGCGCCGGAAGCCGTGAGTAATCAACTTTGCCGCTGCCAGGCTTACTTGGAAACGCTTCAAGCAACACGATATGGGATGGAATAGCATATTCTGGGAGCACTTCTTTGAGGTGCTGCGTGATATGTTGCATACTGAAAGCTAATGTCGCAGTAACATACGCGACAAGGCCCTTGGGCTGCTGTGACTGGTCGATGACCGGACGCACAATGCATGCATGAATGCTCGGCGCTGCTGCGATATTACGTTCAACATAGTTGAGCGCAACCTTGAACCCGCGGATTTTAATCGTGGCATCGGCGCGGCCGAGTAGAAGGAGCGAACCGGTTTCGAGAGCAATTCCCCGGTCCCCCGTGTCATAGCAGCGCACCGCCGCATCTAGTAACCATGGGACTGCCAGAGTTGCCCTCGCGACACCATCATGCGACGAAGCAAGCATTGGCATAGGATTAGTAAAGAATCTCGTCGCTGTTTTCTCGGGGTCTCCTAGGTAGCCACGCCTGCGAAGGACCCAACAGTAAAGCACGCCCCCGCGTTTTTCACTAAGGAACTATCTAGCACCAACGCTGGGGATGCTTACGCTACAGACTTGGCAACGACGTGGATAGTGCCAGGGACACCACGCGGGACAATGTGGCCAAAGGCCTTGTCCCGAACAAGAAAACACACCCAGGGGAGAGGCCTCCCGACTGGAGCGAAAGCTGAACCAGGCGGGAGTGCACGAAGCCACATTTTGGTTCGATTCTTCCTTGCTGGATCAAAAAGCGTAGTGCATGCTACGTCGAGTGATTCCCAGGTGCTATAATAGTTGACGAGCGTAGTCCGGGACGTAGCAAACGCAGAAGTGAAGTCAGCGACGAGTGTTGTTGGCACCAGTTCCCCTTCGAGTAGAACATACCTTAGTTGTGAGCCAACAAAGCGGGCAAAATCCAACCTCGGTTGATCCAAAAGATTACGGAGCAACGATGGTGTGACCATGAAGCGGGTAGCTCTGTAGTCGACAAGAAACCTGAGAAGTTGCTTCCCGTCAACGACAACGTCATTTGGCACAACAAGTGTTGATCGGCCGTAGGTGGGCGCACGCAGGGCCTCCCACACGAAAAATACATTACATGCCTCGATGTCCACCGTTGGATTTGAGTCATATGGGCAGACTGCGTTCCGAGCCCGAATGTTGTGCATAAAGCTGTGATGCTCGACAAGAATAGCCTTGGGCGCTCCAGTTGTTCCGCTAGACATACTACAATATGCGAGTGACCGTGGGTCAACGCGCGAGTCAAGGAGCCTGGAAATGGCTCCTGCATTGAGTGCGGCACGCGCAACGAGAGCCCACAGCTTTGTCTCCCAGCTCGCGTCGAGTAGCACATGGGCCAGGCCCTCGGGGAGGTGTGCCGACAGTCGCTTTTGTGTCAGTACGCATAGAGTGCCTGATGCGGCAACCAAGTCTGCAATCAATTTTCGCGTGTAATTCACCTCGAAATAAACCATGGCTGCTTGAGCCGCAAAAATGGCCAGATTTGCGATCACATACTCGACTGAAGCCGGAAGGTAAACAGCGCAGACAGTCTCGGGTAATAAGTGGAACGGCGACCCGACAAGAGCCGCAGCCAACACACAGACAAGATGGTATATTCTTGAGAAACTTGTTGTTGGCTCCCGTGTGCCTGGAGAAATAACCGCTGCCGCGTTTCGCCTCGAGGACGACGCTCCCGAAAGCAAACCAAGCTGCTCAATAACTAACGCGCTTGCGTCAGCACTCTCTGGTGCCTTCACGAGGCCATCAGACAATGCCAAGACACTCCTCTGCAGGGAGAGAAGGCAGCGCTCCTAGAATGATAAGTTTCAAACGGCAGGCACGCATGAGTGGAGCTCATGCCAAACCCAGATTGTATCGACACCGCTAGGCGCACGATGGAAGAACTGATCATTGCACGCATTAATTCTGCATGTGTCTCAATGTGAAAGTGCCCACCCCCACGCACAATTTTGACTTCAAACTCCGAATCGGACCACATACTCCAGGCATCTAGCTCCGCCTGCGATACACTTCCATCCAACTCGCCCCCAATTGCTGTGATAGGCATAGGCGTTGCTGTCGAACAACACTGGTAAGTTTCTAAGAGCCGTAGGTCCACACGAAGAGGCGGTAGGCCATATTTTACCATAGCTGGGCCGCCAATCTCGCCTACTGCGGCGCTCAACCACCCCCGTCGTGCCAATGCGGTCAGTAATTGGGCGTCAGGCATTGCCGTCAGCGACAAACTCCATCGACGCATCAGCTGGGGGGGGGCATCGAAGATGCGAAAACCCGCAGGGGAGTCAACCCATCTGCATCGAGACGCAACGCCACCTCAATGGCCACCAGAGCCCCAAACGAATGCCCCAGAAGGAACAAAGGTCGGTCTGCAATCATGCGAATTGCCGCGCAGCACTCCGTCGCCACAGCCTCCAGACTCTCACAAAATGCGTCACCAAGGCGAGAACCACGCCCAGGGTAAGCAACGCTGTGTACTTCCAGCCATCCTGGCAATGATTGACCCCAATCAGCGTAGGCATGTGCACCTCCGCCCGTGTGAGGGAAGCAGATCAAGCGCGCGTGCGACTCGCCACGTTGCTGAAAGCATGTTAGCGCAGGATGCTCCATCGGCGCTGCGTAGGGTTCATTCTTGCGGCCAATATTTTCGCCCGCCCACCGCCAGGCACGCCATCACTTTAAAGGCATCAAACTCCGCGACAGAACCAGTTGTCGGACTGTCGGTCGTATGTACCTACGGTACCGCGTACGTACCGAAGTCACGGGGGGTGCCACCTACCGTAGGTATGTTATAAGCTATAAGGTTATGATGTAGGAAGGAGGGGGGGGGCATCACGAGTTGGA
>CERG01096816.1_pt1 | contig 10240 bp, 10 predicted proteins | sample 530861 | NCBI WGS metagenome assembly CERG01 (sample SAMEA2621037, study PRJEB7988) | marine metagenome | biome: marine biome (ENVO:00000447); feature: deep chlorophyll maximum layer (ENVO:xxxxxxxx); material: "saline water (ENVO:00002010), including plankton (ENVO:xxxxxxxx)" | depth 50 m
TTAACGATTATCGATACCTTGCAAAAAGCCGACATAGATATCAATTCCTTGTGCGAACAAGTCGAACGTACTCCCGCGTTTAGTCACTTTCTCATGTCTACGGCTAGCCAAGATAACCGCTTACGTCTGCCTGTTACCCACCTTAAACAAGCCATACTCACATACGGCTTAGAAAGAGTGGGAGACATGTTGATTCAGTTTGCATTGATGGAACGGCTCACGCAACACACCTACCCTTTATTAAGTATTGGCAAACAGTTTACCCATTTAAGCTGTGCCATAGCATCACAGCTAGTAGCCTTAAGCGATACGAAGCTTACGCCTCAATCTGCGTCCCTACTCACGACATTTGTGTGCGCGCCATTGTTTACTCTACCAGGGTTAAAAGTGGCAAGTCAGTTGCCCGTGAGCGATAGCCATTACTTTCAAATACACCGCACATTTAAAGTGAAAGCTCAGGTGCCTTGGCACACTGTGGCGGGAGAATTGGCCGCAAATTGGCACCAAGGTGCGACATGGCGAGCGTTAATCCATAATGCAGGTAAACGACACCACGATGTACCTAACTCATTAAAGAAAGAGCATGCTATTATTCAGTTGGCGTTTGGCCTTGCCAGAGAGGCGCTATTCCCCTTACCACATCCCGATGAAGACAGTGAAAACACCAAGTCGGCGTTATTACGCACATTATCGTTAAGCCAGGCTGATATCACATTATTACTGAATCGGTTGAGCGACTACCTTTTTTGCCCTTTTCCCCTGACTGAACTAAATTAATCGTAACGAATGGCTATAACTTAAGCTTGCTATCGTATAAAATACGCGGGCTTTAGCGCGCTTCAACGCACGTTCCCTACTATGAAACACATAATTAAGGTAGAAGCTCGCATTTTTTGGCGCATTTTCCTCGCCAGACTACATTTTAAAACCTAACGATTTTGACAACAGAATTACCAGAGGATCCCTCAACATGACTCAGCAACGCATTACGGTCATTCGCGGTGACGGCATTGGCCCGGACATCATTGATGCAACCACAAAAATTCTAGATAAGGTTGGCTGTGATTTCGCCTATGATTATGCCGATGCAGGTTTAGTAGCACTAGAAGAACACGGCGAGCTTCTACCCCAAGAAACTCTTGATCTTATTGCAAAAAACAAGGTCGCACTCAAAGGGCCACTAACCACGCCTGTAGGTGAGGGTTTTACATCAATTAACGTAAGCCTACGTAAACAATTTAAGCTTTACGCTAACCTTCGCCCAGTGTTGTCGTTCAAAGGCACCAAAGCGCGCTACGAAGATATCGACATTATTACTGTACGTGAAAACACGCAAGGGATGTACTCTGGTCTAGGTCAAGTGGTATCTGAAGATGGTAACGAAGCCGAAGCCATGAGTAAGATCACCCGTGATGGTGCTGAAAAAATCGTCACTTTTGCTTACGAACTTGCACGTCGCGAAGGTCGTAAAAAAGTAACAGCGGTTCACAAAGCAAACATTCTTAAATCTACTTCTGGTTTGTTCTTGAAAGTGGCTCGTGAAGTGGGTGAGCGTTACCCTGACATCGAATCTACGGAAATGATTGTAGATAACACCTGTATGCAACTTGTGATGAACCCTCACCAGTTTGACGTAATCGTCACTACAAATCTGTTTGGTGACATCTTGTCAGACTTATGTGCTGGTCTTGTGGGTGGCTTAGGTATGGCACCAGGTGCAAACATAGGCGAAGACTGCGCAATATTTGAAGCGGTACACGGTTCTGCTCCTGATATCGCTGGCAAAAACTTAGCGAACCCAACGTCAGTTATATTGGCAGCTGCGCAAATGCTTGAATACCTCAACATGGGTGACAAAGCTGAAAAAATTCGTGCCGCACTTAAAGATGTTATTGAAACAGGTGACCGCACTACTCGCGATCTTGGTGGTGAAGCTGGTACCACAGAATTTACTCAAGCCCTACTAGACAGACTATAAGTCTTAGTTAGGGTTAAAAAGCGGGCAGTGCCCGCTTTTTTTGTGCGTGTAATTTAAAACGGTAGATATCAATACTGGCCAAAAACTGGACTACTCATCTCTTCCCTAAGGCGTAACATCAAATATGTACAACAGTGTACATAAACTTTAAAAGGAATAGACATGAAAAAATACTTAGCCAGTATTGCGCTTGTTGCTGCTGTTACACTTACGCCAGCGATGACCAGCGCTAATGAAAACACGCCTGCAGCAACCCCATCTAATTCAGCTGCGGCACAGCAACGAATTGATCTGAATACAGCGAGTTTAACTGAACTTCAAACCCTACCAGGCGTAGGTGTAGCGAAAGCCGAAGCCATTATTGCTTATCGAAATGAAAAGGGGCCCTTCGTTGAAGTAGCAGAACTGACACAAGTAAAAGGCATTGGTGAAAAGATGCTAATGAAGATTGAGAGTCGTGTCGTCGTCGCTAGATAAAAAAACGCGCCAGTTGGCGCGTTTTTCTTTATAACTTTAAAGGCCTAAACCAGAAAGGTACTCTTTGAATTCACCCGAAAGAGTAGGATGTCTGAGTGCGTATTCAACGTTGGCTTTCATATAGCCAAGTTTACTACCACAATCATGACTCTTACCTTTCATGTAATAGGCGTCAACCTGTTCAATCTTCATTAGTGCATCGATAGCATCGGTCAATTGAACCTCACCACCTGCTCCAGGAGGGGTAAACTCAAGTAGATCCCAAATCTTCTCAGACAACACGTAGCGACCAACGATAGCAAGATCTGAAGGAGCATCTTCAAGTTCTGGTTTTTCAACCATCTTATGAATTTTTGCCGATTCACCTTGTTGAATATCCGCGCCATCAAGATCCGCAATACCAAACTTAGTCACGTCTTCTTCAGGTACTTGTTCAACCATCACTTGGCTGACACGGCTAGTGTTAAATTTAGCCACCATATCTGCCAAGTTATCCTTTTTAGGGTCGCTGGCAGCGTCATCAATGATTACGTCAGGAAGGACAACAGCAAAAGGTGCATCTCCAATGAGTGGGCGAGCACACAATACAGCGTGACCTAAACCGTTCGCGACGCCCTGTCGAATATGCATAATAGTCACATCTTTAGGGCAAATAGATTGTACTTCTTCAAGTAATTGACGTTTAACACGCTTTTCCAGTGTAGCTTCTAGCTCAAACGAGGTATCGAAGTGGTTTTCTATACTGTTTTTACTTGCGTGGGTAACCAGTATAATTTCCTTAAGCCCTGCCGCTACACACTCACTTACTACGTACTGAATAAGTGGCTTATCTACCACAGGAAGCATTTCCTTAGGAATTGCTTTTGTGGCGGGTAACATACGGGTTCCTAATCCCGCTACAGGAATGACGGCTTTTTTTACCTGACTCATATTTATCGTGTCCTTTTTACTTATAACCTCAGCTAATCGCAATTTAATGCAATAATGCAGTATGCAATCCATATTCCATTGTATGCTTTAGCGTTAACCGATACGTTTTCTACTTCCGTTTGGTTTACTTGGTAAACCACAGGGTTTATATAACAAACTTATAAAAACATAAGCTTTAATAACTAGTTGTGCAAACTTTGACGCTACAACTAAGCGACGAATTGCACATACCTGACTAACATCTACGCTATCACCTGATGGAAATTTGAACAAGCCATGTACAGCGACTTGCACCAATTTATAACACTCGCACCAGAATAAACGCCAGTTATTCCTCAAAGCACTATTATGGGCTGACAACTTTCCCTTTTTTAGCTCGAATCCCGTCGTACAACCCTTTTCTCATCAATTGCCCGCGACGTTTTCCATTTTCGAAACAATAGCGGTTCACAAGATATCGCAACGGTATTGCGGTTAAATGACGAAACTTCCAATACAATGGAACATAGGGTCGACGAGATAATACTAGTAGGTTCCGCATTTGATAATACAAGCGTATAGGCGCGCCCTTTTTAAAGGTTACACCTGCAATTCTAACTCTATCGTCGCCTTGCCGATGGGGCATACATACCGATAAGGATTGATAAACGCGCCAGCCTCTCTCTTTGGCGCGCCAGCACCACTCGTGATCAACGCCATCAATAAATAAATCGCTTTCTTTTTCTCCTACCTCATGAAACGCTTGTTGGGAAAGCAACATGCCTGAGGCAATAATTTGTTTAACCTCTTTCAGGTCTTTTGTAATTTGCTTACCTTTTTGTAGCTTTCCTTCCACTTTTTTCCGGCTAAATTCACAATGAATAGAAGGACCGATTGCTGCTACAGGATTTGCGCGCTCAAGCGACACAAATTGAGAGAGAAGCTTGGCTGCCATATCAGCAGAAAAATGACTGTCTTGATCGAGTAAAAAGGCATAGTCGACACAATCAAAGGCGCGTTTTAAACCTTCATTTTGCGCTTTCGCTATGCCTTCGTTGTTAGGGAAATGCAGATACTCAGCCTGCGCGGGTAGGTTAAATTGATGAGCGATTGGTGAATTGTCGACCAAATAGATACGCCATTGAGGATCAGCGAAGCCATCGATTATGCCCTGAACATGAGCAATGTCAGGGTTAAATAAAACAACGATTAGACCGCAGTTCAATGTTTACCAAACCTCTCAAGAAGGTGCCTATCAAGTTTGTACGCCCACTTAACCACATTGCCTGGCATTATACGTAGCGTTAGCACGCCGCAGGCATAAAATACGTTATAGGGCGTTAGGCGTTTAAGCTTAACCATTGCATGCCACCGCGCTTTAAACTCGTTGATAGATTTGGTTAACCCTCTACGTTTATAAAAGTTATTCACCCGCCTGAAGGCCAGTAGTCTGTCTTTTAAGTTTCTAAAAACAAACCCTTCGGCAGCGAGGGTAATCCAAAGGAAATAGTCTTGAGTGTTCAGTAAGCTGTTGTTATATCGGTAACCTTGCTCAAATACGCTATAACGAATAACCACAGTGGGGTGATTTAGCGAGCACCGCCTTGGTAAAATGTTGATAATTTGCCTGTGGGATGACGGCATTACCCGTGAGCCTACTTTTTCGCCTTTTTCATTGATCTCAGTTAAGGCGGATCCTAACACTGAAATATAACTGTGCTTTCTTAGATAGCTAACCTGTCTGGAGAGTCGGTTCGGCGTAGAAATATCGTCGGCATCCATACGTGCAAAAAATGTGGGAGAAAGGCATGCGCCCCACTCCACAGCACGATTCATGCTCTCGGCTAACCCCACATTAAAGGTATTTTGCGCCAGCACCAACCGGTTATCTGAAAACGCCTTATCTTTGAGGAGATTCGTCATTTTAACGGATACTTCACCATCGATAACAACAACAAAAACAAAGTCTTCGTAAGTCTGATTTAAGATACTACCAATGGCTTGGATAACCCATTCTTCTTTATCACCATGATACAACGCCATCCCAACCAAGGTTTCTGCATTATTTTTATTATATTTGTTATGAAGCAGAGAGAAATGTTTATGCAAAGGTAACTACCACACTAAAGAAGGCGCACGAATCCGTAAAGGAAACACGGCCTTCAAAACAAAAGGCAAAGAATACTAAGTGAGGAACCCTTTGGATGAGTTATGGCACTCACTTAAAGGTGCGTTTGATAACTCTTAGTACGCTCCAAATATTTTGGATAACAATACTATATACCACCAGTAAAACCAAGAATCCCCAAAACATAATCGCTTCAGGTACTTGATAAACTTCACCGAGTATACCTATTAGGCAGTAGCACGCGCCCATGCACAAAATAGCAATGAGTGATTGACGACTACTTAGCCCTGCACGCATGAAGATATTATGAAGGTGTTTTCGGTCTGGGCGCAGCATCGATTGGCCTTTGCGAGCCCGACGATACATTATAGCTGCCATGTCCATGAGCGGCAGGCCCGTTAACCATACTGCGGTAATGGGCCGAAATGCTGCCCCCTCGCCTTGAGTGTGATCCACCAGTAACCAGACAATAGTAAGGCCCACAAACATACTTCCGGCATCACCCATGAAGATTTTGTTGCCTTTAAACCCTTTCCAGCTAAGGTTAAATGCTAAGAAAGGCACAATAGCAGCAACAATGATGAGCGGCTCCATAATAGAAGCACCATTACCAGTAGCCACCAAAAATCCTACCATGGTAAGCAAAATAACTAAGCTCATCCCTCCAGCAAGGCCATCGATGCCATCAATCATATTAAATGCATTAATGACACCCACTACGCAGACAATGGTAAAGAAATAGCCACCAATACCCATGGCGACGTCACCGAATCCAAAGATATTGCCAAGTGAAGTAATGTAGTTTTGTGCGCTCCACGCCATAATAGAGGCAACACCGAATTGACACATCAAGCGCCCTTTAGCACTTAAATCGAATCTGTCATCAAGCATTCCCAGTAAAACAATAAATGCAGATGCCGTGAAAAACAGTGGGTTGTTTTTCATCCACACATCAGTGGCAACACTTGCCACAAGAACAGCCATGAAGATGGCCACCCCTCCCGTTAATGGGACAATGCCAGCATGTCTTTTTCTGGCACTAGGTTGGTCTACAAGTCCAAATTGATGAGCAAGGGGGGTCATCACTACCAGTAAAATAAGTGCAACAAAAAAAGCCGTACACAGGGGCACAAACTGCAAATAAGCTAGCATTTCAAGCAAAACCTCTCGACATTCACATGCGCGTCGGGACACGTGGATGGTATAAAATACGATATGACTTGAATAAACGAAGTGTCCATTTTAAATAACCTTTCCTTTTTCCATTCTGCTGAGGGTTGTATAATTATTTTGTGAGCGAGTACGGAAACGCTCATACATGATAATAAACATTCTCCGCGGAGACCACCTTTGCCTGTAAAAAAGTTTCGTTTTACTTTCAGCTTTTGTTGACATTTTTCAGATTCCCCTCTTAGGAGGCCATGATTTTTCCAAATCTTGTGTTATCCTACGGCCAAATTGCGATATGGATATGACAGTCAATGTTAAAAATTCTCAGAGGCTCTGCGCTTTTAATTGGTGTTGCTACCCTCTTGGGCGGTTGCGCGTCAGCCCCAAGAACCACCGAAGCAGACATTCCCCTAGTGCACGCATCGCTCGCATACTCGTTGTCAGCTGAGCAAGATGTAGCAATAAATATTCCAAAATTAAATACGGCGTTTCATACCAATAGCCCTATCTCAATAACCTACCAAGGGCAGAGTTATAAGACGTCGAAATATTACGTATCAGCATCGGGTAATCAGTGCATGCGTTTAGACCCCTTGCAAACGAGTACGGTTTCATCGCAGCGCGAGCAGCGCCTTACTGCATGTAACCGAAATGGCCAATGGTCGGTCATTGCACCATTAGTTGTTTCAACGGATGAATAAAGGTACCACAATGAAAATCTCGAAAACGCACCACTTTTTCGCGGGACTTCTCTTATTGTGCAGTTGTGTAACCAGTCCAAGTATTCTTGCACAAACCACAGAACAGCTGTCGCAACTTCGTCAGCAGGTGTCTCAATCTAATAACAGCGGCACGACAAGTACCCCTAATGTATCTCCCTTGAATGTTAATTCACAACGCACATTGCCTGACAACGGTGGCGATGTGAACACCATGGGGCAATTTTCCACGCAACCTCGAAACGGCGTAAGCTTGCCAGGTGAACCAACGATTAACACCGTTTTTCCAGCGCAAGAACCTATGCAGAACCCTCCATTTGCTGCCAACCTATTTATTGGCGGCTTCGAATCGGAGCGTACCAGTGGCCTAAACGACAACTATATGGTTGCACCAGGCGATAAGATCTCTATTTGGATTTGGGGCGCTGTTAACTACTCAAGCGTGGTGACTGTTGACAATCAAGGCAACATTTTCATCCCCAATATTGGCCCAATTCGTGTTGCCAATACGCCAGCAGGTACAGTGAATCAAACGGTTACCACTAAAATACGACAAGTTTATACCAACGACGTTAACGTTTACGTCAACCTATTGACCACTACGCCCGTGTCTATATATGTCTCTGGCCCAGTTTTAAGACCAGGTCAATATGCTGGCTTAGCCTCAGATAGTGTTCTGTACTATTTGAAACGCGCCGGTGGCATCGATTTTCGCCGTGGCAGTTTCCGCCAAATAGATATTGTAAGAAATGGTAAGGTAGTTGCCTCTGCGGATTTATATGCTTTTTTCAGAGATGGTAAGCTTCCTAACCTGTCGTTTAAAGACGGCGATACCATTCTAGTTAACCCTATCGGCAATACCATTGTGGTTGAAACAGGGGCACGAAATAGCTTTACCTTTGAATTCTCTAGCGAAGAGCTAAATGGTGAGGTGGTGAACTACTTTGCACGTCCTGGGGAATTTGCGTCTCATGCTTCTGTTGCTGGCGTGCGTAACGGCAAGCAATTTGCGCGTTACCTTTCAATTAGTGAGTTTTCTCAGTTACCACTGCAAGCCGGTGATACAGTGGAATACGTTGCCGATAATGAGCCTCAAATTTATCGGATAAATGTCGCTGGCGCTTTTGCTGGCGCGTCGCAACTCATGGTAGATAAAGGCACAAGACTACTTGATATCTTGGACCATATTGAAGCCGATACCACACTATCTGATACTCAGAATATTTATTTATTGCGAGAATCAGTAGCCGTAAAACAAAAGGAAATTATTGAGCAAGGTTTAGAGCGTCTAGAGCGCAGCATGTATACCGCACCTATCAGCTCTACAGGTGAAGGCGCGATTCGCGCCCAAGAAGCGCAGTTAGTTGCAGACTTTATTGCCCGAGCGCGTCAAGTAGAACCTCAAGGTCGCGTGGTAGTGTCTGAAAATGGCGACATTGCAAACATTCTTCTTGAACCAAACGATACCATAGTGATCCCTGAAATCACCGATTTAGTGCACGTAGGTGGCGAAGTTATGCTACCTCAATCTGTGGTTTTCAATCCTGACGCTACCACTGAGGACTACATTGCGTGGGCTGGTGGCTTCACTCAAAGAGCTGAAGATGAACGCATTATGGTTATTCGTAAAAACGGTAATGTTGCCTTTAGCAGTATTGATGATGGCATGCTGTCATTCACTGACAATAAACCACACTTGGCACCTGGGGATCAGATTATCGTATTGCCAGCTATTGATACCAAGGTTTTACAAGCGGTGAAAGACATTACCCAGATAATTTACCAAATTGCCATTGCAGCAAACGTAGCTACCTAACTTGATATGGTAACCTTTAAAGCACAACTTTACGCATGGAGAAGTGTAATATTTGCACTTTTCCTTCGTGAACTACAAAGTAAATTCAACGACAAATTTGGCCTGGGCTGGGCATTTCTCGAGCCTTTTGTATTCATATTTGCGTTGTCTTTCTTTAGAAGTATTTTAAGTCCCGGGGATGTACATTCTGTACCACTGTTTATCTTTATGATGATTGGCTTAATGGGTTTACAGTCGCTAACCACCTGTTTACAGTCGGTGTCGACTTCCATTAAGCGTAATAAGCCCCTGTATGCCTTTAGGCAAGTGCAGCCCATATCCGCCATTCTTACCGCTGGTTTTTTAGAGTTTTCGATAAAGGTCATAGTGGTTGCCTTGCTTGCGCTGGCACTCTATTTGATTGGTGAGGGCTTTGCTATTCATGACCCTCTCCTATTAATATCGCTGTTCGCACTTCTGTGGATTTTTTCAATTTCGTTGGGGTTAATATTCGCGATTGCCGCCGCGTTTGTACCTGAAGTTGACAAAATCAAATCCATGCTTACCCGCCCTTTGATGTTTATTTCGTGCGTATTTTTTAGCTTGCAGGACTTTCCAGAGAAGTTTTGGCCTTACTTAACATGGAACCCCTTGGTGCATTTCAACGAACTAGCACGTTATGCTTGTTTTGAATCATACGGCGACAAAGGTGTATCTATGGCATTCATTATTGAAGTCACAATTGCAACTGTGTTTTTAAGCTTGGCTATGTACCATATAACTTGGAAACGGGTGCTATCGCGATGATTAAATTAGAAAATTTAACAAAAAGCTACCCCAGCAAGATGGGGCCACAGTATATTTTCAGAAATTTAAATTTTAATTTCCCTACCGAAAATAACGTCGCTATTTTAGGTAAGAACGGGGCTGGTAAATCTACCCTTTTTCGTATGCTGGCGAAGAGTGAATACCCGGATAGGGGGAGAGTACTAACCAACAAAGCGATGTCTTGGCCCGTTGCTCTACAAACGGGTATTCACCCACAAATGACGGGGCGAGAAAAC
>CERG01008016.1_pt1 | contig 10101 bp, 3 predicted proteins | sample 530861 | NCBI WGS metagenome assembly CERG01 (sample SAMEA2621037, study PRJEB7988) | marine metagenome | biome: marine biome (ENVO:00000447); feature: deep chlorophyll maximum layer (ENVO:xxxxxxxx); material: "saline water (ENVO:00002010), including plankton (ENVO:xxxxxxxx)" | depth 50 m
GACATCGACGAAGAGGATCTAACCATTGACGGCGAATAATAAATAGTAAACGAGTCTGTCTGTAGTAGTTGGTAGAGCTAAATGTGTTGTATATCTTCTCATAGGTATTAATAAAGTGTGTTTGGACTCTCTCTCTCTCTCTCTCTTCTAGTGCGCTGTGCCCGTCGCCGCGACTTTCAAGTTTGGCAACACCTCCAACCCGTCTCTAATCTCCAGTAACTCTATCTGCTGCTTCACGCGAGCTAATCTCGCGTACAACGGCCTCGCGTGTTTTTTATCCGCTTTGCTCGCGACTATGTTATTCATTTTCATCAACCTCGCGTCGTACGCTCGAAGTCTTTTTTTCAAATTGCTCTTCTCTTGTAACAACCCCTCTCGACTCATCTGTCTAACGCTGGTTGGATATAACGCTTCCAACGCGCTTCCGCAACATCTCTCGGACTCTGCTCGCATGGAATCAAAACAAGACGGGTCGAAGAGAAACTCCGAGATGAATTCGTCCGAGAGTAATTCTAGAGTGTAATCTCTCGCTAATACATCTTCTTCTTCTTCTTCTTCTTCTTCGATACCATTCTCATCATCTTTTTCCAACGTTCTTCTTACATCATCATCGTCGCTTTTTCCACTACTACTCTTACTACTACTATTACTCTCGCTTTTACGACGAAGAACTGAAATATTTTCAAAATTCTTCCCGCCTCGTTTTGTTCCTTCTAATTCTTCTTTATACGACGACGACGACGACGCAAAATCATCGCGAAGACTGCTATTATTCGTGGCGTCGCGAAGCATCAGAGAGGGGAAGAAGAATTTTTTGTGAGGGGGGCTGTCGAGTTCATTTTTTGAATTTTTTCTCGCGCGTGCACCTTTTTTGCTTCTCTTCGTGCTCTCGTTTGCCCCCACCCACGCTTCTTGGATTTAAAAAACGCTCGAAAAACTCTTTTCAATTTAATTCAGAGATCTCCACACACATTTTTGCGCCGCGAGAATACTTACTTACTGCGCGCATTTATAGTAGTACACACCAAAACAACGTAGTAGGAAGAAAAATATCACGCAAAAACGACGATGGTGTCCTTCAACGCGAGAAACAGAGAAGAAGAAGACGACGATCACGATTTTGATAAAAAAAAAACCGATCAGGAGGAAAAATTCGCATGGCAGGAAAACTTGCGCGAGGACGATCCGTGGAAACACGTGAAAGATATCAAAGGGGATTTGCATTACCGAGTGTTGTCGATTCCTCGAAACGCGACGATGAGAGAGATTAAAGCGGCGTATCGGCAAAAAGCGCGCGAACATCATCCGGATAAAGGCGGTTGCAGCGAAACGTTCGATAAAGTGCAAAAAGCGTTCGAGACGTTGTCCTGTCCCAAGAAACGAGAGCAGTACGACAGGTTACAACACGTGACGCAATATCGGTACATACCGGGCGTGACGCAAAGAGCAGTCGGAGGAGAGGATTTACTGTTGGACGATATCGCCCGATTAGGGTTAGAAACAGACGCGAGCACGCAGTTGGTGGTGTTGTGCGAGGTGTGCGGGAGACCGTCGACGAGAGTGTGCATGTGCTCGTTGTATTATTGCGATTTTTGCGAACGGAAGCAACACTGGAAAGGCGAGTTTGGTTTGCACTGGCCGGTGACGCAGAGCGATCGTTTGAAGGTGGATTTGGCAAAAAAAGAGTTGGAGGAGAAGAAAAAAGAAGACGCGAGGAGGTACGAGTTGGAAGATCCAAACTTCAGAGATTCGGCGTCTTTGAGAGAGATTCGCGAGTTCAAAGAACACGCCGCGGAGATTTACGGCGTGAGGAAACGAGATCAAACGAGGGTGTTCGATATGCGTTTGGCGAGATATTACATGTGGGCACAGACGACGCGTCATGTATACGTCGCGATCATGTTACCGACTGGATATAAAGATAAAGAGCTGCACATGGACTTCAGAGGGCAAGTGTTAGTGGTTCAAAGCGAAGACTCGCCTCCGGTGGTGGAAAGACACCTCGCGTTTCAACCGTCGCGCGAGTTTCCCGTGCAAACCATGCAAACGGAGGATAAAAGATTTTTCGTGCTCTCGATTCCGAAAAGCAACATGGGAGAAGATATCAAACAGTGCTTTGAAGGTGATCCAGACTACGCGCGATGCATGCAACCGCCGTATACTTTACACGAATCAAATACTGAAGTCATCATGGAATTTGAACTGCCGTTTTGGATCGACGAGGAAGACGTTCGCGTGGACATTACGAAACGTACCGTTCGCGTTCGCGTGACGAACGAAATCGATACGATACGTCATTTCTGGTGGAAAACGCAAGGGCACGAAGAGTTGCGCAAGAACTGGGAAGCCATCGTTCCTGAAGAGTGCGCGTGGTCTTTAGACGACGAAAGCATAAACTCAAAAGGCGAAAAATGTCGCCTATTGATGATTTGCCTCGCAAAGCCTTTGCCAGATCAAGAAGAGAAAGAATATAAGAAAAACTCGCGCCAAGATAACAGATTTGCATTGGCAAAGTGGGTTGACACTTCAACAACCCAAGAGTCCGGTGTCCGATTCTTTATCGAAGACGAAGACGATTTCGATCTCGAGTCGTTGCTCATATCGATGGTGTTTATGGAAACGGGCTCGTCTTTTGTACCCGTCAAACCAGAATACGCGTATCGCGCACCGTTCGATACTTCGAAAACAATAAAAGACGTAAATTTACTCCCGAAAAGAGTGAAAACGTTGCTGGATAAGATGCTAGACGGAACAGAAGTGTTTGAAAAGAACGAAGAAGAAGGAAGAGGAGAAGGAGGAAACCTCGAGGCGATTGCGAACGAATAAAAAAAAGACAAATTGAGACATGCCGCCATTGAATGTAATTCAACTCGCTAAAAATGCGTACTAATAACACTAAATACTAAATATGACTACTAATAAGATGAAGCTAATAATCCTATTGTACTAAAAATCTGGAATGTCTTCATCCGAAAGCTCATCTTCATCCTGCCAAAAGTTTCCTTCCGCTTCAGAATCAGATTCGCGTTCTTCAAAAAATCTGTGTCGATCCGCCACACCAGCGGAAGATAAAAATCTATTATCGTCAGTATTGCCCACCAGTACTTCTTGATCTAATCCAATATACGTGTCTGACATGATAAAGACCGTGATATCTGTAACACTCATACCTCGTGGAAAGTTATCAATTTTTAAAACTGCGTCAAAGGTGTCTGCAAACTGAGCTCGGCGCATTGCCACGAGTTCGCCGGTGCGCCTCTTTTCCCCTAACACGATCCACCAACCTTCGTCTTTCTGTTTCGGAAATCTCGGCGCGTACGCCCTAGGTGCGGTTTTACGTCCCGATTTCTTACCAGAACGTTTCAACGATACTTTCACAGAAACATTGCGACGTCCATCGCTGCTGTTGACTTTATCTTCCACTAAAGTGGCTTTCACGTCTAACAGCGGGAGGTTTGCGCAGACGTTGTAAATCGCCTCACTTTTAGATTTCGAGAGACCAGCCTTTGACATAGCCTCAAAGAATGCGCTCTTGCGGTGAATAGCCAGAAACACGAGCTGTGGAAGACACGTTATCTTTGAAAAGCGTTCCAATTTAGAAACCTCCTCGTCGGCAATTTTTGGTAATAGGAGCAAAGAGTTGTCGTTTATGGAGAGCCCTTGAATAATCATTTGCGTCAAGTTCATTATTGATAACGCTGTCGACAACCATCCAGCTTCGCTGACTATTTCCGTCATAGCTTGCAGAATTCTTTGCGATTGGTCGAGTACAGACTTCGTATCCGTATGGTAATCCGACATTGGTAAAGGAAGTCGTAAAAAGTGCGCCTGGAAGAGTAAAGAAGCCTTGACGTGCGGGTCGTCGTACGCTCGTCGATCGACTTGATAACCTCCAGCTTTGAGGACATTTATCGCTAAATCTGCGTTTAACTTATCTTCGTTATGACGAACCGGGATTTCATCGTATTCTGCAACATCACACAAGGTTGTCAAGACATCCTCTAAAGTGTTCGATTTCTTCAAACGTTTGGAGAAAACAGCCATGGTTTTGAAATTTAAGTAATAGAAACTCGCAATTCTGCCGAGCATTAAAGGTTTAATGGAATCATCTTCGTCGTTAATAGCGAGACATTTTGCACTCGCGAGCGTTTCCATGGTGTTTTCAACCATTTCTGATAGGTATGAGTTCACGGTTTCGTGATTCGTATCCTCGAGGTTGTAATAGGTTGGATTTTTCATGGCGCGACGGAAGAAATACGTCCACGTTAGGTAATCCACGGCGTCTTGCTTCGATTTTATAGCTCCACCAACGACCTCGGCGTTGAAGTGATCTTCTAAACATTCATTAAAGCTTGATTCCACTGGAAATGGTTCGTACAAGAACTTTTTGTAAAAATTCTTCTTCGGTTCGTGTACGAGAACGACGCAACAGCCGCTTTTATCAAACTGCGGACGCCCAGCTCTCCCCATCATCTGCAACACATCGGTGATGGGAAAGTCTTGGTAACGCTTTGTTTTCCCGTCGTAAAACTCAGTTCCTTTAATAACAACCAAATGCGCCGGTAAGTTCACGCCCCAAGCTAGAGTAGATGTCGACACCAACACTTGAATTTTACATTCTGCAAATAACTGCTCCGCGACGCCGCGATCTTCCGGGGAAAGACCCGCGTGGTGTAAACCAATACCGAATTGCAACGTATGCTTCAAAGCTGGATCTTGAATCTTCGCGATTCTTTGCTCCAGTTCTTGACTGTTGCAGTGCACAAAAGCATCTGGATTTTCGTCAGCAGCTGCGTAGGCAATTAAATCGAGCGCCGTCAATCTCGTTTGTCTTCTCGAGGAGACAAATACCAACGCCGGTTTCAGAGGCGAGTGCGTTCGAATCGCCGCGTAGGTGGGTTTATTCATAGAAAGCATGCGAGGACAATAAAACTTCCCTGGAAAACCTTGAATGTGACATTCGAGTGGCACTGGACGAACAGATGGACGGAAGTTGAACAAACCTTTATCGTTCTCGATACCAAGCCAGTCCCCTAAATCTCTTGCGTTTGCCAAAGCGGTCGATAATCCGACGATGCGAATTTTCGATTTTGTTCGCGCGGAAATATAATTCATTCTAGAAACGATAGCTTCCAAAATTGGTCCGCGATCGGCACCTAAAAGATGAATCTCGTCAATAATGACGAGTTTGACTTTGCTAACGTAAGAGCGGGACTGCCAATTTCGAGAAATACCGTCCCATTTTTCTGGAGTTGCGACGATGATATCCGCACGTAGTAACGCACGCAAATCCGGTGTATAATCGCCAGTAAGTTCTACCATCTTCTTATTCATAGTTGGACAGAAGTACTTCTTCCAATCATCCACGCGCTCGCGAACGAGTGCTTTCAAAGGCGCGATGTAGACAACCTTACTCCCTGGCGGTTCATCTCGAAACATTTTTAGAATTGTAAGTTCCGATGATATCGTTTTCCCCGAACCCGTAGGTGCTCCCAAAAGAACGTTGTGGTTCGTATGGTACAACGTGTGAAACGCTTGCGTTTGAATCGCGTTGAAATGTGTAAACTTCTTTTCATAGAGGGACTCATACGTCGGATTATTGAGCGCGGATCTTGGAAGCGGTTCCAAATCGAGTAGCTCAGTATTCGGCGGCGGTTCCGTCGGTAAAACAATGTCCTCTAAATCGAGTTCTAAGAACGATTCGCATCCTAACCAATACAAATGCGTTGCCCTTAAGAAGTATTGGGGCGGTCGTGGATCAAAAATTGGAATCGTAAACGCCAACGTCATTCTACCTTCTTTGTATTGCTTTTTGCTCAAAGTGAAAGTCTCCGTGTGATAAATGTGCTCATTCACGGGATCCTCCACCCAAATCAACCATTGTTGCGCTTGCCCGTGAACTTCATCTCTCCACATGAACTCAGGCGTAAGGGTTGCGGAAACTCGAAGCACAGAGCGCGTGATCGGCCGAACTACAGCTTCAAGATTGATGTGAGGGAGTTGTTCGACGCAGCGTTTCACTTGCGCTCCAACGACAGCATTGAGTCGCAGTAAATCACCAACTTCCTTTGCACTCATATCGATCAAGCGATCGACGGTGGCATCCTTCTCTTCCAGCTTATAGATTGTCTCTGGCTTCAGAGTATTTTCGAACTGACGTAATGGTGAGTGGTGTGGCCATAATCTTCGATCTACCGCTTTTGAAAGCGTTAACAGTGTTTCTGCCAGCGATGGCCATCCACGCTTAAGCATGAGCTCGAACAAAGCGCGACATATTCTGCTGGCATTTTGAGAAATGTAACTTGAATCTGCAACTAATGAAAACGATTCTAATCGCTTCCGAGATACGTATACTTGCAAGAGTAAATTAACCTTGGCAATTTTATCGCTCATGTCACCTTTAATCTCAATCGGACAGGCGGAACGACGGTTTCTTCGAAGTGCCTCGAGTTCTGGCATTTCATCTTCTCTCGGCGCGATATTTTCAAACTCAGAGGAGTGCGAGATTACGTGCAACACTTCTGGCAAGGACATGTGTCGATTCATCATCTCTTCGAACAATTCCATGGAAGTAACTTTGATGTAGAAGTGCGACGCGATGCGTCCAGCTTCGGTTTGATACAGTTGGCCTGATTGTTCGTCGAAGCGAATCATCTTAGCCTTGTGTAGCTTTCTCGCTGCTGTTTTAATCAAGTTTCTCCGATGCTCGATGAGCCCGGGATCCAAGCGAACTTCATCCCATGTCAAAGCATATCCGAGTGGATTTTGCTCCATTCTCGTGTGTAAGTAAGAGTAACTCAACCACTGCGCGCCTTCGCGGACATTCGTTACGGTTCCTAACACAATTTCGGCGTTCAAATTATCCGCCAAACACTCGATGAATTGCGACTCAATCGGAGTGGAGTGCGTCAACATTGCAACATATTTCGTGAGCTTCTTATGTTCGGTGATAATGACACCCTCACCACTGGTATCGAAACCCGGCCGACCTGCTCTGCCGAAAATTTGCTGTACATCTAGAACACCAAGGTCCTTAAAACCTCCCGCACTCGCGTCGTAGAGCTGCGTTCCCTTGATGATGACTTGATGGGCGGGTAAGTTTACCCCCCATGCTAAAGTTGCCGTACATACTAATACTTTGATCACACCGGCGGCAAACATTTGCTCCACTAACGTCCGATCTTTTCGAAGCATCCCAGCGTTGTGACAGCCAAAACCTTTAAAGAATAATTCTTTCATCTCTTGGTTTCTTGATCGCGACACTTCTCTAGCGAATATCGATTTCTCCTCGTGTGTGTCGTTCTCAAACAACTCGAGTTCGCCTTCTTCTCCCGCTATTTCAGCCAACTGTCGCGCTGTTTTTACCGTATCCTTTCTTGAATGCACAAAGACCATCGCCTGTTTACCTTTACGAAGTGCCTCGCACGCTTTCTTAAAAGCTATTCGAATAGTCACATTCTGACGTTTCATTGCGTTTGTCTCTGAAACGCCAATGAAAACTTGTGTGAGCGGAATCGGTCTGTACGATTGGTCAAATACGAACAAGCCTTTACCTTCGGTGACACCTAAAAACCGCGCAACATCTCTCGGATTGGGCAAAGTTGCCGACAAACCGACAATTCGAATCATTGATTGCGTTTGCTCGACTTGACGACGCGTTCGCGCCACTAGAGTTTCAATGACCGGTCCTCGCTCGTCGTTCAATAAGTGCACTTCATCGATAATAAGGAGTCTGAGAGTGGAGGCTACGGAAACTTCACCACCTTTTCGCGTGATGACGTCCCATTTCTCTGGCGTCGTAACAATAACGTGCGTTTCTTCTAATTCTCTCTTGGAGAGCTGCGTATCGCCAGTTAGTTCTCGACACACCATCCCCAATTCGTCGAGTCGCTTCTGAAACGTCCGCGTGACTTCAGCCGCCAACGCCTTCATCGGCGCCACGTAAACAATCTTGAAATCGTCGTGTTCGTGCAAGCAATTATTCTCTTCGTCAAAATGTTTAGCTATTTCTTGCATCGCGCATAGCATAGCAATATTCGTCTTTCCTGCACCAGTAGGTGCGCATACAAGAACGTTCTCGTTCGACGTATACGCGCACTCAAAAATTTTGGACTGAATACGATTGAATGTCTGAATACCTTTGAACGCAGTTTGAGCCCAAGCCGGGAGATAAGACACAGAAACTTGTAATTCACCGTCTGCCACGGCGTCAGGGATACGCGCAGGTACGTAAATTTCTTCGTAACCTTCCAAGACTTTACGAGTCGTTCCCGGCGGCAGAGCTTTTTTTCCGCCGTCTGTTCCGAGACCTAGTCCGCGCAAACTGTTCAGAATGTCATCCACACTTCCCGGCGCGGCTTCGTTTCTGTTCGGTAGCGGTAACGAATCGTCGCAGAAAGCGCCATAACCAAGTCCAGAATCGTTCGTAAACCATTCTAACAAATATTCTCCATGACCACCAGCAGCGCGTCGTTTATTCCTCCGTTCTTCTTTCTTTCGGATTTTCTCCATCGCGACGTCCGTCGTTGATCGAACGGAGACGGCAGATTTACTTTTCGCATAATCATCCTGGGCAGATTCTTCTGGATCAAACGCTTCTTTTAAAGCTTGCAGCCGTCGTCTGATGGCATCCGCAAGTTGACCTCGTCTTTCGCAAACGCTCGCGACGAGATCAAATCCACCGTCACCGAGTAAATCGAACAACTCAGATGCAACCTGGTCGTCGCTGCTCGAAGTGTTCAAGCACACGCGACAGATATTTCCGCAAATATCCGTCCAACCTGCAAATGCATCTGAATTCTGATTGTTTTCTCTAAATATTTCGCATTGTTCGCGAAGCCAAGATAGAATTGAGCCAGAGCCGGCTTGAAGAGAAGTTGACACCTCGCTCTCAGTACCTAATGCGTCCAGCTCGTGGAACGAAGGAGTCCTCGACCGTTCTAGCTCTAAAGATGCGAACGCATTCGCGCTATCTAAACCACGCGTCATATTCGATAAAATTGTAGATTCTAAGCCACTGGATATTTGGTCGCAGTGTTGATTACTGCTGTCAAAGTCATTCGCTCCGTGAAATCTCGGTGGCACGAAAAACATATCCTCCCCGTAATACGCCTCTTTTTTTTCCCCTACTCCCATCGACGTGCCATTCAAATCGCCACCAGTACTACTCGTGCTTCCTACTCTTCTTAGTGCGTTTGCGCTTTGCCAAAAATCTTTCCATCGCTGCGCGGCTTCACCGGTTTCGCTCAACACGCCCCCTAGTCTCGCTTTCACAAAACCAAAAGCTTCTCTCTCGTTTCCCCTCCTTTTCCCTTGCACTTTCTTTCTCTCCAATTCCGGCGCGTTCGAATACTCAACGACATCTTCTAAATCTGCCTCCAACTTCCAATCTACATCGCAATTCGTTGCCACCGCTGCATATAAATCTGCCGGCGCTTCTAAAAGTTCATCCGGCGAAATCAAGTCATTCTCCAAACGCAACAACTGTATCGAAGCGTCCGCGACTAAATCGAGCGCGAGCCTCGTCTCCTCGTCAAAATCCTCCAAAGAAGAAGACGAAGTTTTCAAAGCTACATCAGATAACTTCAAAAGTGCCAAATCTCTGTTCTTGGTCGCTTTCTTCGCGGTTTGCCGAAAGGACGAGGATGGTGATGATGTCTTTGTCGTCGCGCCCCCTATTTGCTTTGCACGAGCCACGAACGCTTCATCCACATCGCTCACGTACCAATATCTATCGATACTATCATCGCTTCCATCGCCACTTTTGCCTCCACACCGCGCTCGCAAAAATGTCGTCAGACGCGGTGGTGGTCTTCGAGAGGAAGAGGAGGAGGAGGAGGAGGAGGAAGTTGATAATGGTGCCATCGCGTGTGAGGCAGAGGAAGAAATCACCTAGATATTGAAAAGATGCACTTTCATCTTCATCCGCGCTTCACTCTTCTTCCTTATCATCATCCTTCTTCTTTCGAACGTGTAGAGGCATCGCATCTTTATCTTTCTCTTCTTCTCCTTCTTCTTTTGTGCTTTCTTCGGGGAAGCGCGAGTGTGATTGATCGCTCAAACACTTTTTGTTTTGAGTGTGACGCAAATGCGAGAGGGTTC
>CERG01013098.1_pt1 | contig 10048 bp, 4 predicted proteins | sample 530861 | NCBI WGS metagenome assembly CERG01 (sample SAMEA2621037, study PRJEB7988) | marine metagenome | biome: marine biome (ENVO:00000447); feature: deep chlorophyll maximum layer (ENVO:xxxxxxxx); material: "saline water (ENVO:00002010), including plankton (ENVO:xxxxxxxx)" | depth 50 m
TTTTAGCTCGTAAATCATGGTTTAGCTTTCCCACTATCACCGAATCCAAGAGTACCTTTTTCATACTCGATCCAAGTATAATAATGTTCCTTATGCGTTATTACATTTAACCATCTATCCCTCTGAGGCTATGCCGACCCACATGGAGCGAATCACACACAGTCCTCGTTCGATCCTGTATTCGTAATAATAATATTATAAAATCTTCCATATTATTATTATTATTATTATACGAAAGCATATAATAAATAAGCACTATCTAATAAATGTTTAATATAAATAAATAAGCATGTATTTATTGCTTATTTATTATTACTTGATGCAAGTTTATTTTATGCACCAGCGCAGCAGGTAGATTCACGATCGAGCCTACAGGCACAACTGTTGCTCTATATATTCTTGTTCGCGGAGTTGAATACGTGGACGAAAAGTCAGAGCGATCAGTTAATATATATATCCTGTGTCTGTCCGGACATTAGTTGCCGCTGGGGCTTGTCACCTTGATTGCTGCTTGCATGTTGCTGCCAGCCCTGGGATAAACTCGGTACTGCGAACACTTTACGCTTTCTCCTGTCCCGGCGATCATCGAAGCCTGACATATGCTTCATGCAAATAGAGCAATTGTTCGAGCAACAAATGGGATTATGCTTGTCGACCTCTTCCACCCAATCGAAATCAAATCTTCTACATCTCGACTGCATAAAAGATCGCAAGGTATTGTCACAGACGGCCTGAACACGTTATTATGTACCTCTGTATTTTATTTATGTTTTTAACGATGACTCTATGTTCATTCCTTTTTTTTCGCATACACGTGAATATATATTGTCGCTGAATAATTGAGTTGATCCGTATCAGGGCTCAGATTTCTTTCGGAAACTGTCTCGAGAATTCAATCCAAGATGCGATGTGGCAGCAGTTATCTTTGCCAAATACTTTGACGCAAACAACCGAACTATTGGGCGGGTGGCGTTTCGGCGCTTTTTCTCGGAGTCCCAGCACGAAGCCAAGGTGGCATTGATGTGTGATGAATACGATATTGATGTTGCATTTCAAGCTTTTATAATTACTGCCGATAACTTTGCCACTTCAGAGTCCACAGTTGACGATACAACCATGAACGAGCCTTTATCACACTACTTCATCAATAGCTCGCATAATACATTTTTATCAGGCACGCAGTTGTTTTCTTCTTCTTCTACAGAACCAATCAAGCGTGCCTTGATGCATGGCTGCCGAGTGATTGAGTTAGATTGCTATGATGGCGGAAACAATGGTCCTGTCGTCAAGCACGATGGAACCGCAACATCGTCGATAACCTTCCGTAGTGCAATCAAGACGATATATCAGGCGGCTCATACTATGTCTGATTATCCTGTGATAATTACTCTCGACAATCACTGCAGCAGAAAGAAGCGGGCTGAGCTCGCTCAAATTCTTCTTGAAGAACTTCATGAGAAGCTGGATGTTCCAAAAGATTCTTTCAAAAGAGTATGGTCTTCTCCTGCTGCTCTAAAGGGCAAGGTGTTGATTAGGGATAAGCGCGAGGTTAACGAGGTGAGGTTATCCTGCCATTTTGTTTGTTTTCCCTCTGAAGTTCGACTGCATTCAGATTCCTCCTGGAATAGACCTTCCATTCAACTGTGCTAGCGCTCACGCGATTGATGGCTTTCATGGACTCGCGTACTAACATTCACTGCCTACTCCTTTTCACACCAGAAACACCAGAAGAAAACTTATATGGGAAAATCGCATGCTCCAAAAGAAATCTGCGCCTCATCTGCATGTATCAGAGACAAGCGACATACTGTGTATGGGGACGAAATAGAAGATCGAGCCACCAATTCTGGAAGCTCATCGTTTTGTGCATCAAATCAAATACAGAGATTTACAGTAGAGGATCTTCATTCCATTATTCACATTGATAATATGAAGTTCACAACGTTCAGCGCATCTTCATCCAGTGAAAGGGTGTTCTCATGCTCATGGAGTGAAGCAAAACTTTTAAATCAAACACAGAATACTAAAAGAGAAATGTTATCTACATTCACGGAGCGACATATCTTGAGATGCTACCCGGCAGGAAGTCGAGTAATGTCGGACAATTTTGATCCTTCGATGGCTTGGTCAATCGGAGCTCAGATGGCAGCATTGAATTTTCAGGCTAATGACGAATCAATCTGGATAAATCGGGGAAAGTATCTTGCGAATGGAGCATGTGGTTTCGTACGAAAGCCAGATTATCTCCTCAATGTAGCATTGCACTCGTTGGTCAAGCCTGTTCTTTTGCTGAAAATCACTGTCGTGGCTTGTTCAGGCTGGGAAGTCTTCTTGGAAAAACACAAAACCTGTGTGCAGCCTGATACGTGCATTTGCATGAGTTTGTCCGGAAGCACACTGGACTCCAAATCCCAAATGACGTCCGTGTTCAGGAGTCGTGCGCGGAATGGACCATGTGCACAGCCGTTTTTCAACGAGACGTTCAACTTTCGAATTTTTGAGCCAGATCTGTCTGTGCTACTCTTCACAGTTTATGATAAGAGCGCGACTTCGGAAAACCAACTTTTGGCGCAGAGCAGTTTCCCAGTCTCATTACTCCGCACAGGTATAAGACTTGTCCCCTTGTACGACAAGACTGGCAAATATGTTGGTGAGAAATGACGGGCCTGAGCACTGAGCATCTCTGCACCTCGAAACATTCTTTTTTCTTGAGTAAACATTGACAATTTTCTTGATGACATCTTTTGCAATAAACATGTTTCTTGAACTGCTTCTGTGTCTCGATGATTGCTCCCTGGTTATCGGTGATGATAAAGGAACCGCCTGTGTGGTCATCAAAACTAGTCAAAGCATGATCCGCCAGTGATTGTAGCTGGGAGTCAAGCGAAAATCGCACTTCAGTACTTCGTGCACATCAAGATTCTGTGGTACATATTTGGGGGGAAGGCGACCAGGAGCTTGTTGGATTTCGAGCATTTTTCGAGCACATAAATCCGTGCAGTAGCCACGACTTCAGAACAAGACAAGTCGCATGGGCACTGCCGGATTGAAAAAGTATACAACAATAAAAAAAGCGGAGGGCTATTCCAACCGACACGTGACGTCCAATAGCTCGTCAGGACTTAACTGTCCATCTCCGTCTACATCAAAGATGAAGAAAACAACGTCAATTTGAGCTGGGCTGAGCATCGCTCCACATTCCATGGCTATTCTTTCAAAGTATTCCTTCGTCAGTTTCCCTCCACCTTGCACATGCTTTTTTATTATTGTCTGGAATTCTGCACCTTCATGCTTTAATATGCGGCAAAATGCCATGAACTGATCCTTATTTATTCTTTCACCAGATGTGCAAATATCGCTTGAAACTATTCTAGTGGCACGATCAATAAAATATTGCATCCTGCGAACGTTCGCGCCCGCCACGACACTGTAGCCAAAGTCTTGAATGCTTATAGACCCACAGTCTGTAAAGTCATAGTGTTGAAATTCGAGAGAGTCAATTTCGTTTTTAATTCTCAGCAAGAAACTTTCAAACTGCTCAAAACTCAGCTTATGCTCGTTCGCTGGATCACCAAACAGATATTGAACCAAACCATTACCGATGGCGTCCGGGTCGGTTGTTTTCAGCCCCGTTCTTAGCCCAGAACCGTTCCCTCTACTTGTCGACCTTCTCATGGCCCTCATCATAGCGATGAACTCATCACGACAAAGTTTTCCGCTACTATCCTGGTCAAACTTTTGGAATGTAGACTTCACTTCACTCTCTGATAGAGAGAGCAATGTGATGAAAAAGATGTACTCTGGAAAGGAAATCAGCCCATCGCCATCTGTATCAAATAATTCAAAAAAAATTGATCTTGAAGAAAGTGGACCGAGAACACCTTTCGTCGTCTCAGCAGCATCTTTATGTTCACCTCCGAGGTATCCACTACGGATGACGCTAGAGCCAATCGGTTGGAAGACAGGCACAGCTGCGCGCATCAGGTCCAGCGATGTCATGAATGTTCCCTCGCTGAGTTTCACTGAAGAAAAGTATTCAAAAACTTTCTCTGGTGGGCTATGAACACGAAGACGTTTCTCGTAAACGAAAAACACGTTTCTCCGATATTCGGGGGAGAGAAAAACAAAGGACAATCCATGACCTTCAGATGCTGACGCCACGTGTGGCCAGGCACAATGCGAAGAATGAACTTCGGATTTGCGAGAAGAACATATTTCGCCGCTCGTAACCACCCAACCGAAAGCGCTGCAGGATCCCGTGAAAGTGGCGAGCTGAAGCCGCGTGGGGTGGTGAGACGTTATAAGTTTTGGCTCCAGTGTTCGGATTAAGCTTATGGCGCTATCGAAGAATTGGTAGAACTGCGACGGAAAGATAACGGGAACCTGATTAAACAAGGACCAGGTTCGTCCGTGTTGCATCTTCGGAGTATTAAGGCAACAACAAATGCCACGCAAAGAGGAGCTCGTCTTACCATTTTTGACTTCGGTAATTCAAGATCGTCGGTTTAGCACTACATGTTGTTTCCTTCATTCATTGGAAAAAACACGCGCGACCCAAAATGTTTATTTGTCGTAGCGCGTGTCGATATTTACAACCGACCGGTAATCGTATGGTAACCGTACTGCCGACCGAAGGTAAACGATATAGGGGAAATGGTCTATTTCCTTGAGTCACGAGTTGAAAATTTGACCATGTGTGTTTATACTTCAGGGCATATGATTAAAATAGACTATAAAAATACATAAAAATACTATTACTATAATAAACCGCATTTATCTTCGAATGGGACAAAATGCCGACCGGTTTTCGACTATAATATCGTAACGGTTACGGGCTCGCATTTCCAGTCGAGTCTGTCCGTTCGGTTCGTGTACTCCAAATCTCGTGATTAACGAACAACTAACCATCATCGCCGGCAATGCCGACACACCTGGGAACAATCATGTTATTCACGAAGGTAATTAATTAACTGGTTGGAATGTTTTTATTATTTTATGAATACGAATGAAGGTGAAATAAAAATAATATAAATGAACGAAGGTTTTAAGCAATCAAGTCGAAATATTGTCAAAATAAGTTTTCACCTTCGTACCTCCGTTCGTCAGGTTGGGTGGAAGAGGTCGGCCTCAGTGAGTCGCTCTGATGATGTCGAGCGATCAAGCACAGTCTATCGCCTCCATCTCGATCGAGGACAAATGCAGCCTCTGGCATTCACTTAGGAACGGTTTCGTCGGAGGCTCTGCCACCACCACGAGTACAGCAGCAGTGGAGGAAGTTCCAACCAACAGGAGCACTGCAAGTGGTACCTTCTTCACGCATGCCCAGCTTTACCACGCGGCTTGCTCGTTGGCGTCGAAGCTGCAGTCGCGGTGCGATGTATTCACCGGCGACCGTGTTGTGCTCGTCCTTGACAATTCGCCTTCTGTTCTTGTTGTTCTTTACGCTGTGGCTCCAAATGTTAGGATGCTCCAAAGAATCTTTGTGGGTAGAATCCTTTGCAAAGGTGCACATCTTGGAGAGTATTCAAGGTTCGCCGTAGGCGATCGTGTGATTGGAATATGTACAGGGAGTCTTTCTGATGTAATAAACGTTCCAATGAATCATTTAGAAGCTCTGAGAGAACAAGACCAGTTCGTGCCATCTTCATTGAAAAGGATTACCAATATGGCAACCCAAGCTTGCGATGGCAAAAACACGTCATTCGCAAAGTGGGAAAGATCGGGCAAAGTGAATAATGAATTGAAGAGCAAATACAACAATTTGTCGAGCTCATGGATGAGTGTCAGCTTTACACCGGGTCGCTTTCTTCAGTATCCGAATGTCCGAGCAACAGGACTAACACACTTTCGGCGGGGATCAAGGACTACTGTGATGGACGACTTGATGGTTGTGAACCAAAACGGGAATATGGGGCGTTGCTTCAAAGTAATGTTAATCACTGGCGGGTTGGGGGCTCTAGGCGTATTACTTGCATTACAGCTAGTGTCAAGGAATGGTGGAGCAGTAGCTGTCGGGCTCACAAGTCGCTCGGGTCGTGCATCCGAGTCCACATCTCTATCCTCTCTAAGGCTTTCGGCAGCAGTAATTGCGTGTGTTTCAGCTGATTCGGCGTGTAGTGAGAGTGTATCTTATTCAGCGTGTCAGGCTTTACGCACTTTCACTGGAATCCCATCTTTTGCACTAACACATTCTGCCGGAACAATCATGGACGGCTCACTCACTGCACAGAACGTTGGCACTACGCGCACAGTCTGCTCCCCAAAGGTTGACAGCCTCATGAGGTTCCTGAATACTTTGCACATGAGTGCGAGTCCTTCAGGCCCGATAATACTCTTCTCTTCCATCGCATCTCTTCTTGGATCAGCTGGTCAAGCAAACTACGCAGCTGCAAACGCATCACTCGATGCGATAGCCAGAGTTTTGCGATACAAAGGAAGCTGTGCGCTTAGTATGCAGTGGGGCGCCTGGGCGGGTAGTGGCATGGCTAGTAAACATGTACTTGAGCGCACCAATCGTCTTGGAATCGGCATTGTGAGGCCTGTTGATGGAAATCGTGCATTTCATGATATCCTTGCTGATGTATCTAATAATTCTTCACATCCGGTATACGCCTTCAGTCCAGTAAGATGGAAGGAGTTCCTCAAAGTTTTACCGAAACCAACTGCTCCAATTTTTGGCCTCGTGGCTGCAAACAACACCAAGTACGCAGTCTGGACTCGACATATCAGTTCAAATTCAGCGTCAGGCATTGTAACCAAAGGGATTATCCATCCTAAATCAAAAAGCAAAGAAGAACCCATTATCATGCCTTCAGAGGAGCAAACTAAGCCAGGAGCACAGCTTCAAGCAATCTCAATTAAAATACTCAATATTGTGCGCGAGGTGTCTTCAATCAACATAAGCCTAGATCAACCACTCATGGAGAGTGGTATTGATTCTCTAGCCGGTATAGAGCTCAAAACCCGTTTGGAGACTATGTACCAGGTTGAGATTCCCGCTACAGCTATGTTTGATTATCCGTCTGTCGCTGCTCTATCTGCGTACATATACGCGAAGTTGGATACTACGGTAGCAAAGATTGACAATACACCAAGGGCGCAAGTTTCTAAAGTGTTATTTGAGCAGAAAACTCGATCAGAGGCACCAACGGTATCGACTGCAGTGTGGATTTTTGGTTGGGCCGGGAGTATCTCATTTGAGGCGAATCGCTTATTTCAAACAGATGGATGCCAACTTGGCCAGGGTGATTCGATAGGATTGACCCTCGCTGACCGTTGGGATTCTAATGACTTGAACCATTGCGACCCATCGCACTGTACGACACTAGCTACGACAACAGCTGGGCTGTTTGGCTCCTGGGTACCTGCTGTTCATAACTTTGACGCTGCACTTTTTGGGATTCTTGCTCACGAAGTAATCTTCATGGACCCGCAACAGCGACTACTCCTCGAAGCAGTGCAGTCAATCTTGAAAAAACGTATATTTCATTCATCAGATGAAATCTCTGATTTCATAGTCGATGAAATCTCTGATTTCATAGTCGCCGTCGGTATAAGTGCAATAGATTATGCTCACGTTGTTGCTAAATCTATGATTGGATCACCAAGTCCATACATTGGAACTGGTAACGCTAAGTCAGCATGCTGTGGAAGATTGTCATATTCTTTCGGATTCACAGGTTCATGTATAGCAGTGGATACAGCATGCTCTTCATCTCTCGTCGCTGGCCACATCGTACGGAAAGAAGTCAGCGAGTCAGGTCATGCATCTGAAAGGGGCATAATTGCAGGCACTGCTCTGATATTGTCACCACACGCAACAGCTATTTTTGCTTCTGCACAGATGCTCGCCATAGATAGTCGGTGCAAAACCCTTGATGCGAAGGCGGATGGATACGTTAGAACAGAAGCTGTGTGGTCAGTAGCAGTAAAATCCGAATTGATGCAAACAGGCATTGGCATTTCACATTCAACTCATGCATTCCCAAAATTACTGTCTTCCGCTTCAAATCAGGACGGACGGAGCAGTTCATTCACAGCACCAAATGGTCCTGCACAGAAATGCGTGATAATTTCTGCGGTCCGAGGGGCTAGACCTCACTTTTCAAGTCCTATCAGCAAACTTGAGTTGCATGGGACTGGCACAGCTCTTGGCGATCCCATCGAATTTGGGGCTGCAGTATCTGTTCTGCACAGCCGAGATGTGCATGGTGAGAATCATAACAAATTTGATACATTACATGACTCAAATAATGAGATTGAGTTTGGCTCAGTGAAATCTTCTTGTGGGCACGCAGAGGCAGCAGCAGGAGTACTAGGCGTAATGAGCGTCATAAGCATCCTGCATCGTCAGAATGGGGGACAGACACGCCATCTATGTGAGGTGAATCCATTCATAGCACAGATCCTTTCGCGCCAAGAACAGTCCTTCCTAGCTGCAACGGCTAAGAGGCAAGCAAGCTCATCCCCAACCGACAACCTTTCTGATCCGACCGCTGGCAAAGTTTGTGGGATTTCAAGTTTTGCGTTCCAGGGGACAAATGCAAATGCTATTATGAGCTCAGAAAGAAGTTTGATACTCAAAGGTGCACAGAACTATCCCGCACTTCTTCATAAATTAACATATTGCTGTTTCCCATGCCTGCCACCAACTCTGCATGTATCTCTGTGCATGCCTCACAAGCAATATGCATCATTCTTCATTGGCGCAACTTTCAGAAGCCAAGTGCGGATCCGCGATGTTCGCACTCCCCAAGGACACCACACGCATCCAATATCGACTCTCATACATCTTGCATTCAATGGGTCCTGGATGATGTGGGATGACTCTGGTAACCGGCCTGAATATTCCGTTTGCAAGAATATATTGCTTCCAGCTTTCTCACTGCATGGGGTACTGCGTGTCGATGTACATATTATGCATGGCTCGGTCACGATCAGTGAAATCACACGCGCAGAGAATGGTTCCCATTCATTGCTCTGTAATATGGCACGATTCATCCGCAGGGAGCGTGATATTGCGCCACCGGGTCAATATGTTTCAAACGTATCAGATGCGATGAACACGGCTAGCAGCATGTTATTACGATGTGCGGCGAGTGTTCGGGCACAACTTGAGATTGGAACAGCCTCTCACGGCAACGCACATCATAGGCTCGTTGCAGTCACTGCAATTTTCTTGCCAGCGGCGGATACCTTCTGTACTATAAATGATCGAATCGCTTGTCTCAGGAATACCAGCATCAACGGGCCAGTGTCCATCGCAGTAATTTCGCACAAGTTGATAATACATCAAGGGCGTATACGCATCGGGAGTATCATGTTCCAAAAGAGCTACACGAAGGACCAGTCAAGTGCATTGAGCGTCGCCACTGGTCATGACAAGCTATCCTTGATTATAAACAGAGGGATTGTGGCTTGGTTCCTTCTGTGCTCGATTCTGATAGAATACCTCTCCATAGCGGTACATTGGAGAGTCAATCAAGCCATTCAAAACCCAAAAGCACCAGAGCCGATATGTACAAAATATCATTCTGCCTCAATAAAGCAAGATCTGGAGACGTCACAAATGAATATACGTAGATGCTGTACAAATGTGAGAAAATATGTATTGAAAGTTGATATCAATCGCAAACTCAATCCAGCCGCAGATTTCCTTGGGTTCTTGCAAATTTGCGATCTGGTTGATCACGTGTCCAAGGTCGCGTAGCTGAGCGTTCATCTCCATTTAAGAGTGAAGAGGTAAGGCGATAGTAGGCGAAAGGTTGTTCCTCAAGGATGCAACTGATGAAGCTTGAGATGGTTTTCATCAATGCCAGAATCTCTTATCCGCCCCAGTCACGTAAATGTTACACTGATACGTCTACTTCATGACATCATGAGTGAAAGAGAAGACAGTTTACTTGTTTTCATGCATTTAGAAAAAAAATGGTCAGAAAGTCCGTCATTAATTCCTGACCACGAATATCGAAGAAGTGTTAAAATAGGAAGTCGTTTCCAATCATGGTTGTTTCATGGCGTGAGTGATCTATCAACGAGGTTAACATAT
>CERG01002786.1_pt1 | contig 9956 bp, 12 predicted proteins | sample 530861 | NCBI WGS metagenome assembly CERG01 (sample SAMEA2621037, study PRJEB7988) | marine metagenome | biome: marine biome (ENVO:00000447); feature: deep chlorophyll maximum layer (ENVO:xxxxxxxx); material: "saline water (ENVO:00002010), including plankton (ENVO:xxxxxxxx)" | depth 50 m
ATTAGATGAACCTGTACAGGGAGTTGATTTCAATGGGGAGATAGCACTGTATAATCTCATTAAAGAAATTTCTATTAGCTTAAACTGTGGCATCTTATTAATTTCTCATGATATGCATTTTGTTATGTCCACTACCAATCATGTTATTTGTCTAAATGGACATATCTGCTGTTCCGGAACTCCTGGTAGTGTCGTAAAAAATCCAGAGTACATCAAATTATTTGGTGAACATAACTCAGAAACATTATCCTATTATCAACATAATCATGATCATTCCCACAATCATGATGGAAGTGTAGCTGATTAATGTTTGATGATTTTTTTATTCGATCATTAATTGCAGGTATAGGAATTGCTATTGTAACTGGCCCCCTTGGGTGTCTTGTTATATGGCGAAGACTTTCTTATTTCGGAGATACTTTATCCCATTCAGCTTTGCTAGGTGTTACTTTAGCGTATGCTTTTAGTATCAATATTTCTTTGTCAGTTTTTATCATATCTGGAATAGTTGCATTAACTCTACTCAGTTTACAAAAAAGAACAAAGTTGGCAGGAGATTCCTTGCTTGGACTTCTAGCTCATTCAACTCTTGCAATTGGTCTTGTATTAATTGGTTTTCTATCTTCTATTCGTTTTGATTTAATGGGCTTATTATTTGGAGATATATTGGCCGTCACTCTTGAAGATATTTTTATTATTTGGTTTGGAGGATTAATTATTTTAGGAATATTATATTATATTTGGAAATCAATATTTGCAGCAACTGTTAATTATGATTTAGCAGCTGCTGAGGGAATGAAACCGATCTATCTAATTTTATTTTTACTCTACTCCTAGCTGGCGTAATCGCTATTTCTTTAAAAATGATTGGAGCCTTATTAATAACTGGGTTGCTCTTAATACCTGCTGCAACAGCAAGAAGTTTGAGTAATAATCCGTTTCAAATGGTTATATTATCAATTTTGATAGGAATTGTTTCAGTAATGATAGGTTTGTTTAGCTCTTTAGAATTTAATACAGCCTCTGGTCCATCAATAATTGTAGCCGGATTAGTACTGTTTATTCTTTCACTAATACCTTTTAAAAGAAGCAGCGCATTGCAAAGATGAACACAATTTGATATTTAAATTATATGACTCTTGCCTCAGAAAAATTAACGAATAACCAACAAACTGTTCTGGATTTATTAGAAAAATCAAAAGAGCCTTTAAAGGCTTATGCTATTCTTTTTGATATTCAAAAAAAAGGAATTAAAGCGCCTCTTCAAGTTTACAGAGCTTTGGATAAACTTATAGAAATTGGAAAGGTTCATAAAATAGAAAGTAAAAATTCTTATATTGCGTGTGAGCACAAGAATTGTGACTCATCGACATCTACTTCCTTTCTAATATGTGAAACATGTGATCAGGTAACGGAACTGAAAAAAAAGAATTTATCTGAATACTTTGCGAAACAAAGTGTGCAAGCTAATTTTAAATACGCAAAACATAATTTAGAAATTTATGGTGTGTGTAAAGATTGTAAGAATAAAAAATAGTCAATTAACAATAGTATTGTAAAAATCTCTATATCATAATATATTTTAGCATTAATGACAGTTAATGTAGGTATAATTGGTTTAGGAATAATGGGAGCTGATCATGCCAATATTATTCAATCAAAAGTATCTAATGCAAAAGTTACCTCAGTGTATGATAAAAATATTAATCAAGCTCAAAGAATTATAGAGACATTAGATAATCCTGAAATACACAACTCTGGTCTAGAATTAATAAATTCAAATAAGGTTGACGCAGTTATGGTGGTTTCTCCAGATGATAGTCATGTAGAATTTGTTTTAGAGAGTATCAAACTTAATAAACCAGTTTTATGTGAAAAACCTCTCTCTCATTCAGTAAAAGAATGCAATGATGTTATTGAAGCTGAACAGAAAATAGGAAAAAGACTAGTTCAAGTTGGATTTATGAGAAGATTCTGTCCAACATACCAAGAAATGAAAAAAAATTATAATAATTTAGATGTAGGAAAAGCATTATTGCTACATTGTGTTCATCGGATGGTGAGTGCGCCAAGCTATTTTGAATCTGTTATGTCAATTAGAAGTGCGCTTGTTCATGAATTTGATATTATCAGATGGCTTCTTGAAACAGAAATAGTTGAAATTCAAATTATTAAAAGCTCGATAAGAAAAGATTTAGATTTTGTAGATCCTATTATGGCAATAATTAAATGTGCTAATGGAGCTATTGTTGATGTAGAAGTTAATGCAAATGCAAAATATGGATATGATGTAAGAGCAGAATTGGTTTGTGAAAAAGGAACAATTTTGATGTCTCCTTCTCGTAAAAATGAATTATTAATTAATAACGAACATAGTTTTTCTTATGGTAAAGATTGGCGCCCAAGATTTGCTGATGCATATCGCAATCAAAATCAAGCATGGATTAATTCTATTTTAAATAATACTACGTCTGAGGGTTCTTCTGCATGGGATGGAATGATTTCATCATTTATTGCTGATAAGGGAGTGCAAGCTTTTGAAGAAGAAAAAACTGTAACAATTCCAGTGAAAGAAAAACCAAATTTTTACAACTAAAAAATATAATTTATAATTAAATAATTAATTATTTTTTATTAACTTGAAGTCTTTAAATATTACAACCATATATAATCTATGCGTAAAGTATTAAAAATAAAACAATGTATGCAAACATTTGAAGGAGACGGCATACCTGTTACTAGAGCTTTCCCTGTTTCTGATTTAAGAGATAATGATCCTTTTTTACTTTTTGATCATTTTGGTCCAATAAATTATCAACCTGGAGGAGCAACAGGAGTCCCCGCTCATCCCCATTGTGGCTTTGAAGCAATTACTTATTTGCTTGGAGGTGAAATAGAACATAGGGATTCATGGGGAGGCAATGCTACAATTAAAACAGGTGATATTCAATGGATGACAACAGGTTCAGGCCTAATACATTCAGAGTTGGTCACTGAAAAATTTAAAAAAAGTGGCGGTATCATGCAGGGTTTACAAATTTGGGTAAACCTTCCTTCGAAATATAAAAATGTCAAACCTTGGTATCAGCATATTAAAAAAGATGACATTCCAATAATAAAAGAGAGCAATAACGTATCGATTAAAGTATTAGTAGGCGAAATAAAAGATGTAAAATCATCTGTACAAACTTATTCTCCAGTTTCTATTTTAGATGTAAACTTTTTTGAATCGAATCAAATAAGTTTAGATATATCCAAAAATCAAATTGCTATGGTTTATGTTATTAATGGGGAGCTTCAATTTATTGAATCAAATACAATAGCCTCAAAAGGCCAAATGGTTTATTTTGATCAATCATCTACTGAAATTAATTTAAACTCTATATCTTCCAGTGGCTCTTATCTTCTGTTAGCTGGAGAACCTCTAAAAGAATCAATTATTCGTCATGGTCCTTTTGTTACGAACACGGATGAAGAAATGCAAAAAGCTATGCTTGACTATCAAAATGGAAAAATGGGTATTTTAAAATAGGAAAAAGATAACTTGAATCGATATTTTATAATTCCAGTATCTATTTTTTTTATAATATTATGTATCGTCGTATTTTATCTTCAGTTTATCAATGAAGATTGGAAATTATTTGCTCCAAAAAAAATTTTACCTGAAATTTGTAATGATGAAGGAAATACAAAAATAATTTCACACTTATCAGATCACATCTCAGATAGATCGTTTAAAGATAATCCTGATAATATATTGGGACATCAAATTCATGCAGTATATTTTTTACCTTGTGAAAAAGAAGATAGAATGTTTGATGTTAACCTAAATATAGAGTCTTCACTTATTGCGATAAATAAATGGTTTGTAGATAAATCAAACAATCAAAAAATTATTTTTGATAGAAAATTTGATGATTCTATAGATGTAACTTTTATAAGAGTAGATAAAACCATGAACTGGTTTACAGATTTTACTTCTAAAGAAAATACTAATGATGATGTGGGCTTAAAAATAGAAAATATTATTTTATCCAATACAGATATTTTTAATAATTTTGAAAATAAAAAATTTATTATTTTCTTTGAAGGATGGGAAAAAAGAAAATCTTTATTTTTTGATATTTGTGGCAAATCAAGATTTGATGGCAAGGTGGCTATTTTTTTTTCGAGTGGTAGGTGGAAAAAGGAAGTAGGCAATAATAAAAAAATGTTTAGCTGTATGGATGATAGTCTAAATGAATCAAAAAATGAATCTTTTGGCAAAAGTGAAGAAACTATTTTACATGAAATTTTACATACCCTTGGATCTCCTCCTAAATGTGCTAATAACTTAGAGCCTGAGAATAAAGTTCATGTCAATGATAACGAAAACGACATTTTATATAAGAGATCTGGAAATATTTATTTAGATTATAACAACGATGATTATTATAATCATCAAATAGAAAATTGCCCAGATTTAGCAAATAGTAAATATTTAGAAACTATAAATTAGATTATTTTTTTTTTATAAATTTTTTAAATTTCAACAATTCTTCTTTTGGAATTTCAATTGAGTGTTTTTTGGCTGGATATTTTTTTGTTAAAACATCATTTTTAAATTCTTTAAAAGCACTTATTCTTTCTTTTTGCATACTTGCAAAAATTTTATTAAAATTTCTATATATTTTTGCATGCCGAGGTGTATCTATAAGACTATGTCCTAAAATATCTTCAGCAAATAGAAATTGAACATCACCTTCACTACCAGATCCAATTGATATTGTTAGGAGTTTTGTAGTTTTGGTCAATTCAGCTAAAATTTCTTTTGGAACACATTCAACTTCAACTGCCCAAGCACTTGTTCCATCAAGCTCCTTAATATCTTTATAGATTTGTTCTGCTTCTTTAGATGTTTTACCAAATGGTTTTACTCCTCCAGTCCAAGTAGATTTCATGGGAACCAATCCTACATGGCCTTGAATTGGAATTCTAAACTGGCTTAAATATTTAACAAATTCCATGTTCCAAGAACCACAATGAAGTGAATCAAGACCTAGTTCAATTAGCTCTAGGCATTTTCTTACAACACTTTCTTTTGATTCATGTTCTGTCCAATTAAGTCCACAAGTAAAAAAAGTTTTTGGAGCTGCCTCTCTTATTTTTTTCATAGGAGAAGGGGGTCCTGCTATGATTAAGTCAATGCCAGCTTCTTCTGCAGCTGCAGCTTCTTCAGGAGTAGTCACATTGATTTGCGTTAGTTTTTTTTTACCCTTAGTTTCTAATAGATCTCTAACTGTGTAATTTCTATATCCAGACTGTAAACTTAATGAGAAAACTTTTTTATATTTTTTTTTCATAGATACTAATTTTATGAGTTTAAACTAAAATATTATCTATTTAATTTCAAGCTTATTGTTAAATTTAATTTGTTTTTTATAAGTATATAATATCAAGTAACAATATATTTGACAAAGTTTCAAATAACTATTTAATATTATTATATTTATAGAACGAAAGGTTTCTTGTGACGGGGAAGGACTTTAGGTTTTATGATAGTAGGCAAAAATATTTATTATTTGTAACAACAACAAATGAAAAAAATAAAATTGCTGAGTCCATACAGCCTATTATATCAAGCTTAAAACCAAAACAGCCTGCTTTAAAAATTTTTGATGCTGGGTTAGGTGATGGCTCTTTGTTGATGAATGTTCTAAGACAGTGTCATCAAAAATTTCCTAATATTCCTCAACTTATTTCTGGCAAAGAAATTAGTATGGAAGATGTCAGACTGACTTTGGAAAAATTACCTGATAGATTTATCGAGCATCAAAAAATGGTTTTTGTTGTTAGTAATTTACATTACTCAGAGGCTGCTAGCTTAACTTCTAAAAATATAAAAAAACAAAAAAAAATAAATTGGATGACTGTAAAACTGAAAGGAAATTCCTCTCTTGAATTTAATAATCAACTAAGAGATATTGAAAAAAAAGTAGCTAAAAACTGGCAAGTGGAAAGACATCCAAAAAGTGGTAATCCTACATATAAACAACCTTCAGTATTAGTTATCTATAGAGAAGATCAAGAATTTGTTTTAAAAAATATTATTCCAACAATTAAAAATCCTGAAAATAAATATGATCTTATTTTGGCGTCTCAACCTTATCGTTCTAGAATTGAAGTAGGAAAAAAAGTTAACTACGTTATTAAGCCAATGATAAAGGCTTTATCTTCCAAAGGTCAATTATTAATTGTTCATGCTGCGGGCCGTGATCCAGCAAATAAAATAATAAAAAAATTGTGGCCTAAGGACAATCCTTTTCCTTCTCTTTCTAAAGAAATTATTGATTATTTAAAAAAGAATTTAGATAAAAATTTATTAAAAGATATTAATATTTTGCCATCTAGAAAAATTAAATATTCTTTAAGGGCACTTCCTAATGAGATAAGTAATGGTATTTCTACATCAATTATTTTTTCAGCTTGGAATGCAGCTACTTATGTTAATCAAGTAAATGATATTGATATTTTAGAAGCAGAAAAAAATAAAGATTATGATAAAATTGTTAGAAAAATTGTTCAGCAAAATAAAGGTTTATGGTTTAATAATGAACTTCTGAGAATTGTTAGAAAATAATTTATTTACAGTGTGATTTTGCGTGTTCTATAATTTTTAAAAGCATTGCATAAACACCATTTCTTCTTCCAGGAGTAAGCAAAACATTTAATTCTAAAACATTTAACAAGTTTACATCTGTATTTGCTATTTCTTGAGGAGAGTTACCTCCATATATATCACACAAAATTGTCACCATACCTTTTGAAATAAAAGCATCGGAATCAGAGTGAAAAAAAATTAATTTATCTTTTAAATATGGAACAAGCCATACTTGAGCTTGACATCCAGATACTTTGAATGAGTCTTGTCTGAATTCTTCAGGAAAAGGTAATGCTTTTTTTCCTTGATCTAACAAAAATCTATATTTTTCTAGAGTATCATCAAAAGTTTCTAGACTTTCTTTATAATATTCTATTTTATTAGTAATACTCATATGTTCATATGCTCTCTAAGTATCTTAGCAGAATCTTCTGGCAAAAGATCCATAATAAATACCCCAGCCATTGACTCAGATCCAGCTAAAATCTTTGGCTTATCACCTGAACGAAGAGGAGGATAAAATTCTACATGAAAGTGAAATTTATCATCTTCAAAATTAGGTGCAGCATGTAGTCCCATAATATAGGGGCATTTTTTTCCTAAAAAAGAGTCATAACCTTGAATAACTTTTTGTAAACAATTTGCAAATGATTTGATTTGATTTTCATTAAATTGCCATGGCCCAGCCATCTGTATTTTTGGCATAATCCAAATTTCATATGCATATCTTGCAAAGGGAGGAACAGCCGCAATAATAAAATCGTCTTGATAGACAAAATACTTTTCTTTGAGATCTTCCATCATTGAAAGAATAAAATTTTCTTTTTGAAAAGATATTACTTCTTTTTCAATTACTGGTGGGATAAATGGATAACAATAAATTTGCCCATGAGGGTGATGAAGTGTTACCCCACATTCCTCACCTCTGTTTTCAAAAGGCATTACATACTCTACATCATTTTTTGGCATTAAATTTTTGTATCTGTCTATCCAAGTTTTTGTTAGTAAAATGATTCTATCAAGAGACATATCAGCAACTGTTTCATTATGATTTGAAGAATATACAACAACTTCACAATAACCATTTGAAGGCTTGGTATTTATTGTATGGACTTTAGAAGCATTAGAATGAGTATTAAAACTTGGCCAACGATTAGGAAAAACTGCTATTTCAAAATTTTTAAAGGGAATTTCAGTTGGAAAATTTAAATCTCCTGAGGGACATAAAGGACAATATTCTTTTGCAGGAAAAGCAGTGCGATTAACTCTACTAGCTGAATACGTTACCCACTCCTGTCTTGCAGGATTCCATCGCATATGTGGTTCTGAAGTAGGAGTTTGTTCTAATTCTTTCGTACTTGGTTCATTGTGTTCATTGTTACCATATAAAAATAATTCTTTATTATCATTACGTTTAAAAACTCTTTTATGCATATTAATAATTTAATAATTTTTTTTCCCAATCTATTGATGTTTTAACAATAAAAGAGAGATCATTATATTTTGGTTGCCAGTCAAATAGACTATGCAATTTTGAAACATTAGAAACAAGCATAGATGGATCTCCTGCTCTTCTATCTCCGTTTTTAATACTAATTGGCTTATCATTCACTTGATTTACAATATTTAAAACATCCTTAACTGAAAAACCTTTTCCATAACCACAATTTATAATATTTGATTGCTGTTTACTCACTAAATATTCAACAGCTTTTACATGAACATCTGCCAAATCAGATACATGTATATAATCTCTTATTGCAGTTCCATCAGGTGTTGGATAATCATTTCCAAATATTGTGATATCTTTTCTTTTACCTACTGCAACTTCGCTTGCTATTTTAATTAAATGTGTAGCCTTCTTACTTATTAATCCAGAGCGCATTTTAGGATCAGCACCTGCAACATTGAAATATCTCAAAATAATAAAATTACATTGTGAATTTTCTCTAAGATGTAATTCTGATTGAATTTTTGATTCACCATAAGGATTTATAGGTTTTAAATCTGTACTTTCTTTTATAGGCTCTGAGTTAGCTGGATTACCATATGCTGCAGCTGTCGAAGAAAAAATAATATTTTTAAGATTATTTTTTATACAAGTATCAAAAAGTATTTTTGAATTTTTAGTATTGTTATCAAAGTATTTTTTAGGATTGGATACAGACTCTTCTACTTCTATGTAGCCTGCAAAATGCATTAATGCATCAAATTTTTCCTTTTGTAATATTTGGCTAATTGTCATAACATCATTAATATTACAGTTAATAAAATTAGCTGAAGGCGGTATTAACTTTTTATTTCCAGTGCTTAAGTTGTCTATAACAGTCACTTTGTGACCGCCCTCTAATAAAGCAATTGCAGCATGGCTGCCTATATAACCTGCCCCTCCAGTTAAAAGAATTTTCATAAATTTTATGTATATTAATTTAATTTAAATTTAAAAGGTATAAATAATATGATTAATCAATAATGACAATTTTCCTCATTATACAATTGAAATGAGAGAAAAGTCTGTTAAAACATTTACTTTGTCACCGAGGAATAATAAAATTTATAAATGAGATTAAATAATAAAAATATTGTTGTAACAGCTGCAGCTCAAGGAATTGGAAGAGCTACAGCAATTGCTTATTCCAAAGAGGGTGCCAACGTTGTAGCAACTGATATAAATGAAGAAAAACTCAATGAATTAAAAGCTGAAAACTCTAATATAACAACAGAAGTTTTGGACTCCACAAACAAAGAAGCTGTTGAAAATTTTTCTCAATCAATCAAAGATGTAGACGTTTTATTTCATGCAGTTGGATTTGTGCATCATGGCACTATAATGGAGTGTTCTTCTGATGAATTTTATAATTCTATTAATATAAATGTTTATTCAGCTTATTTGATGAGTTCTTTTTTACTACCCAAAATGATACAAAAAAATAAAGGTAATATCATTATTGTATCTTCTGCTGCTTCAAATGTTAAAGGTGCACCTAATAGATTTATTTATGGAACAACAAAAGCAGCCTTAAATGGTTTTGTTAAAGCCATGGCGGCTGACTATGTTAAAAAAGGCATACGTTGTAATGCCATTTTACCTGGGACAGTTGAAACACCTTCATGGGAAGGACGAGTTAATATGGCAGATGATCCAAAACAAGCTCGAAAAGATTTTATAAATAGACAATTAATGGGAAGATTAGCAAAACCAGAAGAAATAGCTTCCCTAGCTGTTTATTTGGCTAGTGATGAATCAGATTTTGTTACTGGTACGCTTAACTTAATTGATGGAGGATGGACTTTATAATGAAAACTTTAAGATATA
>CERG01025231.1_pt1 | contig 9923 bp, 7 predicted proteins | sample 530861 | NCBI WGS metagenome assembly CERG01 (sample SAMEA2621037, study PRJEB7988) | marine metagenome | biome: marine biome (ENVO:00000447); feature: deep chlorophyll maximum layer (ENVO:xxxxxxxx); material: "saline water (ENVO:00002010), including plankton (ENVO:xxxxxxxx)" | depth 50 m
AAAGAGTTAGAAGCCATTGTTCGCGATGAAATTTTAAAGGATTTGCCGGATACACAGACCTTTTCACAACAGGGCAATTTGTTCGGCGGCTTTGGAAACGGTCGCTCAATCGACATTCATCTTCAAGGTACCGACCAAGCCATGCTCGGCATCGCTGCGCAAGCAGGTTTAGATAAATTGAGAGAAGTTTTCCCTAACGCTAATGCGCGTTCGAATCCTCCACTAGAGCAAGCTGAACCAGAGCTTCGCTTTTACCCTAATGACAGCCGAATGATGGAAGTCGGGTTAAATCGCGGCAGTATGGGGAACCTGGTACGTGCCATGGGTGATGGTATGTATGTGGGGGAGTACTTCGATGGCACCAAACGCATGAATATTATCTTCCGCTCAGCCCCCTGGTTTACACCCGAAGACTTAAATAGCACGCCAGTCATGACGCCATCAGGCGAGGTGGTGCAATTAGGCGAACTGGTAGGTATTGAAAGAGCCGTAGGGCCAAGTCGTATTCAGCGCATTGATGGTCGAAGAACCCTCACGCTAAACGTAAATCCGCCAGAGGGTATGAGTTTAGAAGAAGCCATGAAAGTGATTACCTCTGAGGTTGAACCTGCCATTATGGCCATGATGCCTACCGATGGCGCTATTAATTATGGTGGTAGCGCGGATAGCTTAAAAGGCGCTATTGCCTCGATGGCTGATAACTTTCTTTTTGCCATGGTGTTGCTACTGCTGTTAATGGCGGGGTTGTTTAAATCGTTAAAAGACAGCGTGCTGGTAGTACTTTCTATTCCGCTAGCCACGGTGGGTGGGGTGATTGCTATTCGTATCATGAACATCTTTACCTTCCAGCCCATGGACCTGTTAACCATGATTGGCTTTATAATTTTGCTAGGGCTCGTGGTGAACAATGCTATTTTACTTGTGCATCAGACTCGCCTAGGAGAGCAAGAAGGGCTGACCCGTGATGACGCGGTAGAACAAGCCATCAAACTACGTTTACGGCCTATCTTTATGAGCACGCTGACTTCAATCTTTGGCATGCTGCCCCTGCTGTTGCTACCAGGTGCAGGCAGCGTTATTTACCGAGGTCTTGCTGCTGTTATTGTGGGAGGAATGACGGTGAGTACCATATTCACCTTGCTACTACTGCCTACCTTGCTGCGTATGACGGCTTCAAAGTCACCTGTAAATATACTCAAACCCCTGGCCGAGCGCATAGAGAGCGCTGGCGCTTCGCCGACTACCTCATCCACCGTAAAACAAAATAAATACAACGATCATGTGTAAGGAAAAGACAACCATGAAAGCAATGACTTCTACTCTCGCCCTTAGTGTGTTTGCCTTATTTGCAAGCAGTGTATCGTTGAGCGCACACGCACAGGATAGCAATCAACCACCGCCGGTGCTGGTTCAAATAGATGAAGCCAGAGAGCAAGCGATTTCACAACTAACCTGGGTTCCTGGAACGGTACTAAGCGTTATCGATGCAAACCTTGCTTCTGAGGTAGACGGTCGCATCACTTGGATGGCAGAGGTAGGTGATGTGGTGAAAGCGGGGGAGCCTTTAGTTAAAGTCGACGATACTCGCTTAAGCATTACCCGCAATCAAAATGCCTCAAATATTGCCAGATGGCAGTCGCAGGTTGAACTGTTTACCAAACGACTCGGGAGGTACAAAAACCTTCAGGCCAGTCAAAACACGTCCAGAGGCGAGTTAGAGGAAGTGGAAGCAGACTTAGAGAATGCTAAGCAGGAGTTAGCGCAAGCCAAATTGGATTTAGAATTCACCGAATATCAGATAGCACAAAGCAGTATTCGTGCTCCCTTTGCGGCTTTGGTGGTTGAAAGGCTGCAGTCGCCGGGCGAATACACTGGGGTAGGGCAAACCCTGCTTCGCGTGGTAAACCCTGATAGCGTTGAAGTTCAGGTGCGCGCACCGCTCAACGTATTACCCTATATTGCTAACGGCATGAGCGTTAGCGTTCACAATAACGTGAACCAAGTAGAAGAATCTATTCGTGCCATTGTACCGGTAGGCAACAGTACATCGCGCATGATGGAGCTACGAATTGCCATCAACCCCGGTGACTTTCCTATAGGCAGTGCAGTGCGCGTGGCGTTGCCTAGCAGCGATACTCATGATGGTGTCACCATACCCCGCGATGCACTGGTACTAAGAAAGTCGGGCACCTTTATCTATCAGCTCAATGAAAATAATGAAGCGGAGCAAGTTAAGGTGACAACCGGGGTGGGGATGGGCGATAGAATTGAAGTGTTTGGCGATGTGAACCCGAAGCGCTCGGTTGTGGTGAGAGGAGCTGAACGTCTGCGTGCAGGCCAGAAAGTACGTTACAACAATGAGCGTGAGTCTTTGACAGCGAAGAACTGAGAGAATTGTAACAAATGTAAAAGTGCTATCCATTTAGACTAAAGTTAATGAGAATGTTTCTTATTTGTAATTGTTGATTATCAAATGGAGACATCCTTGAAAAAGTTAGTTTTAGCCAGTGCAGTATGCACGCTATCCAGTCCGGTAGTATTTGCGCAATCCCTAGAAAACCAGAATGAAGAAACCAAGTCTATAGAGCGAGTTGCTGTGGTAGGCGCAGCAACTAACTTGAGCATTACTGCCGAGGATATTGAGCAGTTTCAGGCAAACGATTTAGCTGACGTTTTTAGAGAGTCTCCGTCGGTCAGCGTTGGCGGATCAGTAGGTGTCGCACAGAAAATCTTTATCCGTGGACTAGAAGATGCCTACCTGAATGTAACCGTAGATGGCGCGCAACAAACCTCAACCCTATTTCACCACATAGGCCGCGTGACGCTAGATCCCGATCTTTTGAAGCAAATCGATGTGCAGGCTGGTGCAGGTGAAGCAACCAGTGGCCCAGGTGCCATTGGTGGTTCAATCCGCTTTAAAACCAAAGATGCACAAGATTTATTGAGAGGCGACGAACAATTTGGTGGTCGAGTAAAAGCGAGTTATTTCTCAAACGAAGGCACCCGATATAGCGGCAGCCTTTATGGAAAGCTAAGTGATTCATGGGGCTTGCTAGGTTATTACAGCACGGTTGACAGAGATAACTTTGAAGACGGCGACGGCAACGAAGTGCTGGGTACTGCCGCAGATCAAGATCTCATGTTCCTTAAAGCCAGTGGTTACATTGCGGATAATCAATACCTTTCAATAAGTGCAGAGCAACGCGATGAAGAGGGTGAGTTTTCGGCAAGACCTAACTGGGTAGTACTAGAAGGTGCTCCACTTTATCCTAGTGAAGCAGAGCGTGATACCTACGTAGCGAACTACCGCTTTGACCACAGCGCATTGGTTTTCTTAGAGGCCACTGCATACCAAACTTCATCATCGTTCCGCGACGGCCGTTTCGATTTCTTGTCTGATATCGATACCTATGGTTTTGATATTAGAAACACCACCGACATTTCAAACCACGTATTCACCTACGGTATCGACTATCGTAAAGATGAGGTAGAAAGTGGTCCTGGCGTAGGTCCTGTGCAGAACGCAGAAGAAGGCAGCGTAATGGGTATTTACGCGCAAGCTCATAGCAATATCACACCAGAGTTGTTGTTGAGCTACGGTGTTCGTTATGACGACTTTGATTTTCAGCAACAAATCTTGATCGATGACTATTACGGCACACCCGTTACCGATGAGCCATCTGGACTAGACGACAATGAACTTAGCTTTAACGTCGGTCTTGAGTATCAGCTTACCGAAGCTTGGACCCTTGGTCTTGGTTACGCAGAAGCGGCGCGCGGTAAGCAAATTGGTGATGGTTTCACGCTTGACGAATACTTATATGATGGTGAGGACGTTCCCGTTGTTGCCAGTGACGTGGTGCCTGAAACTGTCACTAATATTGAAGCGTCAATCGAATACAGCGCGAATAACCTTAATGCGCGCCTTAGCGCCTATGAATCTACTATTGATGATGTGCTATTTAGCGGTTATCAAGGAAACTCGGTATTTAATAATATCGGCGACCTAGAATCATCTGGCGTAGAGTTTAACCTTGCGTATCGCTGGGACTCTGTTGACGTGTACTTTGGGTTTTCAAGCGTAGATGTTGAATTGATGCCTCGTGAAGATCTGTACAGCGTACCCTATAACAGCATCGATATTAACGGATACGAGTTTGTTGGCTTAGGTAATAGTCGCGGTGATACGTGGGTACTTGGTGCAGATTACACCGTTACTGCAGACATTAGCGTTGGCTTTAACATCACTATGGTTGACGACATCAACATAGATACACTACATCAGGCCTTGGAAAACGGTTGGACCGACTCGCTTTATTCACTTAACAAAGCAGACTATACCCTAGTGGATATTTATGGCGAGTGGGAAGTCACAAACGACCTTCGCTTAAATCTGGCGGTAACGAACTTGTTTGATGAAGCGTATATCGACCATTCAAGTGTGGGTGACTACAGCGAAGTATTCCCAAGCGTTATTGGTCCGCAAGAAGCTGGACGAGATATTCGTTTGTCTGTGACTTACGATTTCTAAGCAACGCCTTTAGATGAACTTTTCCACGTTTAAAAGGTGGGTCTTTTGGGCCCACCTCTTTGCTGGCTTATTGGCCAGCATTGTCGTTTTCATTATGGCTTTTACCGGTGTATTACTCACTTACGAGCGCCAGTTCAAAGAGCTAAGTGAAATGGCTTATGCACAAACGATTGATATCGAAAAGTCGGTAATCTCGACTGAGCGGGTTGTATCAATACTTCGTGAAAAGCATCCTAACGAAGCGCATATTTTTGTTCGATGGGTCAATAGCGAGGGAGCGGCAATTCCCGCATGGGCCGGCGAACACAGCTATCTTATTCACCCCTATACCGGAGATATATTAAGAGAAGGAGAAGGGGTCGTTGAAGAAGCATTTCATGTCATAACTGACCTGCATCGATATCTTTTAATGGAAGGGGATTACCAATTAATTGGCAAAACCATAACGGCTTATAGCAATCTTATTTTTATTTTTTTGCTGTTATCGGGAGTCATCATATGGTTGCCCAAACACATATCGAAAAAATCCTTAAAGCAGCAAATGTGGTTACGGCAAAAGTACACTAATAAACAGCACCGTCGCCGACATTGGCATTTTGTTTTTGGTATGTGGTCACTGCCTTTTTTAGTTGTGATTGGACTAACGGCTACCCTGTTTTATTTTGAGTGGGCAAACAAAGCATTGTATGGAATGTACGGTGAACAAGTCCCTACTCGCGAAAAGAAAGCTATGCCTGAGACGCTAGACGCCGACGTTGTCAGTTACGACACGCTATTTACCAAAGCTCAGCAACACGCCAATGAAAATGGCTATCAGGATTGGTATTCCATGTGGATGGAAATTGGCAAAAGTGAGGGTGTTGCACGGTTTTATATCGATAAAAGTATAGGGCACAGGCAAGAGTTAGCGTATTCACTGTATTTCGACACGGGAACCGGTGACATCACTAGGACACTTTACAAAACCGATTGGCCCAAAGGGAGTCAGGCTTGGGGTACTTCCCGCTTTTTGCACACGGGAGAATACTTTGGCTTTATAGGGCAGACCATCGCAGGGCTGGTAAGCTTGCTTTGCTGTATCTTAGTTTATACTGGCACACTACTTGGTGTGCAGAGACTTCTCAATTTGCGAAAGCAGCATTAAAAGACTTAGGCAGGGTAATGGTAACGACTAGCCCTGTTTGCTTTGTAGCACTAGCGTCTCTATGTAATGCGTTGCCTTTGATTAGTGCAGCGCGATTTATCGCCGAAATGTCGCCGCCCACAGCGGCAATTTGACGTTTCGCCAGTGCAAGCCCTAGACCAAAGCCAGAGCGCTTTGCGGCATGTACGTAGTTTTTGGCTGCCCGTGCCTTGTCTACCCTGAAAAAAGGTTCGAATATGGCGTCTAGCATTGATTCAGGGACGCCGGTGCCTTCGTCTGTAACCGTGATAACATAGTTATTATTATCGCTGGTCAGCGTTAAACTCACTTTGCTTTGCTCAGGGGTATGACGCAAAGCATTACGAATAATATTTTCTAACGCCTGCCCCAAAGCAAGCTGGCTGCTCTTTTCAATATTCGCGCATTCAGGTGTGTCGACATGCAAGGTTCTATCAGGGTATTCAAACCGCGCATCTTCACAAATAACATTGATAAGTTCTACCAAGTCAAAGTCATCGCTGTTCAATTGTGGCGATTCTGTATTTAGCCATGCAAAGGTTAGGGTATCTTCAACAAGCTCTCTCATCGTGCTCGCTTCATAACGCAGGCGTGAAAGTGCTTGTTCACGATTAATGTCTTGCTCTACAAAGTCTATTGCCATATCAATGCGGGCAAGAGGCGTGCGAAGCTCGTGAGAGAGATCAGCAAGCAAACTTCTTTGATTATAAATGAGACTGCTGGTTCTTTGGGCCATCTTGTCGAACGTTTGGGCAAGCCCAGTAAGTTCGTCATTTCGCTTGGGCATTGCAGCCATTGCACGGGCTTCTAAATTGCCATTTGCGAAATCTTTTGTGGCATTTTCTAATTGCTTTAGTGGCGTCATTAGGTGTCGATACAGCATAAAACTCAACAGACTTAATATCACTAGAGGTAATGCAATTTGAAGCGTTAAGCGTGTGGCGAGCAATAACGAACCTGGGCGCATACGCTGTGGAAGTTGAATTAAAAAGTGCGTATTGTCATCGACGAAGGGGACTTCCATCACAGGGTTTTCAGAAAAGTACAAATGTATTTTCCATTCGGGGCTGCGGCCTATTTGAAATCGGTCAACAAACTCATCTAACATTTGGGTGTCAGCGAATGTGGTCATTTGGGAGTTAACTACGGCAAGCCACGTGTCTTCCTTTGTCTTCACTTCTTGCAAAAAAGCAGCTAACGCTTGTTCTCCATCCTCCAGGTAGATTTTCTCCGCTTCTTGACCATAGGAATAAAGGGTTTCTTGATGAGCTTTATCGATAAAACTCATGCTGGTCTCGGTATGATTGGTAAGCCACGCGATGGCCCAAAATAACAGAACAGTACCAACGGCAATAAATGCGCACAGTCGCCATAGCAGTTTATTTTTCACGAAAAGCGATATCCTTGGCCGTGGACAGTGGCAAGGCGTTCAGGGGGCATGCCAGTCTCAACGAGCTTTTTGCGTACTCTAGACAAATGCATATCTAAGCTTCGGTCGTACCTCGAAAAGGGTTTGTTAAGCACGCTGTGATAAAGAAATGCTTTGCTCAACGTTTCCCCTTTGTTATCTACTAACATCCAAAGAAGCTTAAATTGTATTGGCGTGAATTCGAGTAGTCTTGAGTGGTATTTGGTAACTTGCTGAATGCGATTTAAATAAAGCACATCAACAATGATTTCCGACTTTTGCGTGCCTGAGTCGTTTAGTGTTTTGCTGCGTCGCAACAGTGCGTCGATGCGAAGCATCATTTCAGTAAAATTGAAGGGCTTGGGTAAGTAGTCATCTGCGCCCTTACGGTAGCCTTCAATCCTTTCTTGCTCGGCACCTGACGCGGTGATCATCATCACCGGGGTTTGCTTTATTTGCCTTAATTGGTTTAACAGCGACAAGCCGTTTAAAGAGGGAAGGCGTATGTCGAGTAACACAAGGTCAAAGTTCTCCTCAAGCACAGCTTGTAATCCAGCGTTACCGTCACTTTCGTGGCGAGTGTCAAATCCTCGAGACTGCAACAGCTGTGTGATTTGTTCACTTAACGTCGCGTCATCTTCAACAATGAGTATTCGGGTTTTACGCATAATGGCTTCAGGAAAGAATTTTAAACATACTATTAATAATAGTTATCATTTGCAACTAATCGGTTTGTGACGATAAATGCGGCCGCTAACGCGCGCTTTTATATTGTTACAAATTTACTGTGGTGCTGATGGTTTCTCGCTTTACAATAACGGTTAACAGCTATCTTAGTGCTTGCGCTAAACTGCGGTTCTCTTGATGTCTGCACAATTGAGTAAATAAAGCATAGACGCAGCAGTCAACTAAGCGCTTTGCCTGCTAGGTTGGAGCTACAAGGACACGATCTTAAAAATGGTAATGAGTTTAAAGAAGTTAACGACGTTGTCGGCGTCGCTAGTAGTAGCAGGAAGTGTCGTGACTGGTTGCGCCAGCTCTAATCATGTTACTCAGATAGAAGGTGAAAATGCTGTAATCAAGCACACCAATGAACCTGGGTATGAGGACAGATTCAGCAATATTTACGACGGTTTTAAAGCATACCCCGTCACGTGCACTAATGATTGCTACCCAGCGTCTGCCGATATTGAATGTGAAAGTGACATGCAAAATTGTCAGTTCGTTGGCAACAACCCGACAGTGAACTCGCACACCGGCTTTAATGTCACCTGGTTAGGGCACGCAAGTTTTTTACTTAACACCGCAAGTGGTGAGCAAATACTTATTGACCCTGTGTTTGGGCAGTTTGATTGGCCCGTCAATTGGGCTTTTCGATTGGCGGAGGGGTTCAGCCGCAACGAACCCGCTGAGGTAGGTGAAGACAAACTCGCACAAACCGATGCTGTGGTTTATTCCCATATTCACTATGATCATTTCAATAAAGCCGATATTGCCGAATTAGGCACAAAGCCCGAATATCTTGTTCCGTTAGGTTTCGCAGAGCACTTCCCTAATAGAGGCTACACCATTAAAGAAATGGCGTGGTATACCAGCAAAAACGTAGGCAAAACCTCTATCCACTTCGTGCCGGCCCATCATTTCAGTAACCGAATTTGGGTGCCTTATTTGTACGAGGACGACAATGCGACACTGTGGGGTGGTTGGGTATTTGAGAGTGAAGGCAAAACATTGTTCTTTGCGGGGGATACGGGATATTCACCGCACTTCAAGGATATTAAAGCGCGCTTTGGTGAAATAGATGTTTGCCTGTTACCTATAGCGTCTTATTTCAGCGAAACCTCACCTAAATGGTATCGCAAGGTACATACTACGCCAGAAGATGCCATTGTTGCGGCCCAAGACCTAGGCTGTAAAGCCGTAGTGCCTTGGGGCTATGGAAATGCCAGCTGGATGATGGGTGACAAGACGTCACATTCTGCGCTATTTCGTCTTATGAAAATGAAGAAGCAGCTAAACCCTGCAATGCCTTGGGTTATTTTGAATGAAGGTGAACAGGCGTCTTTTTAATTTAAGCTACGGATAAATGGCTTATTTATCCGCAATCTTATCCGCAATTTTTTGGCATTTTCCGCGCCATTCGTCATCAAGCGCCTCAAGATTCGCTAGCTTTTGGGCCAGGGCTTTGTCTGCTTTGGTATGGGCGCATTGCATTAGGGTGTGAACATTAACGGTATCGTCCTCACGGTGCAGTAGTGTTACTTCGTCGCCAACACTGATGGTTCCGGTTTTAATAACCCGGTAATACCAGCCAGTGATACCTCGTTCTCCGACAAATCTATCTAAATTGGGCACTTCGAAGCGTTGCGAGATTTTATTGCAAGGGGCACGGGGTGCGCTTACTTGCAGTTCTACCTCGCCGAACTTCCATATATCGCCGATATAAACGGTAGCATCGTCCATGCCCTCTACACTGATGTTTTCGCCAATGCTGCCCAGCGAAAAGTCGCCTTCAGGAAAATGCTTTCTTAATGTCAGATAGTTGGTCGGGTTGAACTGATGCAGCACTTTCTCCGGTCCACCGTGAAGCCGTTTGTTGGCCTGTTCGTCTTCATCGGTTCTGTCCATATGTACCGTTAACGCGTCGACGGGGGCTTTAACAATACTGCTTGGTGCCCCACGAGGGCCTAGCGGCTGAGGTTTTCCAGCAAACAGAGCGTTAACAGAAAATGAGGTAGACATGGCATCTCCAAAAAATATTTTTGTGCATTTAAACCTTTCTACTATAGGGTACGACTAACCTTATAACACTAACAAGTGCT
>CERG01069496.1_pt1 | contig 9542 bp, 5 predicted proteins | sample 530861 | NCBI WGS metagenome assembly CERG01 (sample SAMEA2621037, study PRJEB7988) | marine metagenome | biome: marine biome (ENVO:00000447); feature: deep chlorophyll maximum layer (ENVO:xxxxxxxx); material: "saline water (ENVO:00002010), including plankton (ENVO:xxxxxxxx)" | depth 50 m
AGAGAGGACGGAGGCAAAAGAGAGAGTAAAATGAGGTACAGCCAAACGCACTCGCCGGAATCGCAATCTTTGATACTCAACAACAAGTACACGAGCTGGAGCGCTTACTTCGGCGTGGATGCGTTTTTAAACGCGGTGTGGCACAATGTTTTTAGCATGAGCGTTTTAGCTTCGTTGCTTTTCCTTTCCGTGACGATCGGAGCGATGTCTTTACCTCCACCAACACATTTCTACACGAAACACACCGGGGCAGCTGAAAACTCGTCTTCATCGTCGTCGTCGTCGACGTCGACGACGAACAAACTTCTCACGACGTTCTTCTCTCTGAGACGAACCAATGTTGGCGGTAACAAGAAAGGCAATAAGATTAAGAATTACGTCGTGAACAACAAGGATGATAACAAAAACAAAAACAAACAGGCAGAAGGAAAACTTGGTGGGAACAGTTATCACATACCGAGTTCCTTATCGTATAAAGATATTTTGGATTCGCGAACGATGCTTCTTCCAGAACAACCGCGAATGCCAATGCACATACTAAGCTGGACGCCGCATTACGAGTTCACCATGTGGACTCTCAAACAAGTCGACGAGGAGTTGAATGTGGACGACAGATCATCGGGCGCGGTTGACTTTTTATACGCCGTCGCTTCGACTGAGTTTGCCGATAGATTCGACGCGTCGAATGCTGAGAACCAACCGTTCCATATGGGTTGGGCGACGCAAGACTACCCACAGAACCCGTGCGCTGGGTCGAGTAGCGGATGTGGCTCTATGCCGGCGCCAATATTCACCTTTGGAACGATACCGAAGGACCCAACAAAGATAGCTGGATTATTACAAGCGCCGACGTTGCCGCTCGCCCCGTGCATCGCGCACGCATATAACCCAGATAAATACGCTCAGTGCGACTGGTTTTCGTCACCATCGCAATGCTCGGAAGATAGAATGTACATCGAAACGTACGATAGCAACGCGGCAAGAATAGATAAGTACAACTCGCTCATTCCAAAATTGGTTTGGAGAGGATCAGATTGGCGATATCTTTCAGAGTACGAAAGTGTCGGAACTGGGAGTGGATTTGAGTTTTTGCACCAACTTGGGCTGTGCCACGCGAGTCGGTCTACAATCATAGATGCCGTGTTGCACTCGTCGCCGGCGAGCACGGTGGAAAAGCGAGTTCCACCGCGATTGTACGCCGCCGTACTCGGGTCGTTGAATCCGGAGAGTTTCGACATAAAGTTTACGGACAGAAACGAACACGCGCCGCAATCTTCCTGCATCGACGATAAATTCAATCTTTTCACCTCTGACGAGATGGACGCTTGCGATTACTCAAATTACAAGTATCTCGCGGACTTTGGAGGTGGAGGCGGTACTTCGTGGAAATCTACCCTTTGGTTTCTTGGCATGCCTGGCGTTCTGTTTCATCACGAAACGCCGATGCGAGATTCGTTCTACGACGATATTCAGCCGTGGGTGCATTATATTCCTCTCGACGAGGATCTTTCAAACTTAGAAGAACGGCTGAACTGGGCCAAGGAAAATCCGGACGAATGCGCGTCTATTTCCAAACGCGCGACGCAGTTTGCGAAGAAAATGATGAGCACGGATGGCTTAATAGAACACACGAAGAAGACGTTCGTGGAACCGTTTGGGAAATATATCGACGCGTACGAAATACTTGCCTCCGACCAGAAGGTTTCTACGGCAGACTTAAGTACAAAGTATTCTAGTGGTGGTTTAGAGACGGTGAAGTATGCGCCTAGTGAACCGGCATATTTAGGCAATCGGAACGAGGAGAGTGAGTAAGAGAAGCAGAGGAATAAAAACGTACAGCAATTTTAAAAAAAAAACATCTGAATATAATTATTACACGCGCTGGCCGGCACGCCTGGAATTTACTACAACGATCACTATTGGACTATTTCAAAATTGCTTTTGCTATCGGTGCTAATCCGCGCTTCAGATCTCCATCGAGAAACGGATCTGTGCGATCATCCTCGAGGAATCGAAACGCGTTTCTAAATTCATCCACGTTTGCATCGATGGGAGCATCCCAATGCGCCGGAACGATGCTCTTTATAGATTCTCCCCAACGTTCGCTCACGCGATCGACCCAATTACGAACTGCTCTTGGGTTTTGCGCATACAGAAGCGTCCGAACGACCGGAGGTACGAGTAAACGATTCGATATGGACTCAAAATTCGTTTCCCATCCGTCGGTCCAAACGACTTCACTCGGCGACACCAATTCTTCGTGTTCTGGAAAGAAGAAAGATACGAGCAGCGCTGTTTTCTTCCAACCCGCGAGAACGTTTTCCGGCGTATCATCCGGTTGAGGATCTTTCGTCGATCGTTTCGAGACGAGGAGAAGTTTTTCTTTCGAAGATAAGACCGGTGGCGTCAAGGGAATCTTCGCGAGCGCGTCGGTGACAATCAACATGCCAGTTTTGACATCAAAAAATGCGCACTCCTTTATTTGAATATTTTTATTCGCGACGTTAAACGCACCAACATCGAGAGTCTCGTAGTTGATTTCGTCTTTCCACGCTGGCTGTTTCGTTGCCATTCGCGCTTCATCGTTGGATTCCGAGAGAACAAACACGTTTGATTCTGTGCCGTAGACGTACGCGTTGGGGATGTTCTCGACTGGGAACGAAAACTGGCCAGGAGAGACCCATATTTCAGCCTCGGGCCACCTTTCGTGAGCATCTCGGGCAAATATTTTGTGTTCTAAAGCATATGTCGGTACTACTATCGAAGCTACGCGAGCTGAAGAAGATGAAGAAGCGGACGATGACGATGGTGCATATTCACCTCCATCCGCGGCGCAAGATTCGACGAGTTGGAAAAATTCCTCAGTCGGCGCGAGCGGATTGTGCACCCACAAGTCGCCGGAAGATAAGCGAACGACAACGCACCGCAAAGGCGTTTCTAGAGGTCCTAACTCAATTGTCTGTTCCAAGGCCCAGCATCTGTCTTCTACCAACGTCGTCTTTATCGTTTTCTTCGTTCCTTCACCGAGAAAAGGCTTGAAAAGCGTCGGAAACCTTTGCGTGAAAGTTTGTTGTTGTTGTTGTTGTTGTTGTTGCTCTGCAAAAGCTGATATTTTATGTCCTGTTTGAAGAAACATGGCGTTGCTGTGAGCCAATAGCAGCGTCATCCACGACACGAAGTCTCTTCGCGACGAATTTTCGGCTTTGAGCACCTTCCTTCGCTCTCTTTGCCCTCTTCTGTTGTTGTTTTCAACTTTGTCCTCGTCTGTTTTCTTCTTCTTCTTCATCGTCTTCAACAGCATCGTCGTCGTCGTCGTCTTTTTGTTCTGTGATTTTAAAGAAGGAGAAAAAGATGATACGAAATCACGCGCAGTCCAGGAGCGGTCGCTCCCTGTGTTTAGGGAGGAGAAGGACGCGAGCGAGGGTATGGACGACATCTCTGTTAATACATTGGGTGTGGTGGTTGAGAAATAAGAAGAGAATTTGCCGCGAAAATCGAAAAATGCAAAAATCCATTACTTCCCTCTCAATTCTTCACTTTTGCTTCTCTCTCTCTCTCTCTCTCTCTCTCGGTCGCGCGCGCGCGAAGTCTTGTCAGTCCTTTAAAAAAGAACGAAGAGGAAGAGAAAGATGGCTGATTTTCAATTCCTACTCCCAGATCGCCTGAAGTCTCGATTAGACCATAATCAGCAGCATCAGAGAAAGTCAGAGTCGTTCGAGCACCGGTTAGCAAAAGCTCAATTGAAGCGACAGGTAAAGAGTTCTTGAATTCATTCTTCTTCTTCTTCTTCTTCTTCTTCTTCTTCTTCTTCTTGGATAAAACACTAACGCTGTGCATTCATCTCTCTCATTCGTCCAGGCTTTTCTTGAATGGACGGTGCAAAAAGCGTCGAGCATGTCCTCGCCTCCTCGGCGAAGGAAGAAGAATTCCAATTCTAAGAATTTTCCTTCGCCTCCAATTGATGGAGGACGTCCAACATCGATGACAAGACAACTCGTGGATGAGAACGATGAAAATTTTTCGTCCACGCGTTATTCGCAAAAACCGAAAAGACGTCTATTTTTTGACTCTAACGAATGGGAGGATGCACGTACCAACGTCGAGAAAGAAGAAAAAAACGCTAACATCGACAGCGAGGAGAGTGCTGCGCACAGAAATAGGTGTTTGGAGCAAAAACTCGCCCGCGCCGAGGCGTTACATTCGCTCAGCGTTCAAAGTAAGCGCGAAAAAGCAAACGCGTTCAATTGCCGTCACGAAGACGTAGTAAAAGCGCAAAAGAACTTCAACAAGGAGAAAATATTGCAGAAGTCTCAAATGTTAGAAGAGAAGCTACGCAGCGCGGCTATGAAACGATCCTACGTGCTCTTTCGCAAAGGAATTCGCGCCAAGTGCGGAGTGCAACAATCTCCAGAAAAAGCTTTAGAGCGCTTACAACACCTCCACCGAGTCGAACGCGTTCAGAGACTCTGGAGAGTTTATACAGAGAGTCGATCGTCTACAGAAGCTTTGGGTAAAAGCATATCCGAGAAGTTATCGTTTGATATCGCGCAGAAAAGTTCGAACTACGACGAGTTCGTATCGTTGCTGCAAGATGCGAACGTGTTGGACGGAATGCGGCTCTGGTTGAAACGCTTAGATTCTCGATTAGACGCGCTCGGCGCGGAACAGAGCATTGCGACGCGATCACATCTTCGACTCCTGTTTCCTGCGACCAAGAAGATCGCGTGTCATCATCAATGCCGCAATCCTCGTATCGATTCTTGGGGCGATTTTGTTATCCCAAGATTTCCAACTCGTATCCTCATGTGCGCTTATATGGTGTGCGCTCACCCAGAAATGGTAACGGGAGAATACGCCACGGATGATGATGAACCGTACGAAGTACGGGAGCTTCGAAGCGCGTCCGCGCGTTTGGTGAAAGCCATCGATGCAACTATTGAATTTTCCTCTGAGCAGATCAAGAATGGCTCGAAAAACGCGCTCATGTTTAACGAACTAGTTGTGCAGTTTGCGCAAATCTGGGACGAATACGTTCGGGCCTTCAGCATCTGGAAAACGAACGACGCGACTGCGTTAGAAGCAGAGTTAGTCCGCATCGCCGTAGCTATGGAGGCATCCATGCTGAGAAAATGCGGAGAAGTTTCGTCACAAGCAAATGCAGAAGAGCCAATCGATGATATTCGCGCCATCCGCGAGCAAACGTGCTCTGATAGAGAGCTTTTGAGAACGAAAGTGAGAGAACTTAGCGGTGACGTTGGAGTTTTAAGATTTGACGATGCCATACGCGCGACTCGTGAGAGCGTAAGAGCTGAAAGACTGGCTGCGTTGGACTTGCTGGAGGAAACCAACGATTCTTCGCTCCATGAATCCGAAGGACACGCCTCCGAAAAGAAGTTTGAAGAACGGCGCAAACAGCGCTTTCAGCATTCGCAACAATTATTGCGAGAGAAAGAAGAGGCGAAGAAAAATCTAGCGCAAGGAAAAAACGAGCGCTTACAGCGCATGTCAATAATGGCAGAATTACTCGCAGACATCACGTGGCTACCATTTCAGTTAGAAGACACCGTATTGGACCACAGCGCGAAGGATACAACCACAACAACCGTGTCATCAGTTGCTGGACTCGAGCATCGGGTACACATCCACGCGAAAAACGCGTTCTGGGACTTGATTCGAGAAACATTAGATTCTCCGGCGCTCGATGCGTCCAGCGGAGACAACATCGTGTCGGTGAATATTCGCGAGTTAGTCGCTCTCATTCACTCCCTCGTGCCGGAGTCCTGGAAGCGCAGCGATGTGACTACACAACGCGCGTTCGAATTGTTGAACGAACGAGAGCTTTCGCGAATAATTTTTGCGCAAAAGGATACAGCGCTCTTAAAATCACTTTTAAAGAGTACTCTGGACGCTTCGTTCGCGTTACTAGTCGCTCTCGGTAGCGATGCACGCGAACCGCATTCGAAAACAAAACGCGAATCTTTGTTGAGCGCGTTAGAAAACGCGTCGTATTCCGGGACGATAGTTCTCACGCTCCAATTTTTATGGGATATGGCCAACGAACTCAAAGAGGACATCTCCAGAGGGAAAACCATCGTCGCCGTTGAGAAACTGCGTCGTCTCTTGCGCGGGCCCGATAGCAATGCTGCCATATCTTGGATTCAAGATACGTTTAGTCAACTATACAACCTCGACGCGACTCCGTGTGATGAAGCCTTACCTAATACCAGGAAGTGGCTTTTCAAGAGTGCTTGCGAACTGGCGCCGTTGGTCGAATCCAGCGGTCTTGGTCGAGAAGTTTTGAAGAATCAACCGTCCGCGCCGAGCGCAAAGAACACTCATAACATTCCAGAGAGGATTTGCGCGGGATTGAAAGACACATCCGTCTATTCCAAGAAGGACCCGAGAGGAAGTCGCCCTGGAGAGGATGAAAGCGTTCCCGTAAACTGGACTGGCGTTCGAGCCAGTTCGTGCGAAGGTGTGGTTCGATTGATGTTTGTCGATCTAATTTGTCACCGAGATGAACACTCTGAGTTACCAGAAACGTTGCGTTTTGATGCGGCGCGAATCCATCGAGCGCAGGATTCATTCCAGCGCCTCCTGTTGTCGTGCGCTTGCCTCGCTTTGGTCGAACAGGTGCTCCCGGCGGGCGTCTCTGTCACGCCAGAGATGAAGCGTGATTTAAACAAACGCGTCTCCGCAATTCTGCGCGATGACGCGAGCAAACTCAAGGACGTCGCCACAGAAGTTGCTCGAACAGTTGGTTCTTCGCAAAGTACATCCACAATATCACTCGTCGAGCGTATGCTGCTGAAACTGATTGGCGAAGGCACCCGGGAAGAAAAGAGCGCCCCGGTAAAATCATCTGATGATATTTCGAAGGCTTTGCTAAAAAACGTGCGGGAAGCGCTCGTTGCGAGAGTTCTCGGCGGTAAGAATGCACGTGAACCTATGATTTCTCGTTTGAACAACTGTCGATCGGGGATCGTTGCGGAAGAATTCGACGCTTTGGCTGTTCGTATCCACGCGCTCGCCCAGACGTCTTTCGTCATACACAAAAGCGCCGTGTACGACCCTCTTGTGCTCAAAGCGTACGAAACTTCGGAAGAACTGTAGCAGAAGTATATGGATATGTGCCCAGGTACGTATGGGTTATGTAGTGGTTTGTGTATGAATACAATTTTGAAATTTTAAGAGTAACATAATCGCGTTCATCTCTCCTCTTTCATCTTCTCATCAGGGTCCTGACAAACTTATGAAAGCTGTGATAGGAGTGATTTCAGTGTCTTCTTTTCTCGAGTTTCGCGACACCTCATTTAACATTTCCACTCTGAGAAAGATGAAGTTATCGATACGCCCAAACTTAACATCCTCGCGCTCAGCCACGGGCGCTTTCTCCTCTTCTTCTTCTCAACCTTCCACGGGGAAACAGCTGAGAAGACCGACGGCGAAGGTCTCTCTTTCTTCTTCTTCGCGTCGGCACTTACTTAAGCCTTGGACCTCGTCATCATCGTCGTCGTCGTCATCAAATATCCACACCGCGAGGCGGAGATTTTCAATCTGTGCCGCATATAATAATAATGATAACAACAAAAAGAAGAGTAGCGATTTCAGTAACTACGGAGAAGAAGATGACGATTTTGATGAACCAGTGCCTGGACCAGGAGGCCGTATCGAGTCAGATGCCATCCAAAGAAACGTCAGAGATTCGGTGATTAACGCCATAGACCAAAGTCAAAACCGGAGAGTTACGGCCGGAGACGTCGCGTCTTCCTCAGGCATTCAACTCTTCGATGCCACGCAAGCGTTAACTGCTTTAGCTGCAGATACAAACGCATCTTTAGAGGTTACAAACGATGGCGACTTAGTGTACGCTTTTCCGAGCGGATATAAACAACTGTTGCAAGCGAAGTCGTTCAAGTTGAAAACGGAACCGACGGTGGATAAGGTGAAAGAATTTCTTTCTTATCTCGTGCGCGTGTCGTTCGGAACAACGCTCGTGGCATCTGTTGTTATTGTGTACACGACCATATTCGCGCTGTTGTCCTCGCAAAGAGACGACCGAAATGATCGAAGATCGAGCAGAGGTGGTAGCATGATGTTTTTTGGTCCTCGATTTTACCCGGGGGATATTTTCTGGTACCTCGATCCGTACTATTACCGTCGACCGTACCGGTTACGCGCGAAAGATGAGATGAACTTTTTCGAAGCGGTGTTTTCTTTTGTCTTCGGGGACGGTGACCCGAACAACGACTTTGAACGCGAACGCTGGGCGCTCATAGGACAAACCATCGCGAAAAATGAAGGGGTTGTCACGGGGGAACAGTTGGCACCGTTTTTAGACCGCGAAGGTTCCGCAGAACTCTCGGATGAATCGTTCGTATTACCAGTGTTAACTCGTTTCGAAGGTTCACCGGAAATGGACGATTCTGGGAATATTTTCTACAGATTTCCAGCTGCGCAAGTCACCGCTTTGGAAAAGAAACAACAAAATCGATTAAAACGTGATAGCGGTAGTAGTACAAATGGATTGGCGAAAGAGGAGCGTTGGTCGTTTTCTCTCGCTGATCCGAGCCAAAAATTCATATCTGCAGCACTCGGCGTCGCTAACTTCGTCGGCGTGATCTGGTTGAGTAGTTTGATGACGGATCCCCAAGTCCTCTATCGCAACGCTGAGTTGGTCCAATCAGTTGGTGGTTTTCTGCCGGCGTTGCAAGTGTACGCGGCGCTGTTCTTCGCCATTCCATTTTTTCGAAACTTTAGAATCGGAATGAAGAATAAGCAGATAGATCGACGAAATACCTTACGATTGCAATCCCTGTTGCGTCTGGAGCGCCCGGACGAAAAGCTGCGCAGGAAACTGATGGAAGCGAAATCAAAGGCGGGCAGAAAATTCGTGTCAGAGAAGGATTCCATATTCTCATCGTCGGGGAAAGGCCAAAAAGACGGCTCGACATTCGAGTTGGAAGATTTCGATCGTCGCTTAAACAATGAGAAGAAGTAGATTGATCTAAAGGTTGTATTTTTAATTGAAGTGAAGGAAAAAACGTATAGTAAATAACCCCGCGCTCGTTCGTCTTCTTCTTCTTTGCTTTTTGTATGGTGGGCAATTAGGTGGTGCAGGAGTTTATATTTTAAAGCTACTTCCAACATGAATAACAAATATCATCATCGTGATGTTGATCTACTAACGCGTTCTATTCTTTCACTTCTAAACGGGTGTCAAGAGAGAGATCAAGTCCGGTCTCGGCGTCGTGCGCATGCCGACGATGATGATGAGAGGAATGAGGGCGTAATGAACGACTTCGGAGTTGGTGGAGACGTAGTTTACAACTTTCGCGATCGAAGCTCGAATACCGGCCATTATTACGTTTATTTATGCGTATCTTTTGGTGCGACGCGATCGATGCGTGTTTGTTTCAAGTGCTTTTCTCGACAAACTACTCTATTTGGTTCCTTTGTGAGTTGTGCGTAAATGAGGAAGAAGAAGAGGGGGGGCTGGAATTCCCCTAATTTTAAGAGAAAGGGGCAGGGAGGGGAGCCCC
>CERG01043697.1_pt1 | contig 9510 bp, 7 predicted proteins | sample 530861 | NCBI WGS metagenome assembly CERG01 (sample SAMEA2621037, study PRJEB7988) | marine metagenome | biome: marine biome (ENVO:00000447); feature: deep chlorophyll maximum layer (ENVO:xxxxxxxx); material: "saline water (ENVO:00002010), including plankton (ENVO:xxxxxxxx)" | depth 50 m
GCTTGATCAGCTCGAGGAGGTCGTACTGGAAGGCAGTCGTCTCCCGTTTACCGGTGGCCGACTCGTGAACGAAGGGGACGCCGTCGAAGTTCTCGATGCGGTACGGGAGGCTCTTCCGAAAGAAATTGAGCGGGCCGCAAAGCTGATTGAACGCCGGGACGACTTCATCAATACGGCTCGTCAGCAGGCCGAAGAGATTGTTCAACAGGCACAACGTCAACGGGAACAACTCGTTAACAGTGCAGCGATTCGGCAAGAAGCTGAACGTCAGGTAAATGACCTGCGCGAGCAAACCCGCCAACAGTGTGAACAACTTCTTCAAACCACACGGCAGCAAGGGGCTCGTTTTGAACAGGACGTTCAAGCCAAAATTGCTGAACAAGAGCAAAGCTATGCCGCTCGCCGGCAGCAGCTTGAACAAGAGGCCCTGCAGCGTCGCCAAGAGCTTGAGCAGGAAGTTGTTGAATTACGTCGACAAGCCGCTGAACAACACGACATCAATCGAGCCCAAGCGCAGAAGGATTTAGAAGCCATCCGCAATGAAGGATTGCGCCTTCAAAAGGAAAGTCGCGATGAAGCCGAGCGCATACACAATGATGCATTGCAATTTCGACAACAAACCCAACAACAGTGTGAGGCGCTGATTCATCGCAGTCGTCAAGAAGCTGCTGGTGTTCAGGACGGCGCCAACCGTTATGCCGAACAAACTCTGGGTGAGTTAGAAGCACGACTCAAAGATATGGCCCAGATTGTCATTGGAGGACGCCAAGAATTGGTCAAAATCCAATCAATTCGTTCCGATTTGGGTTCATCCCCCTCCGATCAAGTTCAACCAGTAGCCCCAATTAATCGCGGACGCCGTTCATCGTCTCGATTCCGTTCCATGAAGGGCATCGGCTAACGCGCTGGCTTGCTAAGAGCACATCCCCCATCACGGCATAGGGGGCGAAGCCGCCGTTCGAGATCATGCTCACGTAACGGGGACCATGCTGCGTTTCAAGAACCCCTGAAATCGAGCGCACGCCCGACAAGGTTCCCGTCTTACCCCAGAAACGTCCGTGCAGAGATGTCCCTCTGAATTTGTTTCTGAGGGTTCCACGTCGCCCCGCAATCGCCATCGAGGCTTGGTAGTAACTGTGAAGTGGATGCTGTGCCATGCGCCACAGCAGAGTTGAGATAGCTCGACTCGTTAGACGATTCCCTCGAGACAACCCACTGCCATCACGGATGCGAACCCCGGCCATCGGAACTCCTTGGGATTGAAGCCAACGGGTTGTGATCAATGAAGCCCGCCCGGGATCCCAGCTATTCGCGGCTTCTCGCATCAAGACTTCTGCCGTGAAGTTATGACTTTCAGTGTTGGCCAGGCTGAGGAGTGCATGCATCGGGGCCGACTCCTCGCGATGCAAAACAACGCTGCTCCTAGCACTGGTGTTTTTGACGTTGTTGTTTTTGACGTTGCGCGACGTTGATGTCGCAAGCCGTTGATGGTCGTGATCCACCAACTGAAGCTGAACCTGTCCCCCCTGACGGCGAATTGCCAAATCCAGAACCCGTTGCAAACGAGCCACAGGGTCCATTACAGCCATGTGCAATGCGTTACTGGTGAGCGCCAACCGAGTGATGGGTGCCCCGTAGGCATAGGAACGATCGGAAGGATGCCAATCGCTGGGCCACCAACGCTGACGGGGTTCTTCTCGAACGATCAAGCTCACCGGCTCCGTTGAGGCCAATGGTTCACGAGAGCCACCCTGACCGAGGACAGCCATCGCAATGCGTTGCACCTCAGCAATGCTCAAATCAGGATCCCCTTCACCGACCAGCTCCAAGCTGCCGTTGGGATGTCGGAGGAGCTCAGTGCGTAAACGAAAGTCTGGACCAAGACGATCAAGGGCAAACGCTGTGCTGACCAGCTTCTGGTTCGATGCGGGAATCCGAGCAAGGCCTCCATTGAGATCAGCCATTAATTGACCGCGATCGTCGAGCACACTGATGCTCCAAGCACGACTCTCGGATCCAACTGCAGCCTCAACTGACCGTTGGAGGGCTGGGCACACGGGTCCCATACCCAGAAGCGCACGGCCTTGACGTTGTTGAACGGGAGGGGGTGCGAGTAACGGCTGGGCCACAGCTCCAGTGACGTTGAGCGAAGACAGCAGAACTAAGGCAGTGAAGCGTCGCATTACGGAAGCGTGATCCCGCTGACCACGCCACGGAAGCTATAAAGCCGTCCTTGCACATCCACTGGCACGCCAATTTTGAGCTTGGTGCCGCCAAAGACAACACCAGACGCATCAGCTTCAGCGTCTGCCTTCAACAAAAAGCGAAGATTTAGCCCTTGGGACTCATTCGCGATCTCTGCTTCAACAATTCGTCCATCCGGTTGCACAGCCATCAAAGGCTGGGTGACATTCACAACATCCAAGAGTTGAACACGTCCGGCCGGTTGATTGCGAATCACGATATTCACACCGCCTTCATCGCGAATCGACTGAAGCAAAAGCTCGGGCTGAGCCAATTGCAGTTGCCGAACATCCACACTTACCCCAACCGGTTGCATCGCCCCAGACGCCTTGGCAATGGCCTGATTCAACTTTGGGGACCACACCACGCCAACGAGAGCCAGGAATGCAACCGCCGCCGCGGCACCATCCATGGGCGACAGGTTGCGAAGCCAATTGAGGCGAGTCATAGATCCCCACGGGGACACGAACCATATAGACAGTCGGAGCAGCAATCAAGCTGAACTCGGGTCAATTTTGTAGACCATCGAGGAAGCGGTCGACGCTCTTGAGCTGCTGCTTCAAGCCGTCCGGATCCTCACCCGCCAAAACAGCAGCGATCGTTTCTGGATCTGGTCGAGCTTCAAAGGACGACAGCGATCGATACCCATCCGGATCCAGGCGAAACAACTGCCAGGTCTCGGGATAGGACCGAAGCAGGGCGCCCCCCTCCAGCGGTTGAAGCCAATACGCCTGTTGCCAGGTGGCAACGAAACCCCGTCGACGCTCCCGGGCCACGCTGCCAATCCCCACGGCAGCATCCTCCAAGCGACCGTTGAGCATCACCACCGGACCTGCATGTCCATCACACACCGCCTCAAAATCGTCGTAATCCGATGGCTGTGGACCCACAGCCAACAAAACTCGGGTATCGGGATCGCTGGACTCCTTCCGCTTCAGCTGATTGAAATCCACCGTGAATGGGCTTAGGTCGTCCGCATCGCGACGCGCTAAGGCAGCAGCACCGGCATCTGGCCACACGATTAAAACTGGACAATCCTTGGCCAACAAAGCGCGAGCCAACCTGAGTGCCACAGGCAGAATTCGCAAGTTTTCAAAGCGGAGATTGGCCGACCATCGACGCGCTTTACCTGAAGCGAGAGCTGCTACAACTGCACCTTGGAGTTGTTCTTCCGCCATCAAGAGATCAGCGGGAAGCGAACTTGTTTTGTCTTTAGACGATGTCATGACAAGAGCATCTCAGGAGAGCGTGCTTTGAGCGGCACTCACAAGTTCAGGAACATGCTTTAAAGCCTTGTCATCCAACCAAGGGCCGAGGGTGAAGCGCAAACCCGACTGTCGCCAAGGCTCAGGGACATTCATCGCCGTCAAGACAGCACTGTCTTGGCGTTGACCGGAACGACACGCACTTCCACTACTGCAAGCCACACCTCGAAGGGCCAATTCTCGAACCATCGCCCGAGCAGAAATGGGCTGACCGTCTGCAGACCCCACAAGAACAGCGATGTGATTTGGCGATCTCTGATCGACGTTGGGGCCCAACAATGACAATCCAGGGATGTTCAACAGCGCTTGCAGCAGATCATCGCGTTGTTGTCGAACACCAGGTCCGGAGCCCGGTGGGATTGAGTCACCACCGAGTTGATACGCAGGGAGAACGGAGAGAGCCTGAGCCATACCAGAAATTAAGGGTATGGCTTCCGTTCCTGAGCGCACGCCAAACTCCTGCCCCCCACCCCCTTGGACCGGAGCTAACGGCAGGCTGGAATCTCGGATCAGAAGGCCGATCCCACGAGGACCTTGGAATTTATGGGCCGACAAGCTCACCAAGTCGGAGTGAAAACCTTGAAACTCAGGGCAACCCTGCGGAATGAGCTGGGTGGCATCTGTATGAAACGTGATGCCACGGGCACGGCAAGCTTGTCCCACCTCGGCAATGGGCTGGAGTGCACCGACTTCGCTCTGGGCCGCTATCAGCGAAACCATGCGAGTTGGAGCCTCCAAAAGCTCGTCCAAAACCTCCAAACGAATCAGTCCCAGTTCATCAACGGGCCAGAACGCAACAGTCCAGCCCTTGCTCTTCAATTGATCTGCAGCGGCTAAAACAGCCGGATGTTCCACGCCAGACAACACGATGCGGCCAGGGGCATGGTTCGGCGCTGAACCAAGAAGTGCGAGATGAACGGACTCAGTGGCGCCTGAGGTAAAAATCAACTGATCGGGGGCAACTTCGAATCGCGCCGCGATCGTCCAACGCAATCGTTCCAGAAACTCAGCCGCCTTCACACCGGTGTTGTGCAAGCTGCTGGGGTTCCCCCAGGCCTCATGTTGGGCATCAACAACAGCCTCAATTACATCCTGCCGAGGCGGAGTCGTTGCAGCCGCATCCAGATAGATCTCAGCTTCCACCACGTTCAAAGCGCGAGCGTGTGCGCTGCTCTAAGGAATCGCTAGCCAGGTTCAACATCGAATCCAACGACGTGTCGTTGAGAAACGCTTGCACCTTTGCCAGTGCTGCCGCTTCATCCTCTGGGGAGGGAGCAGGGGTGTTTTCAACGGGAGTCGTGCCAGCGTTCGGTACTGGAGCCTTTGGGTCCAAAGGCGATGGGGCGGGCACCAATTCCGGTGTGATCACTCCATCGAACACGGCCTCTGCAGGCCCCGTCATCAAGACAGATCCGCTACGACCCGGCCAGGCAATCAGAAGAGGACCTCCAGGGAGCATCACCTCGGCGTGATCATCGGCGAGATCGAGCAGGACAGCTGCGACAAGCGTGGCGCAGGCACCTGTGCCACAGGCCAGGGTCGGACCAGCACCCCGTTCCCAGACGCGTATTTCCAGTTGGTCACGGGAGTGAACCTTGAGGAAATGCACATTGGTTTTGGCGGGAAAAGCGGGGTGCACTTCCAAGGCAGATCCCCATTCCTCGAAGGGAATCAGGCTTAGGTCATCAACGGGAACCACCACGTGGGGGTTGCCCATTCCGACCGATGCCACATTGAGCGGAACGCCATCGATCTCGAGGGATCCACGCGGGAGCCCTCCAACAGATTCAAGGGTGGTGGGGATCGACGTTGCTGCCAAAAACGGGGCGCCCATGTCCACCCGTAACTGTCCATCCGCCATCAACTCAGGCCGAATCATGCCTGCTGGGGTCTCAATCGCCCATCGACAGCCTGGAGCCTCTCCATCGGTGTCAGCCAGATAACGGGCAAGGCAGCGAATGCCATTGCCACACATCTCAGCTTCGGTGCCATCAGCATTGAAAATCCGCATGCGCAGATCCCCATCGGCCTGGGGCGGGAGCGCCAAAATCACGCCGTCACCCCCCACTCCAAACCGTCGATCACAAATCCGACGAATCCAGTTGGGATCAGGCTCCGCAATCGCAACATCCAGCTCACCTTGACGGCCCTCAAGAATCAGGAAGTCGTTGCCAAGACCCTGGTATTTGCTGAACTGCAACATGCTCTCCCTACGTGTGTTCTGAATTTTATGGAGACCACGCCACTTGATCCGAGTCTTCCGGGTGTGCGGATGCTGCAGAGCTGGATCCGCGAAGGTCTCGTTATCAGCATTGCTGTTCTCGATCAGGAGCGCATTGAAGGCCGTCTGATTTGGCAAGACCCTGAGTTTCTGGCGGTTGAACGTCTTGGCTCAACACGCCCTGTTTTGATTGCCCGCCGGCACATCACCTTGATTCGATCCATCGATTGATCAACAGGTGTATGGCACGATCGCAGCCAATGCCACATGCGGGTCCCGTGAACGCTGCCTCTTCTTCAGCTTCAGCTAACAGCTCCCCGCAGGACAACCGATACGACCCCACCGCCCTTGAGCAGCGCTGGAGGGACCGATGGAAAGACCAAGGGTTGGACGCAACAGAGACCGAGTCCAAGAAACCGGCCTTCTTTGCCCTTTCGATGTTTCCGTACCCGTCAGGGAGCCTGCATATGGGGCATGTACGGAACTATGTGATCACGGATGTGATCGCTCGTGTCCAGCGGATGCGTGGTGATTCGGTTTTGCATCCCATGGGCTGGGATGCCTTCGGATTGCCTGCCGAAAACGCTGCCATCGAACGCAATATTGACCCCGGTGAATGGACCGACCGAAATATCGACCAAATGCGTGACCAGCTCGATCGGCTTGGTTTATCCATCGACTGGAATCGTGAACAAGCCACATGCCATAGCGATTACTACCGCTGGACCCAATGGCTTTTCCTCGAATTATTTGATGGCGGACTGGCCTACAGAAAAAATGCCACGGTGAACTGGGATCCGGTGGATCAAACGGTGTTAGCCAATGAGCAGGTGGATGGTGATGGCCGCTCCTGGCGATCGGGTGCACTGGTCGAACAACGCCAACTCAACCAGTGGTTCCTTCGAATTACTGATTACGCCGAAGCGCTACTGAACGACCTCGACAAACTCAAGGGTTGGCCTGAACGGGTCCGCACCATGCAAGCCAACTGGATCGGACGCTCAGAAGGGGCCGAAATCACATTTCAAGTAGTAGGGGCCAATCAAGAATCAATCACGGTGTTCACCACCCGACCCGACACCTTGTCCGGGGCGAGTTATGTGGTGTTGGCTCCTGAGCATCGATTAGTAGAAACCCTGACAACGGACGAGAACCGAGCTTCCGTTGGTCAGTTCCGAAAGCGAGTGGCTCGGCTCAGCACGATCGAACGCACCAGCGACGAAGGGCCCAAGCAAGGGGTCGCCACTGGAGCCTGCGTCACCAACCCACTTACTGGCGAACAAATACCGGTTTGGATCGCCGATTACGTCTTGGCCGACTACGGAACAGGGGCGGTGATGGGCGTACCAGCCCATGACCAACGGGACATTCAATTCGCCAAAGCCCATGGATTGGCGATCCGTCAGGTGATCGATGCCGAGGGTGCCAAAGAAGCAATCGAAGCAGGAAAGGCATGGACAGAGCCAGGAACGCTGATCAACTCCGGCTCGTTTGATGGGCAGCCCTCAAACCAGGGCAAGGCATCCATCACGGGCCATGGAGAGACCGCCGGATGGGCCACCAGCAAAGTGACTTACAGGCTGCGGGATTGGTTGATTTCACGGCAGCGGTATTGGGGCTGCCCAATCCCCGTGATCCATTGCCCCACCTGCGGAGTTGTGCCCGTTCCACGGGAGGATTTGCCGGTGGAATTACCTCGAGGAATCGATCTTTCAGGAAAAGGCGGTTCACCCTTGAGCCAACAGACCGATTGGGTCAACGTGTCTTGCCCTTGCTGCGGTGGAGCGGCCAAGCGTGAAACCGACACCATGGACACCTTCATGTGCTCGTCGTGGTATTTCCTGCGTTTTGCCGACCCCCACAACACAGAACACCCCTTCAGCAAGGAGGCCGTCAGTCGTTGGTTACCGGTGAAGCAATACGTGGGAGGCATTGAACACGCCATCCTCCATCTCCTTTATTCGAGATTTTTCACCAAGGCACTCCGAGATCGTGGACTCATTGAGATCGATGAGCCCTTCGAGCGTCTGTTAACCCAGGGGATGGTGCAGGCCGTGACCTATCGCAATCCGACAACAGGCAAATACATCGCACCCGCGGATGTGACGAATCCGGAGGATCCCCGTGATCCCAATACCGGCGACAAGCTGGAGGTGCTGTTCGAGAAAATGTCGAAGTCGAAGTACAACGGCGTTGACCCTGCTGCGGTGATTGATCGCTATGGCGCAGACACGGCCCGCATGTTCATCCTGTTCAAGGCTCCTCCGGAGAAAGATCTGGAATGGGATGACGCCGATGTGGAAGGGCAATTCAGATTTCTGCAGCGACTCTGGCGTCTGGTTGAGAGTGCATCCTCAAGCCTGACAACTTTGGACGCGACAGAGCGTCCAAAGGATTTGACAGAACAGGAAGCCGGTGTTCGTCGAGCCCTTCACCTGGCAATCGATGCGGTGAGTGACGATCTCAACGATGAAATTCAACTGAATACAGCCATTTCTGAATTGATGAAGTTGTCGAACACGATCACATCAGCGGGACCCGATCGTCTTCGTTCTCCCATCCTCCAGGAGGCACTTTCCGGCTTGATTCGATTGCTGGCCCCGTTTGCACCCCACATTGCAGAAGAGTTCTGGAGTCGTCTCGGTGGCCACGGCAGCGTTCATCAACAACGCTGGCCATCGGTGGACGCCACCGCACTAATCCAAGACACCGTCTCCATCGTGATTCAGGTGAAGGGAAAAGTTCGTGGGAGCATCCAGGCGCCAGCTGATGCAGATAAAGCGACGCTGGAATCCATGGCACTGTCTAGTGATGTAGCGACTAAGTGGCTTGAGGGAGCCCCACCAAAACGCGTGATTGTGGTGCCTGGGAAACTCGTTAATCTTGTTCCCTAAGCCTTTGATTAAGGGCACTTAGCCAATACAACAACAACGATCTAAAAAATTAAGCAACATCAAGATTGAAAGCCGGTAAGGTCAATTCAGTCAGTTGAAGATATTTCCTTCATTGCCCCTTGCTGAAGCGCATTCCGGCAGGACTCGACCAGTCTCCTTGAGCGCTGTAATGGCGCTTATTGCCAGTGAGATGTCGCATGATCCAAAAAATGGATTCATCACTGCCATCATCGAGAACTTGCCGAATCTCCGACACAGTACGAGGCAATCCATCCTGCAGAACCTCCTCTACACGTTGTTGCAAATCAAGGATGTCTGCCGCAGCTTTCTTTCCAGCCTCGACACCAGGCTGGTGATAAGCATTCACATTCACCAACTCGCCATAAAGCCCAACCGCGCGCTCAAACAGAGCAACCAGAGCTCCCAGGCGGCGTTCATCGAAGCGCCGCATGGTGATCGTCATGTTTTGACGTCCACCTTCCGTAAGGGCTGATCGTGTTCCCTGCAAAAAGCCATCTAAGAAATCACCGGGACGTTCATTTTTGATTGCGGGGATGTCTTGGCTGTCTTCAAGCTCTTCAATAAATGTGGCAAAGAAGTTATCAACTCCATCACGCAATTGTTGAACATAGGCATGTTGATCGGTAGACCCTTTATTTCCATAAACAGCAATGCCTTGGTGCACAACATTGCCATCCCGATCAAGGCGCTTACCAAGCGACTCCATCACCAATTGTTGGAGATAGCGGCTGAACACCTCCAGCCGATCGCGATAGGGAAGAACCACCATGTCGCGACGACCTTTTCCGTCTCCTGCCACATACCAAGAGGCTGCCATCAGAGCAGCTGGATTCCGACGGCTATCGGCCACGCGGGTGGCTTCATC
>CERG01016737.1_pt1 | contig 9504 bp, 10 predicted proteins | sample 530861 | NCBI WGS metagenome assembly CERG01 (sample SAMEA2621037, study PRJEB7988) | marine metagenome | biome: marine biome (ENVO:00000447); feature: deep chlorophyll maximum layer (ENVO:xxxxxxxx); material: "saline water (ENVO:00002010), including plankton (ENVO:xxxxxxxx)" | depth 50 m
AGGTAAGGTGGCGTAGTATCCTTTGGCCCACCGCTGGGTGGTTTTATTACTGCGCAGAATTGAATATAAAATATTGAACTAAAAACTATAAAACTTCTAAAAAGAAAATAATAATTGCTTAGAGAGTTCATTGACGTTTCAAATTTATGGGAATTTCACTAATAAATGTCATATCTCTTTTGGTCAATCTAGCTTTAATACACCAAACATTTACTCCACAATTATATGCTTTATTCAATGCAGTACAAAAAACTGGGTCCCTGTCCCACATTGGTTGAAATACACTTGCATCTGAACGTTGAATTACAAAAATAATTCCTGCCTGACATCCACTTTTTACCAGTTTAGTTAATTCCTGAACATGTTTTTTACCTCTTTCAGTAATTGCATCAGGGAATTTTGCAATACTGTTTTCAACAAAAGTTACTGATTTCACCTCTAGGTAAAATGGTTTTTTCTCTTTATTCAATAATAAAAAGTCGAACCTATGTTTTCCATATTTTACTTCCTGTTTTTCAATTCTAAATCCTTTAAGAAACGATATATTATTTGATTCAATGCATTCTTTTATGAACTTGTTGGGTAATGTTGAAATAAGTGAAACTAATTCTCCGTTAAAATTTGTAAGTACAGTAGTATATTTTGTTTTTCTATTTTTAGAATATTTTTCTTTTCTCAAAAATAATTCTCTACCAGGAGTAAGTATTTCTTTTAAACGACCAGGGTCTGGTAAATGACTTTTAAAATATTTATTGCCAACTTTCACAATTGTTAAAAAACGATTTGGTCTTTCAACAAAAGTACCTTTGATTAATGGGCCTTCAATTTTCACTATTAAATTTCTTAGATATTTATAAATTATTCCATAAAGGAGTGAATCGAATAATTGTTTTTTATTGTGTAAATTTGTTGCAGCAATTACTATGCCTCTTGTTCCTTCATATATAAAAAAATTAGCGAGCTATAAGCCAGGGGCTAATATAGATGATATTAAAAAAGAAAAATCATTAATAAATGTAATAAAGCTGGCATCTAATGAAAACTCTATGGGCCCATCCCCAATGGCTGTGTCTGCAATTAATAAAAGTATAAATAAAATTAATCGTTATCCTGATGCTTCTGGTAAAAAACTTCGTAAAAAACTGGCATCAAAATTTAATGTTAAATCTGAAAATGTAATAATTGGTTCAGGCTCTGAGGGTATAATGTCAAACATATTAAGAACATTTTTATTAACTGATGACGAAATTATAGGGGCAGCAAATTCTTTTATTGGGTTTCGTGTATTAGCTACTGCAACTGGCAGAAAAATAAATTGGGTTAATATGAAAAATCATAAAATTGATCTCAATGAAATAATAAGAAATATTAATGATTATACAAAAATTATTTATATAGCAAATCCAGATAATCCAATGGGTACATATATCACAGATAAAGAGTTTGATAAGTTTTATCAATCTGTACCTGAGCGCGTATTAGTTATTCTTGATGAGGCTTATTTTGAATATGCAAATCATTTAGATGATTATCCAAATTCTATGACATATAGATATGATAATGTTATAACATTAAGAACTTTTTCTAAAGCATATGGGCTAGCGGGTCTAAGAATTGGCTATGGCTTCTCTCATGAAACCTTAATTAATAATTTACTGAAAGTAAAAGTTCCTTTTGACCCCTCTTTTACTGCTCAGGTTGGTGGGTTGGCAGCATTAGATGATGATGAATTCATGAATAAAACTATTAACTTAAATATAATTGAAAAGGAAAAAATAGAAACTAAGCTCGATGAATTAGGGATAGAGCGCATACCTTCTGCAGCTAATTTTATAACAACTCATTGGGATACTGAAATAAAAGCTAAAACCATAACACAAAAAATGCTAGATCGAGGAATTATATTAAGACATTTAGTATCTTTTGGTTGGCCAGAACACGTAAGAATTTCTATTGGATTAGAAAATGAGAACGAAAACTTTTTACAAACACTTGAAAAAATTATTTAATTATGAATACGTATAATATAAATGGGTTTGATTATTGTGAATTATATGTTAGTAATGCAAAACAGGCCGCTCATTTTTATCGTACTGCTTTAGGGTTCTTTCCAATTGCATATTGTGGTTTAGAGACTGGGTCTAGAGATCGTGTAAGCTATGTATTAAAGCAAAATCAAATTAGGTTTGTTCTTACATCGCCTTTAAAAAATAATTCAGAAATAAGCGAACATATTTCAAATCATGGAGATGGCGTTAAAGATGTATCATTTACAGTAAATGATGCTGAAGCAGCATGGAAAGAAAGTACTGAGCGTGGGGCTAAAAGTATTAGAAAACCTCAGTTATTGTCAGATGATAGAGGTGAAACTATAATTGCTACAATTAAAGCTTTTGGAGATACAAACCATACATTTGTACAAAGAGATAATTATAAAGGGGTTTTCTTACCGGGTTATGTTGTATTTGAAAATAATTTAATCGCTGACCCCACAGGACTTATTCATATTGATCATGTTGTAGGTAATCAGCCAAATGGTGAAATGCAGACTGTCTGCAATTTTTATGAAAAAGTTTTTGGTTGGCATCGATTTTGGTCAGCAGATGACAAAGATATATCGACCGATTATTCAGCTCTGCGTTCAATAGTAATGGCAAATGAAAATGAAAAAATTAAAATGCCTATAAATGAACCTGCTAAAGGGCTAAGAAAATCTCAAATACAAGAATTTATAGATTATTATAATAGTCCAGGTATTCAACATATTGCTATGTCAACAAAAGATATAATTGAAACTGTTACAAAACTAAGAGATAAAGGTGTTCAGTTTTTAAATACACCAAATTCATATTATGAAAATTTATCAGAGCGAGTAGGTGATATAGATGAGAATTTAGATGTAATTAAAGACTTGGGTATCTTAATAGATAAAGATGAAAATGGATATATGCTCCAAATTTTTACCCAACCTTTACAAGATAGGCCAACCCTTTTTTATGAAATTATTCAAAGAAAAGGCTCAAATAGTTTTGGTAAAGGAAACTTTAAAGCTCTTTTTGAATCTATAGAAAATGAACAGAAAAAACGTGGTAATTTATAACTAATAATTCAAATAGATTTTTAGACTATAGTAATGAAATTTGCAACATATACAACATTTAAAGGGGAAAAGCCTCGTTTTGGTTTTTTAATTGAGGATAGTGTTGTTGATGTGATGAGATCATCTATCTGGGTGAACGAAAATAATAAGAATTCAACTTTCCTATCCATACCTAGTACGTTAAAACTTGCTTTAAATGAATGGAATGAAAACTTGACTAAACTTATGGATTTGGAAAAACATATTTCAAACTTAGACTATTCTTCCCTGCAGGTTAATGGAAAGTCAGTATCAATAAATTTAAATAATGCTAATCTTCTCCCTCCAGTTCCAAATCCTTCAACTTTTAGAGATTTTTACGCATTCGAACAACACGTTAAAGCAGCAAGGAAATTAAGAGGACTTGAAATGAATCCCGATTGGTACAAAATACCAATCTTTTATTTCTCGAATACAACAGAATTATATGGACATAAGGAAGATATTCCTTATCCCATAGGAACAAAAGAATTAGATTTTGAATTAGAGATTGCAGTTATAATTGCTAATGGTGGAAAAAATATTGACAAAAAGAATGCAGATAAATTTATCGCTGGATATACAATATTAAATGATTGGTCTGCAAGAGACCTTCAACGTGAAGAGATGCAAATGAATCTTGGGCCGGCAAAAGGTAAAGATTTTGCAAATAGTTTTGGTCCATATATGGTCACTCCAGATGAATTAAGTGACAGTTGGAAGAATGATAAAATGAATCTCAGAATGACATGTTATGTGAATGATAAATTAATTTCAGATGGTAATACAAACGATCTCTATCATTCTTTTCCTACAATGCTACAACGCGCAAGTATGAATGTAGATCTAAAGCCAGGTGATTACATTGGTTCTGGGACTGTAGGTACTGGATGTATACTAGAATTAAGACCTGAATCAATAGGTGGTTGGTTAAAAAAAGGTGATACTGTGCGTCTAGAAATTGATTGTATAGGCGTACTAGAAAACACAATTATATAAACAATATGCCTTTTTACCAAAAAAGAGGGGAAATACCGAATAAAAGACATATTCAATTTCGGGATAAGAATAAAAATTTGTATTATGAAGAATTAATAAGCAGACAAGGCTTTAGCTCATTATATTCTAATACTTACCATATTAACCCTCCAACCATAATTAAAAAAGTAGGTAAGTTTAAACAAATTAAAAAAGAACGGGCACAAGAGGCCCACAGACATCATCATATAAGATCATTTGACTTGAAATCTGAAGGTGATGCAATAAGCTCTAGACTGCTACTTTTTTATAATGATGATGTAGACTTATCTATTGCCAAGGTAGATAAATCAATGAAAACGTTTTACCGCAATGGACATAATGATGAAATTATTTTCATCCAGAGAGGGTCTGGAAGTTTTTATTCTAACTTTGGAAACATGAAATTGAAACAAGGCGATTATGTTATTATTCCACGAGGCATAATATGGAAAATGAAAGTTGAAGAAAAAATGAGTCAATTTATTATTGAAACTAGTGGGCCAGTTGAGACACCTACAAAATATCGTAATAGCCATGGACAACTTTTAGAACATTCTCCTTACTCAGAAAGAGATATACGAACCACTCAATTAGATAAACCAATAATAGATGGACCTTCTATTATAAAAACTAAATTAAATAATGGGTTTCAAGAATATGAATATTCTCATCATCCTTTTGATATTATAGGTTGGGATGGTTACTATTACCCTTGGATATTAAATATTGATGATTTTATGCCTATAACTGGAAAAATTCATCAACCACCACCAGTTCATCAAACTTTTCAAGCTCCAGGATTAGTGGTTTGTTCATTTGTCCCTAGAATGTTTGATTATCATCCTGAAGCAATACCTGCACCATATGCCCATAGTAATATTGATTCTGATGAGATTCTATTTTATGCAGGAGGTGAATTCATGAGTAGAAATAATATCCAGGAAGGTTCTATAACCTTTCATCCCAGCGGATTACCACATGGCCCTCATCCAGGAAAAATTGAAGAGTCAATTGGAAAAGAGAAAACTAATGAACTTGCAGTTATGGTTGATACATTTAAACCTTTATCTATATCAGCTAAAGCAAAAGAAGCAGATGATATTGATTATCCAATGTCTTGGAAAAAATGATTATTGACCCAGCTAAATCATCTTTTCAAGATAATCATAAAATTATGATTGGATCAATATTACCTAGGCCTATAGCTCTTGTATCTACTATATCATTGGATGGAAATAATAATTTAGCTCCATTCTCATATTTTAATGGAGTCTGTTCTAATCCTCCTTCAATTATGTTTGCCCCTGCACGAAGAGGATATGATGGAAAAATAAAAGATACACTAAATAATATAGAATCAACAAAAGAGTTTGTAATTAATATCGTATCCGAAGATTTTGCTTCACAAATGGTATCATGTTCTACTGATTATGAACCAGAGATAGATGAATTTAATATTTCAGAACTCACTCCTATCAAAAGTACAAAAATTAAATCATCGCGTGTACAAGAAGCTCGAATCAGTTATGAATGCATATTGCAACAAATTATACCAGTTGGCAATTCCGGTCCAGGTGGTGGTTTTGTAGTCATTGGAGAAATAGTTCTATTTCATATTGATGATGAATTATATAATAATGGTTACATAAATATACAGAAATTAAACCCTATCGGTCGACTTGCTGGTGATAACTACACTCGTGTAAATGATACACTAGTTATAAAAAGAAAAATTAAACCAGATTAAAGATAAATAATGTCTGAATCAGTTTCAGACCGAATTTATAATGCCCAATGCCTTGGGAATATTGAACCGGTCGAATATATAGTCCCTTATCCTAATATTTTTTCGTTGTTAGAAGGTGAAAATGTAAAGTTTGGAGATAATTATTTATTTTTGGATCAAAAAATAACTAATAATGATTTTTTAATACTTATAAATCAGGCTTCTAATTGGTTTAGTGAAAAAAAGATTGGTACTAAAAATAGAATTGTAATCGAAAATATTGATTTTCCAATTGCTGAAATTATTATTTTTGCAATTTGGGCAACTGGTAATTCAGCAATCATTTCAAATGAATTAATTAGTAAAAAGAATTTTGATATGCTTAAACCAAAAATGATTCTTAATAATTCAAACTGCCCTTCAATAAAATTATTACAAAAATATTCGAGTGAATTTACTCCATTATTTAGAGCATCTTTGCATCATGAAGCATTATTATTTTATAAAAAGAATAAATTTATTCAACTTAGTCATTATAATCTTTTAGTAAATACAAATGGTATATATAAACATCTAGATTTAAAAAGAGGAACAACATTAAAAATAAACCTTCCTTCTACATCTACAGCATGGATAATTCTTCAGATATTATTACCATTGTACGCAGGAATAGCTATTTCTGATAAAAACCCTGATTTAATAATTGGTCTAGAAAAACAATATAATAAAGCTGATTATTTAATAAAAATGCGATGGGGTACGATTTCAAAACAGTTAAATATTATTCATATTCTGGAAGAAAATACTGGTGTAATCTCTTTCGGAGATAAACCAATTCATATGACATCTATTGAAATAAAAAAAAATAAAATAAGTGTAAAAGGTCATTCGATAATGATGGGATATACTAATATGAAAAGTAATTCTGAAATTTTTAAAGACAGTTCGATGATCATTCAAAATAACTCAGAATAAATTATCATTTACATACTTAAGCATTTCAGACTGGGTTCTTAAATGTCCTAATCGAGTTTCAATATTAATATATCGAATATTTTTTCTATAAGCGTACCAGGATAAAGAACCATCATCATTTTCAATTTGCTTATCTTGCAATACAACATTGAATGGTGATTTTTTTAATAAATCATAATCTTCTTTATTAGTGCAAATAAAAAAATTATGATGATGGGGATGATTTGTATTTTTTATTGAAACTTCTGTACTCAAAGGAATTTCATTATCTATTGAATACTCACGAATATTATTATGTAAAGAAATTAATAGCCCTCCGTCTGGTGGAGAAATACTCTTAAAAAAATTTTCTCTATCATTGCTAATTAATTCAATAGTTTTATTTATTTGAGATTTTGAAATATTTCTATTTAATTTTTTGAGATTTTTTTTCACACCAACATTGGTAAATATTCGATTTGGATCTAACATATATCCATTAATTAAAACTTCTCTTTCCTTATTATTAATTAGAAAAGCAGTTCCATGATTTTCTTTCAAATATTTTCTGATCAATAATTCTGCAGTTTTCTCATCTCCATGTATCCATATATATCTTCTATTAGATTCTCCATTAATTAAAATCTCAAATTTCACACCAGCAAAATCAATGAAATTATTAATTTTATCCTTACCATGAAGACAGATGGATGAAAGCATTAAAAGAATTATAGAGAATAATAAATAATTATTTCTCTTTATTGATAATATTTTTTTCAAGATAATACTTTATTTAATGTTTTTGAATTAATATTTCCCCCACATATTACAATCACAACCCTTTTCCCAAAAAATTTATTTTTTCTTTTAATCAATGCTGCAATTGCAGCTCCAGCAGAACCTTCAATTAATTGATGATGATCATTAATTGCATTCTTAATACCTAACTTAATTTCATTCTCTGTAACTAAAACAAAATCATCAATAATTTCTTTACAAATATCAAATGTAATTGATCCTTCTTCAACCCCTCCAGCTGTTCCATCTGATAATGTTTCTTTTGATGGAAGATCTAGTATCCTACCTGCATTAAGAGATTCATACATAACACAAGAGTTTTTTGGTGAACAAGCAATAATTCCCGCTCTAGGTTGAACTTGCTTTAAATAACCGCCTATACCGGATATGAGCCCACCGCCTCCAACAGATATAATTACTTTATCTATATTGTTTAATTGATTATCCAGTTCAACCCCAATAGTCCCTTGACCTGCAACTATCATGGGATCATTATAAGGTGATATGTATGTGGAGCCATAATTATTTGAAATTTCTTGTGCTCTAAATTCTGATTCAATACAATCTTTTCCATAAAATTCAACCATGCCACCTAATTTTTTAATATTCTCTAGTTTATTACTTGCTATATTTTTTGGAACAATAATTTTCCCCTGCACATCTAAAATTTTCATTGCCAAAGAAACAGCTGCTCCATGATTTCCGGTGGATGCAGTTACAATTCCATTATTTCTTTGACTAGAGCTAAGTGAGGTTAATTTACTTATCGCACCTCGAAATTTAAATGATCCTGTTTTTTGAATATTTTCGAGTTTAAGATATACTTCCCCTTTAATTAATTTGCTTAAAGAGGGTGAATAATCTAAAGGTGTTTTACGTATATAATTTTTTGACCGATCATAGGATGCGAGCACATCATCAGGAAATGTTATCATAAAGTTTTATTTGAAAACAAACGTTATAAAGAATTAAATATAGATTACAAATAATCTAATAGTATTTATTCAAGAACAAAAAAATATTTCTTTAAATAATAATATACTATTGTCCTTGATCTTCAAGAAAAAGAGCTTTATTCACATTTGCAAAAAATTGTCGAAAGAATTCTGGCTCATGTATTCCCCCAGTGCTCAATATTTTACCATCTTGTTCGATTTCACCGCTTGCGCTAACACGAATCTTTGTATTGGCATCATTAATATCATTAAGATTGATCGTAACCTTATATCGAAAAATACGAGGACCAACTGGACCTGAATCACCATTACTTCCTCCTGAACCTAAATTAATAGTATGACCATCTCTATCCCTGCGTTTATCACCACTATCATCATCATCAAAAATAAGATTTAAAAGTATAATCGCTGCTCCTGCTATAAAAACAATAGGTATCAATGCCCCTAAACCAGAAACTTGATTATTATTAGCAGGATTATCGACAGATAGTGGAGCCTGACCCTTTTCTGTAGTTCTACTTGCAGTAATTAGTCCAATATCTGAATTCAAGACATCGATTGTATAATCCATATCTTGTAATGCATTAATAGATGCCTTCAAAACTGTTTTCATGTCCTTAGAAAAACTGCGTGTTTCCATGGCGCGAGCTACTGCAGTAGGAGGTTTAACGGTTGGTTTTTGCGGAGAGGCACAACCAATTAATGATGTACATAAATAAAGAATTAATGAACTATGCAGTATTTTACCCTTCAAAGTAGAAGGGTATAATAAACGATGAAACATCTAATATTTTAAACTTTGATATGTAAAATCCAATACGTTCTTTTTGTCATCGAAAGTAATAATCACAGTAAGCGATTTTGAAGAAGAACTACTTGAAGCATTACTTTTACCGAAAAATAAGAACCAAAACCCTCCTGATTCTGAATTT
>CERG01017554.1_pt1 | contig 9479 bp, 5 predicted proteins | sample 530861 | NCBI WGS metagenome assembly CERG01 (sample SAMEA2621037, study PRJEB7988) | marine metagenome | biome: marine biome (ENVO:00000447); feature: deep chlorophyll maximum layer (ENVO:xxxxxxxx); material: "saline water (ENVO:00002010), including plankton (ENVO:xxxxxxxx)" | depth 50 m
AGTTGATTTCTGATATACTTAATACAAAAACTAAAAGTAAAAAAGAAAGGCTCATAAAACAGTCTCTTGATCTTGCTAAATTATCTCAAAATCTTTTAAAGGGTGAAGATTTAACCAAATTCATTAAAAGAAGTTTTGATCTTATTAAATAAGTTAATTTTGTAAGATGAAATTATATTATATTCTTTTTTTATTATTTATAATTGGATGTGTAGATGAATCACAAAAATCAACTATAAATCTTGATGTTAAAGGTCTTAAAAAAGGGACATTAGTTTTGAAAAAACTTAGCGACTCATCATTCGTAAAGTTAGATTCATTCATTGTTAATTCGGGTGATAAAATTAATTTTAGTGTATTATTGGATCAGCCTGAAATGTTATTCATTGATTTAAAACTAAATGAAGGTTCTGAAATAAAAACATTGAATTTTTTTGCTGAAAAATCTAAAATGGATATAGTAACTAATCTGGAAAACTTTGGTTATGAACTTGTTGTAAAAGGATCTAAAAATGATTCTATATATAGAAATTATATTTCATTAAATAAAAAATTTAATGACCAGAAATTAGATTTATTTAAAAGATCTTTTGAAAAATCTAAATCAAATGATTTAGATAGTTTAAAAATTATTGAGGACTTAGTCGTAAATATCAATAAACGACAATTTCTCCATAATGCAAATTTTGCAGTTAGAAATTCTGAATTTGAATTATCACCTTACATAGCTGTAACAGATTTATATGAATCTAAAAAAATATTAGATACAGTATATAAATCTCTGAGTGCAAGAATTAAAAATTCTAAATACGCTAAACAATTAAAATCAATTATTGATTAGCCTGAATATTCAATAAAGTTTCTAGGAGTTTCATATAGTACTATAGAAAGATCACAATCCATTTGAATTGCTTTATTAAGTCTATTCCATATGAAGATAGCTAAATTTTCAGTAGAAGGTATTAAGTTTTTAAAGTATGGAATATCAAGGTTTAAATTCTTATGATCAAGTACATCCTCAACTTCTTCTTTAATAATTTTTTTAAGTACTGATAGGTCCATGACCATACCTGTTTCAATATCTATATCGCCAGTTACTTTTACAACAAGTTCGTAATTATGTCCATGATAATTTTCATATGAACATTTACCAAATACTTTTAAGTTTTTTTCTTTAGTCCAATTTTGATTAGCTAACTTATGAGCTGAATTGAAGTGAGCTTTTCTACAAACTGTTATTTTCATAATCTTCAAAATATTTAAAATAATTATTAATCATGATTTGCAACCAGACTGTAAAGTTACCTGGATTTTTTTCAATCTGAGCCTTTAAATCTGAAATTTTAATCCATTTATAATCTATTGCTTCATCAGGGTTTAAAATTGGTTGATTATTACTAATCCCAAACAGAACATGATCATACTCATATTCAGAAAACCCATTATCAAATTCAGCTTGATATATAAATGAAAATACTTCATTTAAATTTGCCTTAATACCCATTTCTTCAACAAGTCTTTTTTTTGCGGACTCAACTAAGCTTAAATTTTCTAGAGGATGACTACAACAAGTATTTGTCCATAAATTACCAGAATGATATTTATTTGGTGCTCTCTTTTGTAATAAAATTTCAAAAGAGTCATTGAATATAAAAATTGAAAAAGCTCTATGTAATAAATTTTTCTTGTGAGCTAAAATTTTTTCTTCTAAACCTATTTGATTATTATTTTCATCAACTAAAATAACATAGTCATTCATTTATAAACAATTATGCTTCTCCTTTTGGCCCAAAACTAATTGGAAACACCTCTTTTTTAAAATTCTTAATTTCTCCAAAAGAAGATTCAAATTTATTTAAATTTTCATCAAGAGCTTTAATGAATTTTTTTACGTGTTCAGGTGTTAAAATTATTCTAGATCTAACTTTAGCCTTAGGTGTACCAGGCATGACGTTGATAAAATCTAAAACAAACTCAGTTGGAGAATGATTAACAATAACAAGATTAGAATAAGAACCTTGAGCTATACTTTCATCAAGCTCAATATTGATATTTTTGTTTGAAGGATTATTCTTCTTCATTGAATCGAATTCTTTTGCTTTCTAATAGATCTTCGTATTCATCAACATAACCTACAATTATATCATCATATTCGCGATTTCCAGTTCCTGCAGGAATCTTGTGTCCAACAATTACGTTTTCTTTAAGACCCTCAAGATTATCTACTCTACCATTAACAGCAGCTTCATTCAGTACTTTAGTTGTTTCTTGGAATGATGCAGCTGAAATAAATGATTTCGTTTGTAGAGAGGCTCTAGTTATTCCCTGTAAAATTGGAAAACCTGTAGCATTTATTGCATCACGAGCTACAACAAGTTCTTTATCTTCTCTTTTCAATAGTGAGTTCTCATCTCTTAATTCTCTAGCAGTAATAATTTGTCCCACTTTTAAATTTTCAGAATTACCGACAGATTCAATAACCTTTTTGCCAAATAAATTATCATTTTCAGTTATAAACTCGTTCTTATGAATAATTTGACCCTCTAAAAATATTGAATCTCCTGAATCTTGAATTTTAACTTTTTGCATCATTTGTCTAACTAAGACTTCAAAGTGCTTGTCATTAATTTTTACACCTTGCAATCTATAAACTTCTTGAACTTCGTTAACAAGATACTGCTGAACAGCAGAAGGACCTTTTATATTAAGTATATCATTTGGAGTAATTGAACCATCGGAAAGAGGCATACCAGCTTTTACAAAATCATTTTCTTGTACAAGAATTTGATTAGATAATTTAACAAGATATTTCTTAATCTCACCTGTTTTAGATTCTACAATAATTTCTCTATTTCCACGTTTAATTTTACCGAATGAAATGACTCCATCAATTTCACTAACGACAGCTGGATTTGATGGATTTCTAGCTTCAAAAAGTTCAGTAACTCTTGGAAGACCACCTGTAATATCTCCAGATTTTGCAGATTTTCTTGGTATTTTCACTAAAATTTTACCATTTTCAACTTTTTCTGCATCATCAACCATTATATGTGCTCCTACAGGTAAATTATAGGTTCTAATATTATTTCCTTTATTATCATTAATTAATAGTGTTGGGATCAACTTTTTATTTCTACTCTCAGAAATAACTTTTTCTTTAAAACCTGTTTGCTCATCTATTTCAACCTGATAAGTAATACCTTGTTCTATATTTTCATATTGTACATTACCTCCAAATTCAGAAATTATCACTCCATTATATGGATCCCAAGAACAAACTACATCATCTTTTTTAATTTTTTTACCATTTTTAACTAAGATTGATGAACCGTAAGGAATAATATTTGAACTCAATACTACTCCAGATTTTTCATCAAGAACTTTAATTTCACAAGTTCTAGATATTACCAAATCAATAGCTTTACCGTCATTATCTTTAGTTTTAACAACCTTTAAGTCATCAATTTCAGTAACTCCATCAAATTTTGATATCAACTGATTTTCTTCAGAAATATTTCCTGCAATACCACCAACATGGAATGTTCTTAATGTAAGCTGAGTACCAGGTTCTCCAATTGATTGTGCTGCAACAACTCCTACAGCTTCTCCAATTTGAACCATTTTTCCAGTAGCGAGATTTCTTCCATAACACTTTACACATAAACCTCTTTTAGCTTCACATGTAAGTGGAGATCTAACATCAATTGAATCAATTGGTAATTTTTCAATCATTTCAACATCCATTTCAGTTATTTCTTGACCAGCGTTAATAAAGATCTCATTTGTTAATGGATTGTATACGTCATGTAATGATACTCTACCTAAAACTCTTTCACCAAGCGTTTCAACAACTTCTTCATTCTTTTTTAGAGCTTTCACAGAAACACCCCTTAAAGTATTGCAATCTTCAATGTTAATTATAACATCTTGTGCAACATCAACTAATCTTCTTGTTAAATATCCAGCATCAGCAGTTTTTAAAGCAGTATCGGCTAAACCTTTCCTTGCTCCGTGAGTTGAAATAAAGTATTCTAAAATTGATAAACCTTCTTTAAAATTAGATAGAATAGGGTTTTCAATAATTTCCCCACCACCTGCACTAGCTTTTTTAGGTTTAGCCATTAAACCTCTCATACCAGTTAACTGTCTAATTTGTTCTTTTGATCCTCTTGCACCTGAATCTAACATCATGTAAACTGAATTGAAACCTTGTTGGTCTTCTCTAATCCTTTTCATTGCTAATTCTGTCAAGGAAGCGTTTGAAGATGTCCAAACATCAATAACTTGATTATATCTCTCATTATTGGTAATTAAACCCATATTATAATTTGAAATTATAGAATCAACTTCTTTGTTTGCAGAATCAATCATTGTATGTTTTTCATTTGGAATGATTATATCTCCCAAACTAAAAGATAAGCCTCCTTTAAATGCAAAAGTGAATCCCATTTCTTTAATTTTATCAAGAAAATCTGCAGTTTCAGGTACACTTGTTAGTTTAAGAATTCTACCAATAATATCTCTTAAGGATTTCTTTGTAAGTACTTCATTGATGTAACCAGCTTTTTCAGGAACAACTTCATTAAATAAAACTCTTCCAACTGTTGTCTCAATGAGTTTCATTTCTAATTCATCATTATCGTTTAAATCATTTGCTCTAACCTTGATTGATGCATTTAAATCAGCTTTATTCTCATTAAAGGCAATTTTAACCTCTTCAAAAGAATAAAAAACTAATCCTTCACCTTTAACGATCATTTCTTTAGTAGACTTTTTTTCTTTTGTCATATAATATAATCCAAGAACCATATCTTGCGATGGAACAGTTATTGGAGATCCATTAGCAGGATTTAAAATATTATGGGATGCTAACATCAATAATTGTGACTCTAATATAGCCTCTGGTCCAAGTGGAAGATGAACTGCCATTTGATCACCGTCAAAGTCAGCATTAAATGCAGTACAAACTAAAGGATGTACTTGAATTGCTTTACCCTCAATTAATATTGGTTGAAATGCTTGAATACCCAACCTGTGCAAGGTTGGAGCTCTATTTAATAAGACAGGGTGACCTTTAAGAACATTTTCTAAAATATCCCAAACTAAAGGTTCTCTCTTATCAATAATTTTTTTTGCAGACTTAACAGTCTTTACAATTCCTCTTTCAATTAATTTTTTTACAATAAAAGGCTTATAAAGTTCAGCTGCCATATCTTTAGGCAAACCACATTCATAAAGTTTTAAAGTTGGACCACCTACAATTACGGATCTAGCAGAGTAATCAACTCTTTTACCAAGAAGGTTTTGTCTAAATCTACCTTGTTTACCCTTTAAAGAATCTGAAAGTGATTTTAAAGGCCTATTTGCCTCAGTCTTTACAGCAGAAGATTTTCTAGTGTTATCGAATAAAGAGTCTACAGATTCTTGTAACATTCTTTTTTCATTTCTTAATATGACCTCAGGAGCTTTAATTTCAACTAATCTTTTAAGTCTGTTATTTCTAATTATAACTCTTCTGTATAGATCATTAAGATCTGAAGTTGCAAACCTACCTCCATCAAGGGGAACAAGTGGTCTTAGTTCTGGTGGAATGACTGGAATAGCCTTCAAAATCATCCATTCTGGCTTATTCTCTTTTGTAAGATTTGCTTCTCTTAAGGACTCAACAACTTGTAACCTTTTAAGAGCTTCTGTTTTTCTTTGTTTTGAAGTTTCATTATTTGCCTTGTGTCTCAGTTCATAAGAAAGCTCATCTAAATCAATTCTTGATAAAAGCTCTATCAAACATTCAGCACCCATTTTAGCAATAAATTTTTGAGGGTCATTATCATCTAAAAATTGATTTTCTGGTGGTAACTTTTCTAAAATATTTAAATATTCTTCCTCAGTTAAAAAATCCATTTTATTTAATGGATTACCCTCTTGATCTAAAGCTGCACCAGGCTGAACAACAACATATCTTTCATAATAAATTATCATATCCAACTTTTTCGTTGGAAGACCAAGCAGATAACCTATTTTGTTAGGCAATGATCTAAAATACCATATATGGGCAACTGGAACTACGAGATTAATATGTCCCACTCTATCTCTTCTAACTTTTTTTTCAGTTACTTCAACACCACATCTATCACAAACAATTCCCTTATATCTTATTCTTTTATATTTTCCACAGGCACATTCATAATCTTTGACAGGACCAAAAATTCTTTCACAAAATAAGCCATCTCTTTCAGGCTTATGAGTTCTATAATTAATAGTTTCAGGCTTAAGAACTTCACCTCTTGATGAGGCTAATATAGTTTCAGGGGAAGCTAATCCTATTGAAATTTTATTAAATTTTTTTGTTTTATTTAATTCCATATGTGATATATATTTATTCTTCTAATCTTATATCTAAGCCTAAACCTTTAAGTTCATGCATTAATACATTAAATGACTCGGGTAAACCTGAATCAGGCATTCTTTCTCCTTTAACAATAGCCTCATAGGCTTTAGCACGTCCTATTACATCATCAGATTTGATTGTTAAAATTTCTTGTAGAGTACTAGATGCACCATAAGCCTCTAGTGCCCAAACTTCCATTTCTCCAAATCTCTGGCCACCAAATTGAGCTTTACCTCCCAATGGTTGTTGTGTTATTAAAGAGTATGGTCCAATCGATCTTGAATGCATTTTATCTTCAACCATATGCCCAAGCTTAAGCATATAGATGACTCCAACAGTAGCAGGTTGATCAAATTTTTCACCTGTTCCACCGTCATATAAATAAGTATTACCATACCTAGGAACACCTGCTTCATCAGTTAAAGAGTTTATTTCATCAATTGTAGCTCCATCAAAAATTGGAGTGGAGAATTTTTTTCCTAGATTTAAACCAGCCCAACCTAAAACAGTTTCATAAATTTGGCCAATGTTCATTCTTGACGGAACACCAAGTGGATTCAATACGATATCTACTGGAGTTCCATCTTCTAGGAATGGCATATCTTCTTGCCTTACAATTCTAGCAACGATACCCTTGTTACCATGTCTACCAGCCATTTTATCTCCAACTTTTAACTTTCTTTTTTTAGCAACATATACCTTTGCTAACTTCATTATACCTGGTGGTAACTCATCACCAACAGAAATAGTAAACTTTTCTCTTCTCAACATTCCTTGTAGGTCGTTCTCCTTTATTTTATAATTATGAAGAAGAGTTGATACTAGATTATTTACTTTCTTGTCAACGCTCCAAATGGAATCCATTAAGTGTGTATAATCATCAATTTGATTCAAAAGTTTTAAAGAATACTTTTTTCCTTTTGGAATTAATTCTTCGCCAAGATCATTAAAAATACCTTGACAAGTTTTTCCGTTAATAATTGAATAGAGTTTTTCAATCATCTTACTTTTTAAATCTTGAAATAAAGTGTCGTAATCGCTTTCAAGTTTTTTAAGTTGATCTTTATCTTCAGCTCTTTTTCTCTTATCTTTTATAGTTCTTGTAAATAATTTTTTATCGATAACGATACCATTCAAAGATGGAGGAGCTTTCAAAGATGCATCTTTAACATCACCTGCCTTGTCTCCAAAAATAGCACGTAGTAACTTTTCTTCAGGCGTAGGATCAGATTCGCCCTTTGGAGTTATTTTTCCAATAAGGATATCTCCAGATTTAACTTCAGCCCCAATTCTAATCATTCCATTTTCATCAAGCTCACTAGTAGCTTCTTCACTAATATTAGGAATATCACTTGTTAATTCTTCCATACCTAGTTTAGTATCTCTGACATCTAAAGAATATTCATCAATATGCACTGATGTAAAATAATCATCTCTAACAACTTTTTCAGAAATAACTATGGCATCCTCAAAATTATAACCTTTCCAAGGCATAAATGCAACCTTAAGATTCCTTCCTAATGCTAACTCACCAGCTTTTGTGGCATAACCTTCACAAAGCACTTGTCCTTTAGAAACTTTATCTCCTTTCTTTACGATAGGAGTTAAATTTATACAGGTACCTTGATTTGTCTTTCTAAACTTAATTAAAGAGTAAGTTTTTTCATCAGATTCAAAACTTGTTAGCTTTTGATCTTTAGTCATATCATACTTGATTGTGATTTTTTGTGAATCAACATATGTTACTTTTCCGTCCATATCAGCATTCAAAAGAACTCTAGAGTCTGAGGCAACTTGTTTTTCCAAACCAGTACCAACAATCGGTGACTCAGGTCTCATTAAGGGAACAGATTGTCGCATCATGTTAGATCCCATCAAAGCTCTGTTTGCATCATCGTGCTCCAAAAATGGAATTAAAGAGGCAGAAATCGATGCAATTTGATTTGGAGCAACATCGACATAATTTACATCTTTAGGTTCAACAACAGGATAATCTGCTTCAAGTCGTGCAATAACCTTTTTATCTAAAATCTTACCGTCTTTGTCTCTGTTAATATTTGCTTGAGTTATATATTTTCCCTCCTCTTCTTCTGCTGATAAATACTTGACATTTTTGAGGTCAATTTTACCTTTTTCAACTTCTCTGTAAGGAGTTTCAATAAAACCTAAGTTATTGACTTTAGCAAATACACTTAATGATGAAATTAATCCAATATTTGGACCTTCAGGTGTTTCAATTGGGCATAATCTACCATAATGTGTATAATGAACATCTCTAACTTCAAATCCAGCTCTTTCTCTTGATAAACCTCCTGGCCCTAATGCTGAAAGCCTTCTTTTATGAGTTAGTTCAGCTAATGGGTTTGTTTGATCCATAAATTGAGATAACTGGTTAGTTCCAAAGAATGTATTAATTACTGACGATAAAGTTTTAGCATTTATTAAGTCAATTGGTGTAAATACTTCGTTATCTCTAACATTCATTCTCTCTCTAATAGTTCTAGCCATTCTTGAAAGGCCAACCCCAAATTGACCTGAGAGTTGTTCCCCAACTGTTCGGACTCTTCTATTAGATAAGTGATCTATATCATCAATTTCAGATTTTGAATTTATTAATTCAATAAGAAATTTTATTATTGTAATTATATCTTGTTTCGTTAGAACTAGGTTCTCCATATCAATATCAAGACCTAATTTTTTATTCATTCTATATCTACCGACTTCACCTAGATTATATCTTTGTTCAGAGAAAAATAACTTATCTATTATTCCTCTGGCAGTTTCTTCATCTGGCGGTTCAGCATTTCTCAGTTGACGATATACATGTTCTATAGCTTCTTTTTCTGAATTAGTAGGGTCTTTTTGTAAAGTATTATGAATTATAGCGTACTCAGACTTATCATCAAATTCTTTATTAATTAATACAGATTTAGTATTTGATTCTAAAATTAATTCAATATTTTCCTTATCTATAATTGTATCTCTATCAAGTATTACTTCATTTCTTTCAATAGAAATAACCTCACCAGTATCCTCATCAACAAAATCTTCATACCAAGAATTTAAAACTCTTGCAGCAAGTTTTCTTCCA
>CERG01050106.1_pt1 | contig 9455 bp, 7 predicted proteins | sample 530861 | NCBI WGS metagenome assembly CERG01 (sample SAMEA2621037, study PRJEB7988) | marine metagenome | biome: marine biome (ENVO:00000447); feature: deep chlorophyll maximum layer (ENVO:xxxxxxxx); material: "saline water (ENVO:00002010), including plankton (ENVO:xxxxxxxx)" | depth 50 m
GTTCTCAGGGAAGAAAAAGTGACCGAAGCACGAATAGCACGAATAGTATCTATCATATCCAGTCGAGAAGCTAGACATATTGTCGAACGAAAGGTCCATAGCGCTGCCACGCTTTGCCCACCTCTGAGGCCCAACCTCTGAATTCAGGATGCATCTGAGGAGCGCAGTAAGTATCTATTGGGATGGAAGCGACTGGCATATCCTTGGCCACGGCGAGCGGAAGGTATACGCTTTTCATCATGCAGTGAGACGTTACATATGAGTGGAAATGCCACAGAAATGATGGGACGAAGATCCAGAGCACGAAAGCGGGGACGTACGCCGCCTTGATCAGCAGGTAAAAGGACATGAACATCTGGTACAGCAGAAGGGAAGTCACGATCCTGCTGAACAATGCGGGAAATAGCATGGCTCCAGATTCGTAAGCTCGGACAAAGACATAGCACAGTTGATATCGCCACACCAACCAAGCGAGTAAGAAGTACGCAAAGCCTAGAGGGGTGATCAGTGGAGACGCTGTGGAGAAAACCAAGCAAATTAGAAAGATCAGCTGCTGCGTCCCATAGTGGCTCCCGTATCTGTGGGAGCGCGGCGAAAAGTACGTGGTGAGGTCTCGCTTGATCCTGCCACTCCAGGCAAACCTTCTGCCGCATCCCGTCACAAACCATACCAAGACACCCCCGTGGGGCAGAAGTAGTCTCAATGGCTCGAGCATGAACGCATTAGTAGAAATATAAGCAAGGAAAAAGCCCGAAGATTGGGGCACGGCGTAACCGAGCAATGTGAAGATGGAGGACGGGCTGGAAATCATCAATTCCAACTGAGAGAAAAAGCTGCCTGCCAGCATTCCACCTGCGAGGACGTTCAAGCAGGAATACAGATAAAACCAACGGAATACTTTCCGATCTATTCCACTGAGAGTAATCTCCGAACCCTCATACAGAGCGACGAAAGCGAAGCCGAACGGCACCACAATTGCATTCCACGTGGCCAAAAGCAAGCTCGGTATCCAAGCCGTGAGTAAGCGAAAGAAGAAGGTTTGCTGACCGTCCCCATCATTATCACAGTACCATTCGCTGTTCAAAACATCTGAGTTTTCTGCACACAAAGCTGCACTCAATGCCACCATGCTGCTTGTGAACACACCGATAGGAAATGATACGATGAAGGTAACTGCCAGTTTTGCTACGGTCGAGCGCAGCCACCTTTGTCCCGGGCCAAGCCACAATGATTGGAAGTTGACATCGTCCGGTGCTGGAGCCGCGGTAACGTTCCATGCGCGTTCACCACCAGGATCCTGTAAAAGCGTCTGAGCGGCTATCGCAGCGGAAGCTTGCGATCTGAACAAGATGATGTACGAAAAACCACTTCGCGGATCTGTCTTTGAATCTGCCTGCGCCTTCTTCACGTCAGAAAATAGCGAAGTTATCTTCTCTGAAAGAGAGTCTCGTCTCGATAGCATCTTGTTCATGCGCTTCGACTCAGGGTTCCGAGAAGTGGTGATACGCTCCTCCAGACGTAAGAGGCATAGCTGTGTATGGTCGAGCTTTTCTAAAAGGGCATCGACGATTGCATGATGCAGCACGGGGACCGCTGCGATCACATCAGGAAACATGGAGCGGAACGAGTTTGAGACCTCCACACCCGTAGATTCAGTGACGTTGGTGACTATCACAGCATACTGCTGAGCCTTCGCAGTCCATGTCGATGATGCAAACGAGCCAACCATTCCACTTCCAGGGACGAGCACGTGCTGTCTTTGATAAATTGACATCTCCGAATGGATCTCCGAGACCTCGAGATTATCTGACTTTTCGACGCTGCTCTCCTCATGTAGCTCGTGCTCACCTGCCGAGCATTCAGCCGCCTGGATATGACTTGAGAGTTGTCGACTGAGAAGCGACTCTATTCTTCCAGATCCAACTTTTTCGGATGCGGGCTGACTAGCCACAGAAGAGGTTGTGCTTCGGTTAGTCTCCTCGTCTTCAAAGTGTCGCTCCTGGAGGGAATGTCCGAGCCACGCGTGGCGATCTGCTCTGAAATCGTTTGCATAGACGTAGAGCAAAGCGCAAACGAATAAGGTCGTCAGCACGACCACTGCGGCGTGAATCCACATCAGAGGGGACCCGACAGGGATGTTTGTCATCGACAATTTGTCAGTGGACGACATATCTCCAATGATAATCGCCTCTTGCGATATGACCTTCCCAAGATAAAAGTTCACCGGCATAAAGACTCCGCAGTTGATGACTGCCACGAACGTAATGATAGTCAACACGAGAACATTCGACCTGTCGAAGTATAGTGCGTCGAGTCCCGCGGTGTCGTAGAGCGTACGCTGATTCATATTCACGACGTCAAGCACCCAGCCAAACAGGTTCCAGGGGTGCGTTCGCAGGGGAGGTGGTTTGTTGATAGCTGCTATCCTGGGGTGAAAGAGCCGCGTTCGATACACCTTACAGTGATGTCTTACCAAGCTGAAGAGTATCAGGCACGCCAGACCGATGGATGCACTCATGATCATCGCGTTGCGAGTATCTTTCCAAGATCGCTTGGTGTTCGCACAGTACCACTCTTTACACGCTGCACGGCGAGGGGTCGGCGGGTGAAAACAAAGAGGAAGGAGTTGTTCTGAAGAGCTCACCTGTGAGAGTGATGTTCGTGTCCATCACGACGCCAGGCGTCAGGGCGATGTCCAGCGCATTTTGTGATGTCGTATCCTGTGTATCTGAGTCATTCATGTCGGCTTGAGCGCGAGTGAGAGTGAGGCGAGCCCACACCAAAAAAACACTGCTTCCGAGGCGAAACCCGGGCAGCTTTTCGTTTGATTTCCCGAAGCGACGCGAGGAAAGTGCCGACGAGTACTTGAGGAGTGAACAACGGCATAAGACGCGCACGCGAGAACGCCGTCAAGTGGTGGGTAGCTTGTCGCCACAGCGGCGACGATGGCGGACTACGGGCAGTGGTTCTCGCTCGCCGACGCGGATGGCGACGGCAGAGTGAGTGGTGGCGAGGCGATACCTTTCTTCCAGCGGTCCGGACTGCCTCAGGAAAAGTTGGGAATGGTGTGGCAACTCGCGGACCAACCGCCTCGGGGTTACCTTGAGAGAGTACAGTTCGACGCCGCGATGCAGCTCATATCTGTCGCACAGGTGCTCCCCTTTCCTTCTCATGCGATATTCTCCAGGATGACCCCCTCGGACACCTCCAATTACCCTCCCGACGTGCGCCAATTCTGAAACAACGTTCCCTAAACCAAACTGCAGAGCGGCGGTGAGCTCGACTCCGCGCTTTTGAACAAGATTGCCGGCGGTTTCGCATCGTTTCCGGCTCCGATGATGCAGGGTTTGACAGATAGCTCACAGCAGCAGGCGCCTTCGATGATGATGGGTGGTGGGCTACCTGCGCAAGGCCAAGCAGCACCATCGGCACAGCCACAATTAACAACGGGGCCCAGCGCTCAGATGGGGATGGGAGGCATGGGAATGGGCGAGATGGACACCAAAAGTCTGGCGTTGGGGGAGTGGCCACCTGTCACCTCCGCGGACATGGTGAGATACCAGCAGGTATTCCAACAGACGGATGCGGACCACGACGGCAAACTCACCGGCGGTGAACTGGTGCCTGTGCTCATGTCCCTGAACGCGCCAAATGAGCTGCTCAAGGACATCTGGGCGCTCGCCGACACAGATAAAGACGGAGTGCTCAACTTCCAGGAGTTCATCATCGCGATTTATCTCACCGAAAGAGCTCGCGAAGGTCGCCAACCGCCGTCGAGCCTGCCTCCCGGGCAGTTCCCACCCATGGCGCAGGGGCAGCAGCCACAGCCTCAGCAACCACAAGCCGCGCAGGTTCCTCAGAGCAGAGGAGCGTTGGACGCCGATCTATTCAGTGGTGGCATAGACCTGTCATTACCATCAATCTCCGGCACGGGGATGGGACTTGGAGCTCAAGGTGGTGACATGATGAGCGGCGGTGCTATACCCCCTGCGGTTATGCCACCGGCTGCGTCAATGCCGCCAGCAGCAAACATGCCACCAGCTTCAAACATGCCTGTCATGCCGGTGACATCGGGAATGAGCGCGCTGATCAGTCAGACAACGGCTGGGACTGGTGGAGCTGTGGAAGCGGGATACAGTTTTCGAGGTCCCGCAGATTTGGATCTCTCGGGTACCACAGGCCCAGAGGTTGACAGGTTAAAAAGTGCGAGGGTAGACGCGGAGGCATCAGACAGGCAGCTCTATGAGAAGGAGCAAATATCGACGCAGGCCAAGGTGGACTCCGCGACTTTATCTCAGAAGCTACAAGAGCTCGTGTTGTTTCAGCGTAGATGTGATGCGAATCTGGTGGAGGCTGCAGACAGGGCTGACAGGGCTGAGAGGGAGGTGAACGAACTTCGGCAACGGGTGGAGCAGGTGACGGCAGCCGTGGAACAGGTGTCAGGGAACCTGGACGGGTCCAACTCGCGCACAGCAAACGCAGAGGCGGAGAAGGCCAAACTCATGCAGCGACTGCAGCAGCTTCAGGCGGAACAAGCGAATTTAGCGAGCGGCGGCGTCTCTCACGCGCAGGCAGCTTTGGAATCTGAGTTGCAAGCAATGCGAGCGCAGGTCGCAGCCGCCGAGGCAGCTTTGGGTCCGTATCTTGATGCATCGAGTCGAGCTTCTCAACAGCGTATGCAGCTCGACGCCAAATTGGCGGAACTTCGCCTATACGCAGAGGGAGCATCAGGAAATCAGGTCCCCAAGCTGCCCACGTGGAGAGACTGGACCGATCTCGAGGATGAGGGATTCGACGCCGTCAAGCTCGCATGGGGGAGTTGGGCACGCGAAAAGGCATCTAATCCACCTCTGCCTGACTTTCAGCAACAGCAGCAGCAGCCACAGCATCTAACAGTAGCGTCTCCGACGACAAATGTTTCGACGCCTCCGCCTCTGATGCAACCGACTCCGACAACGGTGCCTGTTGGAAATAATGCGAGCGCAGCGAATGGAGCTTGGGCCGCATTCTAGCTAGAGAATTACAATAGAACAACACCTAAGAAACCGTCTCAAGTATCGGCTGAGTACGAAGGTCCTCTAGGGTCAACGTCCCCCTCAGCTCGTCCCGAATGCTACTGAAGCCGGCGTTGGGGTTCTCCGTGCCGCTGACTTCAAATGAAAAATAGAACAGCACCCGCCGCTTATCTGAAGAGTTACCCCCACCACAGTGCAGCAGACGAGAGTCAAACATGGACACGTCCCCGACTCGAAGAGTCGCCACACAGTTAGGTGCCGTCAATGCCGGACCCCCCACCTCGTCAGCCTCCTTGAACGCGAGATGTGCGCTGGCAGTGTGACTGCCAGGAATGAAAACAGTGGGGCCCATGTCCGACTCAACATCCTGCAGGGCCACAAACGTGGTCACCACGCACCTGTCCCGGCGGTAATTCGTGTCCGGGTGCACGGGTTGCCTCGTCGACCCTGGGTCTGACACCAACGCGGCGAATTCGCACAGCTTGGCGTTATTTCCTCCCGCCACCTTCTCGAGCACTGGACCCAAGTTCAACGCAGCCTCCCTGAGAGCCGCCTCCGCAACCCCGCGAAGGGGGAGCTTCAGGTCGTACCGGTTCCCTTTGCAGTACACATTACCGAAAGAATCGGAAGGTAGCGAATCCTTCCCTGCGCGCGACAGCTCTCGGTCGAGCGTGGCATTCACCTCGTCCAGGAGTGCCGCGGCGGTGACCGGGGAGAGCACACCGTCGACGCGAAGCAATCCATCTGTGTTGAGCGAAGACGCAGCCCCGGACGCCGCCGAAAGGTCCTTCACCTCGCCCACGGGTACACCTGCCACGGGGACCGTATCCGCCGCCTGCATGGCGGCCACCTGTTTGGCGACTCTCTCCATGATTGCGTCCTGCGAGGCTGCCTGCTCACTGTCGAAGCTCACTTTCATCCCCACCAACCCGCACACAGCCGTGACCATCAGCACCACGAACTGCGCCCAGCCATCGCCCGAGTCCATGGCGGAGGGTACGTACGTTGTCGTCGTGGATAGAGTATCCACCGAGTCCATGGCGTTCGCGGCGAAAGCCGACACTGCTGGCAGAGCGGCCAGGAACGGCAGGAGAGAGGTCGCCGCATCCGCTGCCTCACCCTCACCACGGCACATCGCTCGGCACCCCTTCCGTGTCGACGGGTGTGTACACCTCGGAGCGGACCGCCTCGCTATACGATGTGATCCAAATGTCTGGATCACCCTCAAAGAGCTCTGCGCGGCTGTGCTCATCATGACGACCGCCGCGCTGTCGAGTGTGGGCTCTGGCGTCACCACCTTCCCTTTTCCGATTTGACCTTTAACCCTGAGGCCAAAACCCGAAACGTGACGTGGAAAATGCCGTGCCACTTGGTTCCGCGCCGGCGGACCACAATAGGGCTGCCACGACGATAGCTGGCGTGTGCGTATCCCCAGGACTTGGAAGTCCAAGGGTGATTGGACGTTGCTCAGGTGGTCGCGCGGCATTGAGGTCGCTCCTCCCCGGCCGTCGACGGAATAGGGCGAAATCCTGCGTTGTTGCGTCAGCACCCTCGGGAGACGGTAGCATGAACGTCTCATCGAGCACCGGGCGTGCACTCACCATCCAATCGCACGTGGTGTCAGGCTACGTCGGTAATAAGTGTGCCGTGTTTCCACTTCAACTCCACGGGTTCGACGTGGACCCCATCCTCTCGGTGCAGTTCTCCAACCACACCGGGTACGGCTGTTGGAAAGGCGAGGTCATGACGGGGGAGCAGCTCCAGAGTCTGGTGGAGGGCCTAGAGCAGAACGGCTTGCTGGAGGGATACACGCACCTGCTCACGGGATACATCGGGTCGGCATCCATGCTCAGGACGGTCGCCAGGCTGGTTCGAAAGCTGCGCACCTACAACCCCGACCTCGTGTACGTCTGCGACCCGGTGCTCGGTGATAACGGGCGGTTGTACGTCCCGGCGGAGCTGACCACCATATACAGGGAGGAGATCGTGCCGCTCGCCACGCTCCTGACTCCCAACCAGTTTGAGGCGGAGCTATTGACGGGGATGACCATCGGGAGCGAGGAGGATGCCCTAGCTGCGTGCGCATCTCTCCATCAGGCGGGACCGCCCAGCGTGGTGCTGACGAGCCTGGACCTCGACCACAGCGCTTCATCCTCCTCAACCATCACGCTCCTTGGCAGCACGAGCCAGCCCCAGGCTGAGAGGTGCGGCCAGCGATTCCGCATCGTCGTGCCGCGTATTCCGAGTTACTTCACCGGGACGGGAGACCTATGCGCGGCTCTGCTGCTGGCTTGGACGGCGAAGATGCCTGATAAACTCGGGCGCGCCGCGGAGATGGCCGTGGCGAGCTTACAGGGGGTGTTGAGAAGGACCGCGGCGGCACAGGCGGTCGCAGAGGCGGCGGGGAAGACGGGTATTGGGTGCAGGGAGTTGCGTCTCGTCAACAGCGTTGACGAACTCCTACATCCAAAGGTGTCGGAGGAGGTGACTTGGCTGTAGATGAGTTGTTATAGAAGCTCTGAACGACCGGAGCTAATAAACGTTCCGAAAGACCGCCACTTTCGTCAGCACACGGCGGACACTGAGCTCGCGGATGGCTTGTGCGAGCAAGGCGGTATCAACGTCAAAGTCGTTCGCAGCAAGTCATAGGGTGTATCGCCGTCCTCTGCGGGCCGCGAGAGGTCCAACGCGTGCCGAAGCTTCGAAGAAGTCGATGATATTCGATGCGGGCGTGAGAATCCAGGACCTACCCTGGGGGGCTGAGGGTTCTGGAGAGGTGAAGTCCCGAACGCTCTCGTATCGAGATGGAGATGTCACCCTAGAGGCATATATGGCTTGGGACCCCGCAAAGGTTGCCGCTGAGGGCCCTCGGCCGGGCATTCTAGTTGCGCATACAGCGATCGGACCGCAAGAAGTTTTTGTCCAAAGTGCTGTCGAAGCTCTGGCTAAACTTGGTTACACCGCCATGGCCCTTGATTTGTTCGGCACGGGTCAGTGCGTGTTCGACAAGGAGGTGCGTAACGACATACTGCAACCCCTACGCGAAGATAGACGGAGGCTCGCTAAGCGGATGCAGGCGGCATATGACGCGCTGGTTAGCGAGGGAACGGTTGTGAAAGAGACCTCGGGTGTGGCCGCCGTGGGGTTCTGTCTCGGTGGGCAGGCTGTGCTGGATCTTGCGAGGGCAAACACGGCGAAGGAACTGCGAGGCGTGGTTTCATTTCACGGGGTCCTCGACCATCCCTCAGTTTTCACGAAGAGTGATGAAAGAGAACCCCCGAACGCGCTCATCCTTCACGGCGAAGATGACCCGTTTACTCCCGATGAAAAGTTGAAGGAGTGCCTAGACGGCTTGACGTCACTCGGAGTGACTTGGGACTTGCACGTCTACTCTGGGGCCAAGCACGCGTTCACGAGGCCAGAGAAGGTCACGGACGATGATTTCAACGCGGGCTTCCAATACGACGCGAGGAGCGCTCGACGGAGTTGGAGCGCCTGTAAAACGTTCATCGATAGCCTGGTGGGTTAAAAAGCTCCCTGTTAGTTTTTCAAAAGTACACTCATCCAAACCACGAAGCGCCGTAGGGGTGAACATGGCGGATCAAAACGCGATCGACGCGATGATGACGCCTCCTCGTAGCAGGCCTGGAGGGGGTGGCGGCTCGGTCGACGAGTCGCTCGCCTCGCCGGTCGTGATGGCGACGCCCTGTTCGAACGCGATGCACGGTGCCGAGGAAGTGATCCCCGGGACGCCGGAGGAGCCCGTGGTACCCGCGAAGCACGTCCCCGCGCAGGTACGACACCCTCCGAAGCCGCTGCACGATCCCGATGATCCAGGAGCGTTCGTGCTGTGCACAGCGGCTGAGGCTGAGGCCCTATCGGGAGACGGGAGCCCCGGTGTCGCCGTGGTTGTCGATCCTTTCATCGCGGGAAAGCTGCGCCCCCACCAGCGCGAGGGCGTCAGGTGGATGTATCGCGTCCTGCACGGGCTGGAACCCGACGCCGGAGCGCACACGGGATGCTTATTGGCGGACGATATGGGACTCGGTAAGTCCTTGCAGTCGATCGCGCTGGTGTGGACCATGCTGAAGCAGGGACCTCGCGGGGTGCCAACCGCGAAGCGGGTGCTGGTGGTGTGCCCAGCATCGCTGGTGGGGTCGTGGGGAGCGGAGTTCAACAAATGGCTCGGGGGTGTCCGCGCGCAGGCTGCGCTGGCAGAAGGCGGTGGGGTTGATGCGGCGGATGCGTACGAGAAATGGAGGCGGGGGGCGCCACCGGGCACGCAGAGCGCCTTCGATTGCTGGCCCGTGCTGGTGACGTCCTACGAGACCCTGCGCCGACTCTCGCCAATCGCCGCGAGAGCCGAGCCCGACCTCCTCATCTGCGACGAGGCGCACAGGCTGCGTAACGCCCAGCAGGGATCACAGACCCTCGCCGCGT
>CERG01003986.1_pt1 | contig 9408 bp, 2 predicted proteins | sample 530861 | NCBI WGS metagenome assembly CERG01 (sample SAMEA2621037, study PRJEB7988) | marine metagenome | biome: marine biome (ENVO:00000447); feature: deep chlorophyll maximum layer (ENVO:xxxxxxxx); material: "saline water (ENVO:00002010), including plankton (ENVO:xxxxxxxx)" | depth 50 m
AGAGAGAGAGAAAGAGAGAGAAAGAGAGAGAAAGAGAGAGAGAAAAGAGTGAAGAAGAAGTCTTTCAAACAAAGAAGAAAAAAAGCAGTCAAAAAGGCAAAAGGAAAAGAGAAAAAAATCGATCGAGAGAAAAGGCGAGAGCGTTTTTAACAACAACAACAACAAACAACACCAGATGGTGTTTTCTCCTCTTCACTCATTCTGTTTTGACGGCGCTTTTCGCGCTGCGCTTTGAATATCTCACCTCACGACGACGCAGACGAAGACGAAGATGGCACCACCACGGAAACAACAACAGAACAATACTCGGTCGGCGTTGTCGGAACAACTCTCGAAGCTCGCTTCTGCGTTCCCGCGAGAAAATACCAGAGCTCTGAAAGGAGGCAAAGCGTCGATACTTCACACGGCGAGAGATGCGGCGGACGTTCGATTGGAAGAGATTCAAGAGAGAGCGCAAAAAGCGTTCGAGAATGTGAGGAGAAGAGATGGACGGTTCGACGCGTTCGGGAGTAAACTGTTTTATACCGCGAACACGAACAGCGTTGGGATGTTTGGAGATGACGCAGAAGGTGAAGCGTTGGAAGGGTATCAAAAGCAAAATCATCGAGAAAAACTGGACGCGAAAGAGAACGAGAAGCTGAATAAAGTCATCAGGCAGTTTCTGAGGCTGTTCGCGTCCACGTGCGGGAAGATTTTTGGCGGCGACGAGGACGAAGCGACGGCGAAGGACGAGACGTTGAGAGAAGAAGCGGCGGACGGCGCGCATATTTTTGAATATCTCATACGGAGGTTTAAAGTTAACGTGTATAACGTGGACGACGTCATCGCGTCTTTGTTGCCGTATCACGGAACCAATCAGTTCGTGAAGGTGGTGCAAACGTGCAATTTCGAAAACGCGAAGAAGTTCGAGTGGATGCGAGGGGTGAAGGAAAGCGGCGCCAAGGTGCCGAGAGAGTACTTGGCGAAACGAGTGGCGAAAGACAAGGCGTTTTTAACCTACATTTGCGATAGCGCGGTGGAATGCTGCAACGGCCAAAGTAATAACGATTTTAACGCGACGAACGGTACGACTTCCGCGAGTTCGGTGAGTCATTCGTTTTACGTCGTTTTAATGATTGAAAGTCTCGATTGGATGAAACGCATTGAAAGCGCGCATTTGCAAAGATTTTTGACGTATTTAGAGCCTGGATTGCATCAAAAAGCCTCGTCTGAACACTACGCGGGGTGTTTGATGCTCATCGCGGCGTTATGCGCGAAGACGACGTTCACGGAGGCATTTTCGGTGGCGCTTTTAGAAGGCGTTTCAAAAGGTGCTCGAGCGCCGCTCGTTCGAGAGGCCATGCAAACGTTACTGGTGTTGTGCTCGAGTCAAAAAGTCGAGACTATACCGGACCGGACGTTTAAGCATTTCGTAAAAATCGACAACGCGAGTTCTCACGTCGCGGAAATATGTGATAAGTATGGAACCGCGAGCGATTGTTTGGTGAATCCGTTGTTGGAAGCGCTCGGAAAGTTTTGCGGGACGCACGAAAATTACGAAAAGACTCTCATGGAAGCCTTGGAGAAGATTGAACTGACGGAACCGAGAGCGAAAAAGTTAGTTTGTAGTTTAGCGAGGAGCGATAAATCGGACGAAGTGAAAAGAAAGAGCATCGAAAGAGCGTTGCGTGCGGCGGATCAGAGGTTTCCGAAGAGCACCGCGGAAGCGGTGGATTCGTTTTTGAGAGGTTTGGAACGCAGGAAAGAAAAAAGAGCGCACGACGAGCGACGACGACGATTGCAAGAAAAACAAGAAATCGATGGAAAGGAGAAGAAGAAGAAGAAAGTAAATAACGGTAGCAGTAGTTCGGAGGAGAGCGACGAAGAGGAGGAAGACGATGAAGACGACGATGAAGACGATGACAAAACGAACGCCGAGGAAGATCGAATGATGATTGACGAAGAGACGAGGAAAAAAGAAGAGGAAAAGTTGAAAGAGGAAGAAGAACAGTTACGACTCGATTTTGAATCCGCATCTTTCCTCCGCGAGGCTTTAGCTGGTTCGGCCTCGGGGCCTATTGAGAACAAGAAGCTCGGCAATCGATCGTTGGCGGCTGCGTTAGATCATCCCACTGCGTCGATTCGAGAGAACGCGACGCAACGTCTGATTGACCTTCACGTCGAGTTCATCGAAAAGAAGGCAAAAGACAAAGACAACACTCTTCTTCCGCCACCAGGTCTGGAGAAGGGCGGTTTCCTAGCCGACGCGCTGTGCCGTCGATGCTCCGATGACGATCCAACTGTCGCCGCGTTGGCACTCGGCACTCCGTCTTTGAGCATGCTGACGAAAAACCGAACGTCGCTTTTCGAAGCTATCTCGCATCGATTAGAAACTGCGAGAGAGTTGAGCTCGAGATCGAACGAGCGAGATGCCAATAAAGTCGCGGACATTGAACGCAGAGTATGTAAGAAGGCATACGCGACACTTTTGAGGCAAATGTCAGGCGACAGAATAGACGACGACGACGACGACGAGTTAAGAACATTGCGCGATAAAGCCGCCGCTTTGGCATGTTACGGCGCAGTTTCTGCGTCGCACTCCCGCGCGGTCGCTCGATCTGTCGTAAAAGACGCCTCCAGGTGTAAGCACCCGATTTTACTTGGTTTTACGGACGAGAAGAGAGCTATCGAGCAAGCCTTCTCCTCCGCGGAAGACAGCAAGAGTAGCGGATCTAAGAAGGATGTGCGACACGAAGGCGATGCGAGAATAGCAGCGAGTGTCGTGCACGCTATTGGTTACGGATTCAATCAAGCCGCAAAGAAACCACCCGCGATAGGAGAGTTTGATATCGAATTGTGGGTTCGCGAATCGTACCGCGACGCGGACGGCGCCGGGAAGCTGACGCTTCTTTTATCGCTGAAAGCCGCCTTGGCAGAGTGTAATTCGTCTCCAATGGAAGATATCATACGCAAGAGCATCTGGACGGTATTGAAAGACGACTGGGAACAAGGATGTCTCGGATTTGGTGGTAAGTTTCGGTCCCATCACGACGAAAGACTCAAGGATGGTAAAATTCCAATCGAGTGTTGGCTCTCTCTCAGCGAAGCATCTAGTGCTCTGCCTTGGATTTCACCAGTCTCTAGAGACATTGCGAAAGATTTGTTCTCCAAAATCACAAAGAGAGATGCAAAAAGTAACGTCGCTGAAACTATTTTGATTGAGTCGTTTGATATGCTCGCCGGGAGCGAAAGTGAACAAACAAACGAATCCTTCGAAACGATAGTGCAAGATTTGTTGCGCAAGTGTTTAGATGCGTCAAGCCGACGAGGCGTTGATTCAGCGAGGTTCCTCGCCTCCAGAATAATCGCGGAGGACGGTACGAACGAACAAACTTTCGCATCGAGCACGCGAGGTAAGATTGTCGCTTTAGAGATGATTCAATCCGAAATCGAGGACGTGAAGGATTCCGACGAAATCGTAACAGCGCTCTTAGTCGCTTGTGCAAGCTCGGTGTCGTCTATTCGTCGGGCTGCAGCAGACGCGCTATACTGCGCACCAACGACGAGTGAATTTGCGCCTTTTGCTGCCGCTGCGAAAGCCAGAGCGCAAATCACCATCGATGGAGCGAGCGCTGTGAGGACGGCGATGCGAAGCGTACAAGTTTCAGTTGAAGATACGAAACGCTTGTTGAAGCCAATAACGGCGGTGAAAGTAGACGACCTTTTTAGAAGAGGAGAAGGTGATAGATCTACTAACGCGCAGTCGTCTACGTTTTGTCTGATGAATCCGCACGCCGCCCGAGTTCTTTTGTTCATTCTAAGAGGCGTTGGGGACGACCAAGTAAAGGCGGTTGAAATTGCTCGAGCGCTTGAACGCGCCACTTCTTTTGATGCCGACGAGACTGCACCCGATCAACTTGAAATTGCCGCGTTTGCTATCGAAGCAGTTCGATGTTTCGTTGGAGAAAAGCTCGCTTCTTCGGCGGAAGTGACGTCCGGTAAGTTTGCTTTCGACTCGTTTTTGAACGCCATGAAGTCTCAAATTTCGGTTTCCGTGCGCATCGCCTGTTTTGAGCAAATAGCGAGCGGGAGCTATCCGCTCATGAAAATACCACCAACTTCGCGCGCAAAGGTTTTGGACGTTTTGTTCCACGCGAATAAAAGCGACGGCGATAAGACCGCGCGTGGCGCTGCGAGAGCTGCAATCGCGTCGGTCCCCTTGGATTGCAAAGATGCCGTAGTCGCCATTTCCGGAGCGTGTAAATTTGGAGATAAGGATATCGTCGTTGGTCTCACGAAAGGTGATTCGTTAGCGAACGCGGTCGCGGCTATGGAAGTGTTTTCTTGGCGTTCCGATACAGCAGTCAATCGCGATGCGTTGATTCACCCTTGCCAAAATCTCTGCAGAGCCCTCTTTGCGCAAAACGAAATCGACGTCGAGGAAGACGCTCGTCGCCAAGCTCTCAAAGAACAAAACGCGGCAAACAGTTCCAAAAAGAAAAAGAAACGCTTCTACGGCGCGGAAGATAATTCATCGTCGTCGTCGAGCGATGATAATAGCGATGGCGATGAAAGAATGAGCGAAAGTGATGACGACGATAACAACAAGAATGATTCCGAAACGAAAAAGCTCAACGAACAAATCGCTGAGCGTTCGTACGCGTTGACGTTAAGTTTGCAAACTTTAACAAAGTTAGCTGAGCTTTGTGGTCAGACCGTCAATAGTTGGGACATCGATCTCATTTGTGTTTCTGCGTCTAAAGCTTCTGAAGGGAGTTCTCGCGCGGCAGCTCTAGAGCTTCTCTCGGAGATGGCAAAGATCAAGCCAGAAATGGTTGTGAAGAAAGTTGTGGACGTTGCCACGACGCTCTCGAGAATTGCCGGCGAAAACGACGACGTTACGTTACAGAGAGCTTTAGAAAATGCTTTGAAATCTGTCGTACCCGTGTGGCTTTCCTCAGGTAAAGCTGACGTGAAGGAAGTCATTTGGACAATCGTAGAGGCGTCGACGAGAGCGCCGGAACGAAGACGCGCGCCATTGTGTGCCGCGCTCATTCGCGCCTGTCCTGAAGGCTCGAAAGGTTTGTCTGAGTTGATTTTACAAGTACTTGAGAATAGAAACAGTTTGGAAAAGTCCGCCGAAGCGCACAAAAAGAAGATGTACGCGATGCTGTATCAAAATGATGCGAAGAAGAAGACGGGTGGGAATTTAGATTTGATGGACCTCGACGATAACAACGCGGATGTTGATGATGATGTTGACGACGAGGACGACGAGCTCGAAGACGAAGAAAACAACAACAAAACAAAGTCGAACACGTGGGTCAAATCTTTGGTTATGACTTTGCTAGGTCACGAGAAACCAGTCAACGCGGTCGTAACGCTGGTAGATGCAATGAAGGTACGACTTTTTTCTCCTTCTTTCTCGTTTTTCGCGCGTGACTTTTTAAACTCGTTCGTTCGTTGCGTATGTTTCGGTGAAGAATTCGTATATGTGTCAGGATTCTGATTTTTCGTGATGAGAACTTCAAACGATCTGCTGCTTTCCTTCTGAGAAATGTACTGTCTACGACGACGATAGAAAACCTCTCTTTCTTCTTTTGTTCCTCTTCCTCTTTTCAAGACGCTCACGTGTACTTCTTTGCCTTTCTTTTTACAACACAACAGATTGCTGCCTCGAGAGGCTCGGAAGCGAGTAGAGGTGTCGTCGTCGTCGCGAACGCCGCGTCGCGATTCATATCAACTCGATCTTTTCTTCTCGCGCAGAAGAAATATAGCGCACATTCTGTGGCAAACTCGAACGTGTTACAAACCGCGTTTTCCTCGTTAGCTGAGAGAGCGTTGACGTTGCTAGATACGAAGGCGTCATGCGCGAGTGGTCCTTCCGCCTCTAAAGCGGGTAGAGATTTATTCTCTGCGTTGGATGCCGTTTTGCACCCAGGCAAGTTTCTTGAAACGTTGACGCCATTGCTATCTTGTGAAGAAACCTCGGTGCGTAAAGCGGCGTTGAATCTCCTCACGGATCGTTTGCAAAACAACGAGAACGCGCTGAGGGATTTGACGATTTCCGTCAAGAAGCAACAGAAAGAATCCAACGAGAGCATTAAGATTGCAGGTTTGAAACTCATCGACGAACTCGCAACTCTTGCCGTCAGAGATGGTACTCCAAACGCTCGTCAAGCGGCTCTTGTCGCGCTTGAAGCCGCAGCCATGCGGTTTGGTCGCGATGAAGACGCCACGCATTACGCGAATGCGTTGGTGAACGCCGCGAAACAGGTTGCAGAAAAATGTTGTTTTGCAAAAGACACGGAAGAGGAAAATGCGCTGAAAGCTATTAATTCGACCACGTCGAACGTGCTCGGTTCAGCCTCTTTGTGTTTCGCGCAAATTGCTCGAGCCACAGGGCCGAAGTTCATCGGCGCGTTGGCGCTCGCCGCGCCGGCAATGACTCGAATCGCCAAACTGGCCACTCAAATATGCTCTAAAAGCGCTGCCGCGAGAAATGGCGAAACACCAGAGAACGCTTTGGTTGTTTTATCAGCAACGCTTTCCGCGATCGACGCGTTTTGTGAAGACCAGCTAGCGAAGTTTATGAGTCCATACCTCTTGGACATTTTGACCGTCGCGACGCATCCGGCGTTGTGCGCAAAGACAGAGACAGACGATGAAGAGGAGGAGGAGGACAGAGACGACGAAGGTGTGTCTGGTAAAAAGAAGAAAAAGAAGAGCAGAGATAGCGTAAAAACAAATCTTACATCTCTCATAGCCGCCAAAGAAGCTGCTGCCGAATTACGCTCGGAACGCTTAGCGACCTCGTTCGAATGCCGTGTGCTCATGCCTCCTCTGGAAGAGTGTTGGGTAACGTTCATTCGTGAGAGCGAATCCGCACGCACGGCAAACGAGGCATTGCGTTCGAGACTGGCATTTTTGGAAGTTTCAAACAAGGTAGCCGATCGTAAGGATGCTACGTCTGCGCACAGAGCTTCGCTGTTTTCGATTGCTTTGGAAGCCATGGACGTACGACGACAGTTCGCGGAGGAAGACGACGCGAGCGTTTCAGAGATGGAAGAAGTAGAAACGTTAGCCGTGAACGCGGTGGCGAATTTAGCAGTAAAATGTACCGAGAAAGAGTTCACGCCGTTTTACGCGAAATGCGTGGAGTGGGCTAAAGCGAGAGCTGGAGAGAAAGATGCCGCGAGATGGCGATTATCGGCGTTGTTTCGATTGACGAGTGCTTTGGCGGACCAGTTGAGAGCTGTTTTTGTGCCGTTTTACAGACACGTTCTGGACTTGACAGCGGCATGCTTAGACGACGAAGCCTTGGATATGTTAGAATCGAACAAGAAAAAGAAGAAAAAGAAGACGGATGATGAGAAGAGCAACAAAAACAACGACGATGTGATGGACGAGTGGCGCATGAAGGCGTTCGCGCTCGCCGCTTTGCGTCGGTGTTTCGCATACGATTCGGTCAATTTTCTCACGCAAGAACGATTTAACCAGTTTGCGCCTTTAGTTGCGAAGCACTTGTCTAAAGAACCGCCAAAGAAGAGTCGAGAATACGCAATGAGCACCCTGGATGAACTACTGGACGAAGGTGACGATGGAGACAAGGACTTGAATGAAAACGACTCCGTCGGAGTAAAATTCAATCTCGGCGCCGAGTGTGTCGGCTGTTGTGCCGCTCTTTTCGCCGCTGCGCCCGACGAAGCGTTGTGGAAAACGTTACACCGAAACATCCTGAATGTTTCCAGAAATTACGAACATTCCAGAACAAAGCTTCTTGTTATTGCCACGCTCGCTAAAATTATCGAGAATACCCAAGAAGAATACTTAGTCTTGCTTCCCGAAGCCATTCCATTTCTCAGCGAACTTCTCGAGGACGACGATTTAGAGGTGGAGATTTCGACGCAGGATTTGTTGGATAAGTTGACAAAGTTAAGTGGGGAGGACTTAGCGAGCTTAATGGAGCACGGATATGGCGACATGAGACACCAAAGTGGACGAGATAAGGATATTGTCAAGCACGAGAGCTACGTGTGATTTTAAAGCTAAACGCCTTGTGTAATAATACATTTTCACGAAAAGAGCTAAAAACTAAGTAATAACTAAAACGGAAATACCCGGACGACACTCCCGATGAACTCACCTCGCAAACCGTTTGTCGTGCTGATAAACACCGCGTTAAGTAAAAGCGCATTCGGATCTGCATCGTTATACGCGTTGAACGTTTGCTGAGCAAACAAATGAATATTTCGAAAACCCTGTTCTATGACCTTTCTCGCCCTGGCAAAATCCTTCGACGAGAACGAAGCCGCCACACACGCATTTAACCACTTTGCAAGCATTGCCTTTGCATCGTTTGCATCGATTTCAGTGGACAACGCGTTCATTGACGAAATCAATACGTCCGTCGCGTGCCGGATATTTTCTCCGCACGATCTTTCAAGATGCGTCGCGAACCGCTCCAACTCAAACAACTGCTCTTGGAAACTTCGTAATCGTCTTCTCAAAACGGTCGCTTCCTTCGAAGCGTGGTCTAATTTCCGTGCGTTATCGTGAACGTACGTGGCGCGGTCGAGATCGTTCGAAATTTTTCGTAAATTTTGGAGCATCGCGCGAATGGATTTCAATCTCAAAACAAACTCCGAAACCGCTTCAATTTTTTCTTCAAAGTCGATACCAAACAGATTCGAACGCTCCAGTTGTTCCGGAAGCGCGTACGACAGACACTTGATAGATTTCGTATTCCTTGACGACGTGCTCTCGTTCGAGTAGACGATTCTAAATCGATCTTTAACGACATTCGAAGAAATATTTGCGCGTTCTAACGCATCTCGCAACTCATCGTTCGTGAAGTAGGTGATTTCAAAAGAAGAAGAGACGAAAGCATCATCATACGAATCATCATCTCTCCTCTCGCACAGCGTTTCTATGACATCGCCACTCAAGCCGAAGATGATTTCGGCGATATATTTCGCGTGACTCGCAACTTCATGATCTTTGAGAAGATACGAAACGTGCACTCTAGAAACTTTTTCGTGAAGAAAATCGAGAAACGCCCAAAGGTTACTCGCGGTGACGTCCACGAGCGATCGTTTACACATGACGACGCGTGAGGGAAGGGATGAATAAGTCACCGATGAAGCACGCGGTGGCAGATCCGTTTCCATCGTGTCGTCGGCAGCCAAGATGGTCTTCTCTGCCAACTTCTCCGCGTCTTTCGAGTCTTCTTCTTCTGCTGCTGCTGCTGCTTCGTGATTTTCATCAACCGCGACAACAACGTCGAGGAAAACATCCCCAGTTGTATCTGCATTTGGGTCCGTTGTCGTGTCCTCTTCCCCGGTTCGATTCATTTGACTTTCCAACAGTCGCACACGCTTTTTCACAGCACTTCCGCTAAACGTCCCTAATCTTTCTAAATCTTCAGTC
>CERG01016592.1_pt1 | contig 9135 bp, 8 predicted proteins | sample 530861 | NCBI WGS metagenome assembly CERG01 (sample SAMEA2621037, study PRJEB7988) | marine metagenome | biome: marine biome (ENVO:00000447); feature: deep chlorophyll maximum layer (ENVO:xxxxxxxx); material: "saline water (ENVO:00002010), including plankton (ENVO:xxxxxxxx)" | depth 50 m
AGTTATTTTTGAAAAATCAAGAAGCAAAGTAGCAATCTCTGGAGGATTTTCAGTCAAACGAACAGCGATCCGTGTTGCCACGCCCAAAGTTCCTTCACCGCCAACAAAAACCCCTCTCAGGTCATAACCAGCGGCTTCACCATCGATAGAACCCAGTTGCACAATCGAAGCATCAGGAAGAACTACTTCTAAAGCTGCCACATGTGTATTAGTAACGCCATAAGCCAGACAATGTGGCCCCCCTGAGTTGTTTGCAACATTTCCCCCAATTGTGCATGCCTGCTGGCTTGAGGGGTCAGGTGCAAAATGTAAACCTGTATTTTTTAAAGAGGTTGATAAGTCTAAATTGACAACACCTGGTTGAACCCAAGCAATTCTTTTATTCAAATCAACTTCGATAATTTTGTTCATCCGCGTCGTGACGATCATTATTGGGTCATTGCAGGGAACGGAACCCCCCGCCAAACCGGTTCCTGCTCCTCGTGTTACAAACTCTCGGTCAAACTCGTTAGCAATCGAAATACATTCCGCTACTTCTGAAGTGTTTTCCGGGAAACATATAATACCCGCTCGACCCCCTTCCATAACCGAACCATCTTTGCTGTATATTCGTCTAGCTGAGGCACCATCTGTCACTCTGTCCTCACTTAAAGCTTTTATCAATGCTTTAAGAAGAGGGTCTCTGACTTTACGTTGCCTTTTTCTCATAACTAATTCTGCCTCTTATTTTTAAGAATTCAAGTCAATCTTCTCACACATGAGGATCAAGCGCTGAGTACCTGTATGAATGATCTAATGGAGAAATTCAAAAAACTACTACCGACGGGAAATAGTCCAGTTCTCCTTTTGTCAATCGCAACGGGTTTCATAGTTGCATTTCTAATAGCAGGTTTCGAAATACTAACAGATGACATTCTATTGGCAGAAATTTCTAGCCGTCCACTATGGCAGATAGCCTTAGCTCCCGGCATCGGTCTATTGCTGGCTGTCTCAATTATTCATTTTTTTGGAAAAAATTCTGGACCAGGCACGTCAGACGAGTTCGTAAAAGCATTCCATGAAAGAAAACCTCGACTTCCGCTAAGAGACTTGCCTGTGAAACTTTTGGCTGGAGTAGCAACTATTGGCTTAGGTGGTTCACTGGGATTAGAAGGACCATCGATTTACGCAGGTGCGACAACTGGGATCACTCTTTCCGAGCGTTTTAAAAATTGGCTTCGTAGAGAAGACATCCAAGTTTTACTTACTGCAGGTGCCGCTGCCGGAGTTGCGGCAGTTTTCAAAGCACCAGCAACTGGTGTGCTATTTGCTCTTGAAGCTCCTTATAGAGATGATGTCAATAGGCGAGCTCTACTTCCATCCCTTTTCGCTGCTGCAACAAGTTACGTTACCTACATAAATCTTGTAGGCACTAAACCCGTCGTGCCGTTCTTAAACGATCCAGAATACCGAATAGGCATTGACCTCAAAAGTGTTCAGGTCGGGTCTGATGAAAGCATGGCCTGGTTTGACGCTTCAAAACTTGCAGACTTATTTACTGGTGTTGAAACGGGTGACCTTTTCGGCGCCCTTCTCCTAGGCGTTTTAGCAGGTTTGGGGGGACGTTCAATGGCATGGTTGGTTAGATGGTCAAAAACCCAATCAAGAAAAACTTCATTTGTTCCACGAGTTGTCATAGGGGGACTTCTTTTAGCAGCTCTCGCTATTTCTGCTGATGCAGCGTTCGGCTCTCCATTGACAATCGGCCCAGGAATTGAAGCAATGGAGTGGGTTGTATCTCCCGAAAACGGACTCGGATTAATCGCTTTACTTTTCGGTCTTAGAATCTCAGCAACGCTTGTCACTTTAGCCGCCGGCGGTGTTGGAGGACTATTCATCCCATTAGCAGCGCAAGGGGTTATTTTAGGGCAATTTACAGGCGAATTAATAGGGTCAGACAGACCGGGCTTGTATCCCACACTTGGGCTTGCTGCTTTTTTAGGCGCAGGATACAGGGCACCGATTTCAGCAGTGATGTTTGTCGCTGAGTCAACCGCAGGAACTTTCGTTGTTCCAGCTTTAATTGCTGCAGCTGTTAGTCAGCTTGTCGCTGGAAAGTCTTCTGTCGCTGAACATCAACACAGCGTTCGCCTCGGTCACCTTGAGAGACGATTCACACTCCCCGTAACTTCTGCCCTAACAACAGACGTATTAACTGTTCCACCAGATGCTTCAGTATCAGAATTTGTTTATTCACATGTTTTAGGAAGACGAGAGCTGTCAGTTCCGGTAGTCGATAAGGAGAAATACTTAGGAATTATCAGCCTCAGTGACATTTCAGATATTGAACGAAACGACTGGGATGAAACAAAGATTGCAGACCTTATAAAGATTGAGCTTCCCGCGGCCATGCCCTCATGGTCCTTAAGAGATGCAATTGCTGCAATGGAAAGCAACCATACAGACATTCTCGCCGTAACTGACTCTGCAGGCTCATTTATAGGAGTTTTACGGGCAGACGATATTTTGAAACTAGATGAGATTCTAGAAGAAACCGGAAATTAGTTATTGTTATCTTCTCCGGCCTTACTTTCACCATCCTCAAAGTCTGACGCCCAGGCCTCAAATGCAGGTGAGTGACCCTCATCTTCAATTTCAGATTCTTCGTCGCTAGAGAGACTCTCTAATATTGAGTCAATATCCATTTCTTGGTTACGTTTTAAAGCTCTCGCTTCTTCAAAGCGACGATGCCGGCCTTTTTTCAACGTGAAACCTCCACATACAATTCACAAACAGCAATCTTAGCGACTCCTGAAGATCAAATGTGTCACATTTTCTCTAATTTCGAGGCTCGAGTAATATTCTATTTTCCCCGTCAAAAGCCAGAGAAACCTTACCACTAAGAATATCCTTGACTACTTCACCGACAACTTCACCCCTCCAACCTTTGGCAAGCTTCGAATCCGAGTCGCCACTTATTAAAGCCTCAATATCATTTCGCGTTCCCAATAAAGAAGGATCTATTTCAGCATCACGCGCCAGTTGATATATATATGCAGTCACCAAAGCAACAGCTGCTCGTATGTCTGAATTTTTTGATTTGGTTTCTGGACTTTTCTTTTCAAGTGGTACAGGAGGGGCGTTTAAGATAACGTCCAAAATTGCTTCTGCAGTTTCATTTTTAAATTTTTGCTTCTCTAATCCCCTAACTTTTCCCAACTCTTGTATGGATTTTGGAAGTTGTTGTGATATCGAGACAATTGCTAAATCTGACATAACTCTTCTAACCGGAATATCCAGCCTTGCAGCCTCTATTTCGCGCCACTTTGAAATTGAATGAGCCGCGTCTCTTGATTTGCCTTTTAAACGTTTCAACTCCTTGATTCTTTTCCACGCTTGATCAGGCAAACGACGCACAGACTCCTTATCAAGAAATGACTCACATTCGTCTTGAACCCAAGAGAAACGACCCAATTCATGCAAACGGTTAAGTTGAAAATCATAAATTTTCAGTAAGTATTTAACGTCTGATGCGGCATAAGATTTTTGCCCGTCAGTTAAAGGGCGGGACAACCAATTGGTCATCCTGTCTTCTTTTGGAAGATCTATACCTAAATACTGTTGGTGTAAAATGGATAATGATGGAGTTGATAGCCCCATGAAACCAGCGGCAATTTGAGTATCAAATAGTCTTTTTGGAACAGTTCCACAAACCCGCAAAAAAACTTCTAAATCTTGAGCGGCGGCATGCATTACAAATTTTGTCGCACTGTCAAAAAGTTGTGAAAGAGGAGTTAAGTCGCATGACAGTGGATCCAGTAAAGCAACATTATTTTCGGCCCAAGCAATTTGGATTAAAGCTACTTTGGGAAAGTAGGTTCCTTCTCGATGGAATTCGGTATCGATAGCCAAGACTTCTTCATTTTTTATAACAGAAAGTAGTTTTTCGACACCAGAGTTCGACTCTATTAACTGAAATTCTTCACTTTTAGCTTTCAGTTAAATCATCCTTCCTAAAGGCAGTTGACTCCAGAATCATCGTTAGATCGTCGGGCTCATCAACGTCAAATAAGACCTGGGGATCGACCCCTTCTATTGTCAAAATTTTCAAATCTTTAGTCGCTCTCCATGGGGCTCTAATACTGTTCGAAAAAGAGTTCAACAGGTTGGGTAATACATCCATTGGCCATATCGCATGCATCCACTGTAAGCGCTCTTCGACTACGGGAACAAGTATAGATTTCGGTTCTTCAGTTGACTTAAGAATCATCTCAGTAATGAAGTTTTTAGAAATATGTGGAAGATCACAAGCGACTATCAGAACATGCGTTTTACCCTGACTCTTGAAGTGCTTTAAAGCAGTGATGATGCCACCAAGTGGACCTTCTCCCGGATATTCATCAGATAGATACTGATAGCCAAGTGCCGTAAACACTGCGCCGTTTCCCCCAACAATACGGAAATCAATTACCCCCGCCTCATTAAACGCGCGGACGACTCTACCAATCAAAGGTTCGCCATCGATCTCCAACAAAGCCTTATCGAAACCCATTCTTTTACTCTGTCCGCCGGCTAATACAGCTCCCCCAAAGTTGGCAATGATGTTTTCCTGCATTGTTTTAACTCTATTTACTTTTCATGTCGATATCTTTATTTTTCTCATTTTTGAAAGGCCTCCACTTATCTGCAATCGACTCTGACTAGTCTTCGTATGTGTCTAAGATAATTCCTGAAATTGCTAACGTGAACTCACTTCCTGATTGGATTTCTCCAGAAATTACTCAGAATTTGAGCATTGTTGCATTGGTGGTATTAGGAATACTTTTATTTTTAGTTCTTAGATTCATAAGTAAAGTTTTAGTCAAATTTACTTTTATTGTGATCATTCTCGCTTTAGCTTTTGGTGTATGGACTGAGAGATCAGATTTGTCTGGATGTATTAACACTTGCAACTGTGAGATATTTGGGCAGAAAATTTACATTCCGGAAAGCAAAAACCCATTCTGTGATGAATCTTAAATCTTAGACGTGCGGTATCTGCTCGATTCTTAAGACATTCGTTGCCCGAGCATTAGCATTTGTACCTGCTAGAACTGCTACTAATTCGCCTCCTCGTAGACCAGCCTTGTCTCTCACAATATGAAGAGCAGCATTAATACGTGACTCGATATCTCCACCTTGTTCAAGGTAGATAGATTCTGTGCCCCAGCTAAGAGACAGCTGCCCGACTGTTCTCCGTTCTGAAGTCAAACCGATGATCCGAGCAGTGGGCCTGAATCGCGCCATCGACCGAACAGTGAACCCTGTTCCTGATATACACAGAATTGTCTCTACCCCTAGTTCGGTAACTGCTCGATAAGTTGCCTGTGTCATTGCATCAGTAACAGACGTATTTGGATCATCGGTATCGATTAGCCTCATTTCTGACAACTCTTCTCCCCATGAGCGATGGTCGAATACATCATCAGCTCGCTCTGCTATTCGCGCCATTGTCTCCAGAGCATTTACCGGATCTGCGCCAACTGCTGTCTCTCCTGAAAGCATCAGTACGCTTGTTCCGTCCCAAACTGCATTTGCCACATCCGATACCTCTGCACGGGTCGGATCCGGTGCAATAATCATAGATTCCAACATCTGTGTTGCTGTGATAGCAGGACGTCCAAAAGCTATGCACTTACGAATTATTTCTTTTTGGAGAATAGGAAGTTCTTCAATCGGCCACTCATTGCCAAGGTCTCCCCTTGCCACCATTACTGCACCAGAAGCCTCAATGATTTCCGAGAGATCTTCAACAGCTTCTCGGGTTTCGATCTTCGCAACTACTAGAGGACCGATTGGATGGGGCTCTAATGAAAGTTTGTCTAAATCTGACGCAGAACGTACAAATGACAGAGCGACCATGTCCACATCCTTCTCCAAAAACCTTTCTAATGCCTGCAGGTCCCAGTCAGTTGGAGCCGAAACCGACAAACGGCTAGCAGGTATGTAAAGACCCGGCCGTCCACTCATCACTCCACCGTGTATTACGCGTGCATCTAAGTGAGTATCATGCCTTTCTTCAATCTGTATTACCCCCCGACCATCACCTACAATAAGACGGTCCCCCAATTCAACATCATTGAACAAATTTTCGTAATCAACCTGAATCACTTGACTATCACTTGAGGAATTTCCAGTTTGAACTTTAATCTTAGAATCTTCGGCCAAAAGAACAGGCGAATCCCCAAAAGAAGCAAGTCTGATTTTTGGACCCGGTAAGTCCACAAGAATACCAACAGTTTTATTTTCTTCTTTAGCTATCCGACGAATGGTTTCTAATCGGCTTAATGCATCTTCAATGCTCCCATGCGCTAAACCCAAACGTGCAACATCCATTCCAGCTCTGATCATGTCTCGAAGAACTTTTTCAGACTCAGAAGCTGGGCCAATGGTTGCGATTATTTTAGTTCTTCTGGCCATGCTTAAAGATTACTATCGAGTAACACCCCATAGGGTTAATAATCTGTGAAGATTGAGTAATCTTTTCATATGACTCATTTGATAAACCCAAAATCATTTCCTTTTCTTGAGCATCCTGGGCCCATACCTTTCGCTCATAGGGGTGGTGCTGGGAAATTTCCGGAGAATACGATGCCCGCATTTCAAAACGCAATAGACATGGGGTACAGGTATTTAGAAACCGACGTACATTCCAGCAAAGATGGCGAAGTGTTCGCTTTTCACGATGACTCGCTGGAACGTGTCACCGGTCGTGTCGGGAAAATTTCTGACCACACTTCAAAAGAAATTTCTAGAATTGAAATTGATGGCTTCGCTAAAATCCCCACTCTCTCTGAGCTCCTAGAATCTTTTCCCGCCGCAAACATAAATATAGATCCGAAGGCAGATTCCGTAGTAGACCCCTTGACGAGTCTTTTGAAAAGAACAAATTCTCTAGATCGTGTTTGCATCGGTTCTTTCTCAGATAGAAGAATTATAGAAATACGTAAAGAGTTGGGCTCCAAACTATGCGTTTCGGCGGGACCAAAAGCAGTAATAAAATTTCTAGCAGGGAGATTTAGCTTCTACAGATCAAAAACTAGCTATCACTGCCTTCAAGTTCCACAAAAATCTGGCCCTGTAAAGATAGTTACTCCTGATTTCGTTGAGAAAGCACACTCGCGAGGATTGCAGGTTCATGTCTGGACCGTTGATGACCATCAGGAAATGAACGAACTTCTCGACATGGGAGTGGATGGTCTAATGACTGATGAGCCAACTGTTCTTAAAAATGTTTTAATGGAAAGAAATCAATGGTGGGATTAGCTTTCAAAAATTAACCTGTGGATTCATCTGTGAATAGTGGCATTTTTCTTGTGGAAATATTTTCTTTTTATGTGGATTTCTTTTCCCGGGCTTGATTATTTTTTTACTCTGAGTATTGTGTCTTTCATCAGCTCACAAGAATAATTTCGGATGTACCCAATCCCTTGAAATGAAGTCACCGCTTCAAATCATGATATTGAGACCCTGAAAATTGAATCGTGAACTGAAATTTTAGAGAGTTGGCTTTAAAACCAACAGGTTTCTTATGAAACCAAAATCTAAAGTGGAATGGCTCCAAGGAGTTGACCAGTTTTCTGGAAGGCTACTTGGAGCCATTTTTTTTAAAAAAATGTCACTTTAGAGAATCTAAAAGTTCAACGACAGCCCCAGTTTCAACAGCTTCAGTCGTTTTTTTCAAACCATCGCCTATATTTTCCACAACACCACCTACGACTAATCCGGCAGAAGCATTTAAGAGAATCATTTCCCGCCTCCCTCCTGTTTCACGACCATTAAAGACATCTATGGCAATTTGAGCATTTTCTTCAGGAGATCCGCCCTTTATAGCGTCATTAGAATAAAGAGAAATACCGAAATCAGAGGGATCTAAAATCCATTCTGAAATTTTTCCATCTTTCAATTCAACGATATTAGTTGAACCGGTTACAGAAATTTCGTCAATTCCACTATCACCGGTAACTATCCAAGCGTGTTTAGATCCGTTTGCAAGTAGGACTTCTGCCATCTGTCTCCCTAGTTTGGAGTTAACAGTTCCGATTAAATGTCTTTTAATCCTCCCTGGGTGAGAGAGCGGACCAAGTATATTAAAAACTGTCGGTACGCCTATACCCGCCCTTACCGGACCCGCAAATCTCATCGCTGGATGAAAAGTCTTCGCAAATGCAAAACCTAGATTCTTACTCTTTACCTGCTCAGCTACCTCTCCTGGGGTTTGATCGACCGAAAGTCCTAAAGCATCCAGGAGATCAAAAGCACCAGATGTAGAAGAGGCTCTTCTATTTCCATGCTTACATACGATCGCACCTGACGCAGCGGCAACAAATGATGCCATTGTAGAAATATTTAATGCTGCCTCACGTCTTTGAAGCGAGCCTCCTGTTCCTACTATATCGATCGCGTTTGGAGGCAATGAGAGCGGTTCAGAGGCGTTCAACATAGCGCGAACAAGTCCAGTAATTTCTTCTGTTGTCTCACCCTTGACTTTTAGAGCTACTAGAAAAGCTGAAATCTGTGAAGGGTCGGCTTCACCAGAAAGAATTTCACTTAATACTGATTCTGTTTTTTCCGCTGTTAAATTTTTTCCATCACATAACTCAGAAAGAAGAGTTGGCCACCCTCCAAATTGTTCAAGCATCGTTCCCCTATTATAAATTCAGTGATTTATGATTTTCATCTTTTAAATTCTATTATCAGCTTCTTCACAACTGAAAAAAACTTAAGCAACTTGAAGAAGAATTAATTTTTTGTTGTTTATTACCCTTTTCTTAAGACAGACTATTAATGGTGAGCCGACTGGGTGATCGCGGTGCATTAGCATCGAGGAAGGTCGGGGCTCCGCAGAGCAGAATGCTGGCTAACAGCCAGTCAGGGCGACCTGAAGGAAAGTGCCACAGAAAATAGACCGCCGATGATTCGATTTCGAAAACAGGCAAGGATGAAACGGTGCGGTAAGAGCGCACCAGCGAGCAGGGTGACTTGTTCGGCTAGGTAAACCCCATTCGGAGCAAGGTCAAGAAGGGAGAGGGCGGCTCGTCCGGCGACACTCCCAGGTGGACTGCATAGATGGATGATCACACAACCGGATCTTCAAAGATCTGGTGGACAGAACCC
>CERG01062202.1_pt1 | contig 9131 bp, 8 predicted proteins | sample 530861 | NCBI WGS metagenome assembly CERG01 (sample SAMEA2621037, study PRJEB7988) | marine metagenome | biome: marine biome (ENVO:00000447); feature: deep chlorophyll maximum layer (ENVO:xxxxxxxx); material: "saline water (ENVO:00002010), including plankton (ENVO:xxxxxxxx)" | depth 50 m
TCATATTCTTTTGACAGTTTAAATAGATTAAAGTTCTTTTATAAGCTTATTTTATATAGATCTAAAAATAAAGGTTGAAATTAACATAACAGCCCATATTTTAACTATAAGGAAATGCCATAAAGGATTTCCATTTAACTAGTGTAGTCTATAAAGATGCACAATTTTTAGTCGCTTAAAAGGAGGACTATTATGATACTTAATTTTACTGATCCATTTTTCACAACACGTGTATTAGGATTTGAACCACTTTTTGATAGATTGCAAAGACTTTCAGAATCAAATGAAAGGTCTTCAAGCTATCCACCATATAATATTAGTAAAGATGGCAATCTATTTTCAATTGAGATAGCGGTTGCTGGACTTTCTAAGGAAGATATTCAAATAGAGCTTGCTGATGGAGTTTTATCCATTAGCTATGATGGGCCTAATACTGAAGTGGTCAATGGTGAGCATAAGGTGGTATATCAAGGAATCGCTCAAAGGGCATTCAAACAACAATTTACACTATCAGAAGATGTGGTTGTTCAGGGTGCTGAGCTTGTTAATGGTTTATTGACTGTTAATTTAGAGAAAATAATTCCTGATGAAAAAAAACCGAGAATGATTGAGATTAAATCACCAAAAAGAATCTCAAACAAATAATCCACATATTGTGTAATGGGGTGCATAATGCACCCCTAATATTTTCTAAGCTAAAATACATATGATGAAATTTTATAAACTATTATTTTTATTATCTGTATCCTTTAATGTTTTTGCAGTATCGGTTGACACAGGCCATGCAAACGTTTCTCTAGTCAAATATAACTTCTCTGAGAATGGGGTTGAGCAAAATTTAATTGGCATAAAGATGGATATGCAAAAAAATTGGCATACCTACTGGAAAAATCCTGGTGACTCAGGAGGCCCTATTAAAGTTAAATGGTCTCATGAAGAAGATTTAGCGATTAGTGAGATTTTTTGGCCAACTCCAAGTTTAATTCCATATGATCCTCTTATGACATATGGATACAAAGATTTTGTTATTTTTCCATTTAAGTTTGAAAATTCAGGCACTATTAATGCGCCTATAACTGCAGATATTGATTTCCTAATATGTGATGATATTTGTGTACCTGAAAAAGCTTACATCGAAACTACAATTGATGAAATAGTAACTGATATAAACCTTCAACATTGGTTTGCAATGGTACCAACACAAACATTGCCAGCAAAAGTATCCATAGATAATAACTATATTGAAATCAGATTTTCAAATAATGATTTGTTAAGTACAGCTATTTTCTTCATAAATGATGCTGATATTGTTGAGCATGCTGCAGAACAGATACTTGTTAAAGAGGAAAATAATTGGCTGCTTAAGATAAAAAAGCTTCAAGATATAAAACAGTTAAATAATATCTCTGGTGTATTAGCTTTCGATAATGGTGATGCCTTCATGATAGATGCAGAAATTGATAACGCTTCTTCATCATCTTCAAATATTAACTTTATTCAAGCGATAATCTTTGCCTTTATTGGTGGCTTGATTTTGAATTTAATGCCTTGTGTTTTCCCAATAATTTCTCTGAAAGTATTGAGTTTTGTTTCAATGAGTAATCAATCAACATCTAAGATTAGAGCTCATGCTCTCTCGTTTTGTGCTGGAGTAATAATCTCCTTCTTGCTTATCGGTTTTGCAATGATTTTACTGAAGCAAACTGGTGCTTATCTAGGCTGGGGATTCCAACTCCAATCACCTCTTATTGTTGGTGCTTTATGTATTTTAATGTTTGTTATAGGAATCATACTTCTATCTGATATAAATATTGGATCATCTTTAACTAGATATGGGGGTGTTGGTTCTAGTAATAGTATTACAGGATCTTTTTTAACAGGAGTTTTAGCGGTGATTGTTGCATCACCTTGCACTGCGCCTTTTATGGGTGCTGCCCTTGGTTATGCATTAATACAACCATCGGGTGTTACTCTTCCTGTATTTGCCTCTTTAGGAGTAGGATTTGCTTCACCATATTTTATTTTATCAATCGCACCAGGTTTAATTAACCATCTTCCAAAGCCTGGAAATTGGATGGTTACATTGAAAGAGTTTTTTGCTTTTCCAATGTTTGCTACTGCGTTATGGCTACTGTGGGTATTTAGCCTGCAAACAGGGCCTAATGATATTATTACTTTGCTAATAACAATTTTATTGATCTCCTTATTGATATGGATTTATCTAAAACTATCTAATCGAGTTTTAAAAGTTATCATACTTTTGTCTTCGATTTTGTTAATGTTTTATCAATTGAAAAGTTTTTCTATATCTGAATCAAGAGTGCAAGAATCACAAGTTTCTCAAGATAATGCAGATTATGTTTTATGGGAAAGTGATATTGAGGAAAGATTTAAGAAAGACAAGCAGGCATATTTGATTAATTTTACAGCTGCTTGGTGCATAACTTGCCAAGCAAATGACAAGATTGCCATATCTAGACCTTCTATAAAGAATTATCTTAAAACAAATAATATTGAATACGTGGTTGCTGACTGGACAAATAAAGACAAAGAGATACTTTTAGCTTTAGAGTTATACAAGAGGAATGGAGTACCGCTTTATATTTTCTGGAAACCAGGAATGAATGAATCAAAAATTTTGCCAGCAATTCTAACTGAGCAAATCTTATTGGATAGTTTCAACAACTCATAAAAAATAATATAATCTATATTGGGTAATAAATTAATAGGGATTTAAACATGTTCGGAACACCATTTGAATTATTTGGTACAGTTCACTTAATTACCATCGCTGTAGTTATTATTACTTCTATTTTTTTACCTAAATTTTATAAAAATAAATCTGATCACCAGATTTCGATGATGAAAAAAATTATTGCTGGTGTTATTGCTGCTCATGTAATCATTTCACCCTACAAAGATTTATATCTATTAGCTAATCCATATGACTGGAGAGAAACAATTCCTCTTCATATGTGTGATTTATCAGAAATTTTCTTGATTTGGTTTTTGCTTGGTGGTCCAAGAATATTGTACATTTGTGCATTTTTTTGGGGTCTTGGTGGGGCAACAATGGCAATCCTTACTCCAGATATTAGTCATCATGATCTAGACTATATTTTTTTTATGGTTGGTCACGGAATGATAATTGTTGGAATAATGTATGCAACTGTAACGCTTGGTAACAGACCTTATGCAAAAGATATTGCTACTGTTGCACTTATTACAGCATTAGTTCTTCTACCAATCGTTTATGTAATAAATCTTTTACTTGGTGAGCCTGCTAACTTCTGGTATCTGATGTCAAAACCAGCTGGTGCATCATTAATGGATATGTTTCCAGAACCGCCCTATCATCTTTTAGTTACTACTCCTATTGCAATTGCGCTCTTTTATTTGATATATCTGCCGTATTTTATTAAAGATAGAGTTGCTAAATAAGATATAGTTTTGATTTCATAGACTAAATCGCCTTAAAATATACTTAATCGGGAATATATTATGAAAGATTTTTTAGATTTATTATCAGATGTTTGGTCAACAGGATTTCTTGGGATTGATCTTGGTTCAATAATTTCATCCTTATTAGTTATACTCACTGCACTTCTATTTAGAGGTTTTATAATATCCGTTGTTTTAAATGCTTTAGGCAAATTGGCTGACAGCACTGAATCAAATGTTGATGATGAAATTTTAAATGCTCTTAGAAAACCAATTGGTTTGATCCCAATAACCGTAGCTTTATATATTTGTACTTTAATATTGCCTTTATCAGGTTTAATTGGGGATATAGCAACTAACATTGTCAAAGCATTTGTAATTTTTACTATATTCAGCGCACTTGCTAATGCGGTAAAGCCAGTTTTTGAAGCACTTTCAACCAGTTCATGGCTTACTGCTTCAATGCAAATGTGGCTTGAAAGAGCATCAAAATTTATTGTCTGGGTAATCGGTATAGCGATTATTTTAGATATATTTGGAATTCAGATTGGTCCTTTGGTTGCAGGGCTTGGCTTATTTTCCGTTGCTGTTGCTCTTGGGGCACAGGATTTTTTCAAAAATTTAATTTCAGGTATCTTGATTATTGGTGAGCACAGGTTTCAGCCAGGTGACAGAATCGAAGTTAGTGGTCAGCTGCATGGAATTGTTGAGAACATAGGTTTTAGGTCAACTGTTATAAGAACTTTTGATACTGCGCCAATGGTTATACCAAATAAAGATTTGTCAGATGTGAAAGTTATTAATCATGGAGAAATGATTAATAGAAGGTTGAATTGGAAAATCAATCTAGTTTATTCAACATCTGTTGATCAGCTAGAGTCTATTAGAAATCAAATCAAAGATTACATTATTAAATCCAATGACTTTGTAACTGATGATGATTTAGATCCTGTTGTTAGAGTTGTTGAACTTGGCGGGAGTTCAATTGATTTAATGATTGTTGCATATGCAGATCCTATGGGCTTTGCAGCATTTAATGAAGTAAAAGAGAATCTTGTATTTAATATTATGAATATTGTTAAAGAAAATGGTTCTGAGTTTGCCTACCCTTCAACCTCTTTATATGTTGAATCAATGCCTAAATAATTAGGTGCTAAATGAGCGATCAATATCTATTATCTCTTACATTAATAGCTCTTTTGGGCTTATTTGTTTGGGGTAAAGTTAGGTATGATGCTTTAGCAATTGGAGCATTATTTGTACTAGTAGTTTTAGATATCATACCCGCTAATCAAGCTTTTGCTGGGTTTGCTCATCCAGCAGTTATCACAGTTGCACTTGTTCTAATTATTAGTCAAGGCTTGAGTAATTCTGGTATTGCTGGTCTGGTAGGAAAATTAATTGGAGGTAGAGAATTTACTGAGATTCAATTTATGGTTTCTCTATTGTTTATCGCAGCATTACTATCCTCATTTATAAATAATATTGGTGCTTTAGCAATTTTGTTGCCAATAACATTAAATATTTGTCAAAAAATGGAATGGCATCCATCAAAGTTTTTAATGCCTTTGGCTTTTGCATGTATTTTAGGAGGAATGAATACCGCCATAGGGACTCCACCAAATATTATTATTTCGGAATATAAGGCAACGATTTCTGATACGGGATTTAATTTTTTTGACTTTTCTTATGTTGGGCTTGTAATAACAATTATTTGTATTTTGTTTATTGCTTTAATTGGAAATAAATTAATTTTCTTAAGAAAAGAAATCCCATCTGGTGAGCATCTTATTGATCTTAAAGGCTATTTATTTGAAGTTCTAGTAAACGATGAGAGTTCATCAATTGGAATGACTTTATATGCTTTTAAAAAACAAGCTGGTGAAGACACGGAAATCCTCGGAATCGTATCAGAGAGTGGATCTGTTAGGAAAGTCCAAAATAATATGAGAATTAAAGCTGGTCAAATACTAGTAATCAAAACTCCTCCAGATGAAATAGGTAACATTTTAGACATTTTTGATTTTTCAATTCCAAAAGAACTTCATTCTTTTGATGATGATGATCTTGAGGAAATAGAAGTCATGATTACGCCAGGTTCAAGATTAATTGGAAGAAAATATGAATTTTTTTTAAAGCTAGCTTTTGAAGAATTGAACCTCTTAGGTCTATGGAGAAAGGGTTCAAAATATAGAACCAGATTAACAAGAGAAACTTTTAGAGCTGGAGATGTTTTGCTATTAGGAGTAAGAGACCTAGCTGAGGAAGATGTTTCAAATAAAATTAAGCACCTTGGTCTAATGCCATTAAGACAAAGAGAACTTCAAACCATACCAAGTAGAAGTAGATTGTTAAAAGGAATAGTTTTTTTTCTACTATCAATATTTTTAGTATCCTTTAATTATTTGAGCGCAGCCGTAGCATTTTTATTATGTGTTCTTGCATTTGCACGTATAAAGATTATTGATAGCGATTTTTATAGGAAAATCGATTGGCCAATAATAGTTATGTTAGCTGCGATGATACCCATAGGCACAGCCCTTCAAACAACAGGTGTCAGCAATTTAATAGCTACTTCAATATCACTATATGCATCAGATCTTAGTTTATTTTGGATTTTGTTAATAATATTGATTGTGACTATGATTACAACTGACATTATTAATAATGCAGCTACCGCGGTTATTATGGCGCCTATATCAACGGGTATTGCCTTGGAGCTTGGGTATGCAATCGAACCATTCTTGATGGTAGTTGCAGTAGGAGCTAGTTGCGCATTCTTAACTCCTATAGGCCATCAATGTAATACTGTTGTAATGGGTCCTGGTAATTATAAATTTACTGATTATTGGCGAATGGGATTACCAATGGATGTGTTAATTATACTAGCATCAATACCTATGATTCTTTTTGTCTGGACCTAATTAATGGATGTTAGATATAAAAGGATAAATAAAGATACTGGCAAACCGTTTCATGAAGGATATCAAGATGAAAATGGTAGGTTCTTTATAAAATATTTAAATAAGCAAGGTAATGACGGCTATTATTTTGAAGAATGGGCAAAAAACAAAGATGCTTTTCTAAAAAAAATTAATAGCTCTTAATTAAAAGTCTCGAGTGGATAACAATTACAACTTAAGTTCTCTATTGCGCCAATAAAGTCTCCATATCGCGTATTAAATTCTTTAGATTCGCCCTCTTCATCAGTGAATGGTGTTATGACATCCGATCCAGATTCAACAGCTCCGTTTTCAATTAAAACTCTTCCTAATCTGATTGCATTTTCAACTCCAGCCCATCTTAGGTACTTCATGATTCCCCATTTCTGAACATCTCCTGAATCTTGTTGGTTGTATTTAGTGATTTTTGTAACAACTATGTCATTTTCTCTATCAACAAATGTGTATTGCCCAAATTTTCCGCTTGTATTAAAAATTTTAAAGTCATCTTCGTATGCAGATACCCACCAATGTAATGAATAACCTCTCTTTAGTGTTGTGAATCTTTCTGGTGTTATATCCCACACAACCTGAAAGGTCTCATCGATATATTGTTTTGAAATTAATTGCTTGCCATCCCAATTTCCATTTCTTGAAAATAATAATCCAATTTTTGAGTAATCCCTTGCTGACATGTCAACACAACAGTATGTAAGAACATTTCCATTTTCATCCTTCCATAGCTTGTAATCTGTAACACCGATAGGATCTAAAATTCTTTCTTTTAATAATTCATCTGCTTTTTTACCTGTGGTAGCAATGAGAATGTCTCCAAGCAGCATAGAATTAACATTATTATATTCAAACTTAAGTCCTGCAGATTTTTCTACACCTACACCCATTGCATATTTCAAATGATCTTCTTGAAAGAACATTGTTTCATGCTCATCTTTTGGAAAATCAAGTCCGCTAGACATATCTAGAAGATCTCTTATTGTTATTTCTGATCTTTCATCATTAAAATAAGTTAGATAGTCGCCAACCTTATCATCCAGGCCACCTATTTCACCTCTATCTATTGATATACCAATTAAGGCTGCATAATAACTTTTAGCCATTGACCATGAAGTTCCATGTGAGTTTTTGTCATATCCTTCTGCATATTTTTCTGAAATAATTTTTCCATTTTTAATGACAACAACCGCTTGCGTAGAATCATCAAGGAAAGCTAAATTAACTAACGCATCTACATTATCTGTGCGTACTTGTTGATCTACTGGAGAAGAAATTTCCCACGAACTAGTTGGATAATAGGCAGCAAATAGATTAGATGTAGCAAAAAGCATTAAAAATAAAAAATTTATTCGATAAATGTGCATTGAGATTCCTTATGTGTGATAAATATGTGTTTAATATATCTTTAATTGTGATTTATTCCAACCGAAAATATTTATTATTATAAATACTATTGATATTTAATTATAAATAATTAAAATAATGCAACATACGGAGAATATAATGAAAAAATACCTTTTAATATTTCCTTTACTTATGATGCAGCTTGATCTTCATAGCGCTAATCATGTTGTAAAAATGTTAAATCAAGGCTCAGGTGGGGTCATGGTTTTTGAACCTGCAGTCCTTAAAGTTGCTGTTGGAGACTCTGTTACATTTGAATCAACTGATGCTGCTCATAATTCAGCTTCGTTACCAGGCATGATTCCTGAAAATGCTGTGTCATGGAATGGACAACTAAGTAGAGATATCACAGTTACATTAACTCAACCTGGTGTTTATGCTTATCAATGCACTCCTCACTCAATGATGGCAATGGTTGGTGTAATACAAGTTGGCGACGATACTTCAAATTTAGCTACAGTAAAGACTAAAGCTCAAATGGTGAAGTCATCATTTGTAATGAATCAAACTCGCCTTGATGACTATCTTGCTCAACTTTAAGATAAAAGATATTTGATTAAATATACAAGATAACGCCTTTTTTTGTGTAAAATTACGAACTTTAGGGCGAGTAACTCAGTTGGTTAGAGTGTCTGCTCGACACGCAGGAAGTCGGGAGTTCGAATCTCTCCTCGCCCACCAACTTACTATTTTGTAATTTCTTCAGCAACCCAACTCAATGACCAATTGTGACCAAGTCTTCTGCCATTATAAACTTTGGGTAGTCTTGTTACGTAACTTCCTTGAACATCAATAACCTGAGGATCATGGTCTAGGCTGTTAAATGCTCCGTCCAATTCTTTAATGGTCCTCCATTGAAAAAAATTTACCTTATCTTTTAATTTTTTTGGAGGAGAATATTCGCATATATTTCTAAATAGGCTAGATTTGAAAGAAGTTGAAATTGGTCCTGTTAATGGTCCTGCTACTGTATGAATGGTTAATGGAATTTCTTTAATCCATTTGTCAGAAAACAATGCAACAATCATTGCCCCATAACTATGTCCCATTAAAACAACATTTTGAATATTTTTATTTGAATCTAAAACAGCAATAATTTCATTTGAAATATTCATATATGCTCTGTCAGGACAAATATTATCGTTATATCTGTAAAAACTAATCAAATTGTTAGAGTCATTGATGGTGATTAAGGGATAGATCCATTCATATCCTTGACTGTCACTTCCATGAACTCCTATAAATAATGTGTTTTGTGAATCTGATTTATCTTCAAGATAATGCAGACCATAATCAAGAGACATTAAGTCTCTTCCACTTTTAAGTACA